>SMTZ1_10014901_pt1 | contig 11159 bp, 6 predicted proteins | sample DeeMarSWOR136_30_FD_25667 | JGI IMG/M metagenome (IMG submission 25667)
CGAGCACAGCTAATTTTTTGAGGAATTCACGGCGGTCGAGGGATCCCTTGGCGTAGTCGTCGTATAAGTCCAAAAAATTTTGATCCATAATCCTGGCTCCTTTCTTCGGTGGATTTATGTTTTTTTTAAAAAATCCCAAAATTTCTCAAGAAATGAGACAAAAAAATTAGCAGAATTACTGACTTTTCAGTCTGGTCAGCCGTTTCTTCGCATCCCCAATCTCAGGGAGTTCAGGGTTAGCGCTTTTCCAGAGGTTGAGGAATTTCTCATACTGCTCGATGGCTTTGCCTTTCCAGCCTTTCTGTTCATAAATCTTTCCCAGCATTGAAAAGCTCTTGGCATAGATATCCCCATAGCCGAGTCTGCCAGATGTCAGGGAGATTATCCTCTCGTACTCTTCTCGAGCCTTTTCTAATTCTCCCTGTTTGTAAAAAGCAAAAGCGAGAGGTTCAAGGAACAGGGCATGGTTATCAACGGTAAGACTATATTGAAAAGGCAGCAGAGAGATGGCTTTTTGAAAATTCTCAACAGCTTTGGGAAAATCATTCTTTTTGAGTTCTATTCTGCCTATGAGATGATGGTAATATCTTATGGCTTTCCTGTGCTTCCCTTCTCCTATCAGCTTTTTTAACTCGGCTGCGGTTTTCTGTGCTTGTTCGATTGAATTCATTTCAAGGTTGGCAATTCCCTTCAAATACAGAACCAATCTCTGTCCATCTAAGTCTTCTGCATCAACATAATCGCTTAATGAGTCATCGAATTCTTTTAAGGCCATTTCCGGGTTTCCAGATTGAAGATACGCATAGCCTAAGGACCTATGGAAATCTGATTCTGCCCACTTTTCGCCGGCATTTTTTGACCACTCAATTCCTCGTTCGAGCAGCCCTTGTGCCTCCTTGAATCTTCCTTGCGTAAAGTAGAGAGAGGTTAACTTTGTCAAGCCATAGGCATGAGTGACCGGTTCTTCAAACTCGATAAGGCTCTGATATTCCTTTTTTGCTTTTACCAGGTCCCCTTGACAATGATAAATGTCACCTTTTGCTCTTTGATTACGATTATAGGCTGGATTAAGCGCCAGACCTTTTTCCGCTTCAAAAAGAGCAAGGTCATATTTTCCCTGGCAAAGATAATTGCGGGATAAACTGTAACAAATCCCAGGATGATCTGATTGGTTATCTAGATAATTCTGAAGGATTTCTCTGGCCTTTTCATACAAACCTTTTGCCATGTATGAAACCGCTATGTTTGTATATGGCTGATAATAGTCCACTTTGTTTTGAACGTGCCACTGGAATTGTTCTATGGCTTCATCCCATTGTTCTAAATCATTATATTTTGTTCCTAAATTGTTTCTTGCATACCCTGCATCAGGATAAAGCTGGAGCATCTTATTGAAGGCCTCAATGGCTTTATCATAAGTTTTTTCTGAATAACCGTAGAATTCTGCCTCGATCCGGTAGCGCTCCCTCTCTGATATGCGGTTAGTCAATTCCATTGCCTTTTGAAGGCAATTTTTTTGTTCAGCCCTAAGACCGAGGTTAGAGTTGACGACAGACAACGATCTGAAAGCTGAGGCGAACTCTGGATCAATGGCTATGGCCTTCTCAAAAAATTGAATGCTTTTTCGCTCGTCTCCTTTATTGAAATAATTTATACCTACTATATAATTTTTATACGCTTCGGGGGAGCTGGTGGTGATTTTCCCCACTTCTTTATCCATATCGCTGGCTATCTCTTCTTCGGTAAGTTTGAAATTCGCTTTGATTCTTCGAGTTAGCTCATCGACCATGGCAAAAATGCTCTCTTCACCTTTCCCCTCGACCCTCTCTGAGCCAATATTCTCTCCTGTTCTTATATCCTGAAGCGTATACTCGATTCTAAATGTATCGCCTGCCTTGGATAGATTTCCCTGCAGGATGTAATTGACTTTGCCTTCAGCAGCCACTGCTCTTAGATCCTCTGAAGCGTAGGTCTGGGCTTCCAGAAGATTCAATTTTCTCAGGATGCTGTAGAGGCTGTCCCTGCTCAATACACTGATAAACTTCGATTGAGACATGTCAGTGATGATCGAATCAGAAAGGGCACTTCTCCAGATATCAAGAATCTCTTCTGCAGTATTGTTTTTAAAATACATGACAGCTAGAGAAGGTTTGTCTGAAGGGATCAGGGGAACAGCTTCTTCTTGAGGAAGAAGCTGCCAGATGATCACGGCTGCGATTATAAGAGCTACTCCCACTATTGCCGGGATGAAAAGCTTTTTCAGGCCGAATGTGACTGTTATTTCCCTAGAGGTTATCGGCTTTCTTTTAGGAACTATCCTCTCTGCTGTGGGAATCCCTTTCTCAATATTCTCTAATTCAGACCGCACTTCACCTGCACTCTGATATCTTTTTTCCTTATCCTTTTCCAGGCATCTGAGTATCACCCGGCTGAGGTCTTCAGGGATTTGGGCATTGAGAATCCTGGGGTCCTGAGGCTTTTCGCTCTTATGCTTCATAGCTATACCGAGAGGCGTTTCTCCCTCAAAAGGGACTCTCCCTGTCACCATTTCATAGAGGATGACTCCCAAGGAATAGATATCTGAACGCTGATCCACTTCTTCTACCTCTGCCTGCTCGGGTGACATATACTCGGGTGTTCCAACCATTATGCCCGCACCGGTTATTCCTTTGCCTGTCACAGAGCGGGCTATCCCAAAATCCATGATCCGGGAGTTGCCCTCTTTATCAATCATTATGTTGCCGGGCTTTAAGTCGCGATGTACAACTCCTAGCTTATGAGCTTCTTCCAAACCATCACACAATTGTTTTGCAATGGATATGGATTTTCCAGCTCCCAACTGTCCCATCATCTTTATCATAGCCCTTAAATCCTCGCCGGGCACATATTCCATGGTTATGTAATGTGTGCCTTTCTCCTCGCCAAGGTCATACATAGCGCAAATATTCTTATGTCTTATTTTTCGGGCCATCTTCAGCTCATTGCTGAAGCGCTCTATGGTCTTCTTGTCTGAGGCGATCTCAGGTTTGATAAGTTTGAGGGCGATTTCTTCCTTGATCTTCTTGTCCTCAACTCTGTAAACATGGCCCATGCCTCCTTTTCCCAGTTCCTCGATAATCTCGTACCTCCCAGCGAAAGTAGTGCCTCTGGTTAATTCTTCTGTGGGGATTTCGAGAGTCTTAGTGATAAGGATTTCCTTTGAGGATAGAAGTGGAGCAGCGCAATTTTTACAGAATTGAGAGTCAGAGATGTTTTCAGTGTTGCACTTGGGACACTGTATGCCCATTTATCCCCTTTGTAGTTCGGCAGAAAGAATATCAATAAACAGAAAAAGAGTCAAATTCACAAACCGGCTTAAAAGTTGACTTGCCAGGGGAACATCTGGTATTCTGACTTATCCTTACCTTGGTGGCGCTATCGTCTAGGGGCCTAGGACAGGTGGTTCTCAGCCATCAGACCGGGGTTCGAATCCCCGTAGCGCTGCTTAATTCCATTCTTGCAAATTCTAACATCATCCATAACATGGCAAAATCTCGTGGTCAATCATCGCGAAAATATTAAAGGCATATTTTCAAGGTACTCCCTTTCTGATCATTCCAGTTTTTCTAAACACATCTGGATTTCTTTAACTAATTTCGAAGCGGTGTTGAACCTTTTCGCCACAGCCTTTTGCAGCAATTTGCCAACAATCTCAGCACAACAATCCGGGATATCGGGCAATACTTCAGAAATTGGTGAATAGGAACAGTGGAGGACAGTATACATCAGGGTGGTGAAACTGTCGCCTTTAAACGGCCTTTCCCCTGTCCATAGCTCATATAAAACAGCCCCAAGAGAGAAAAGATCCGAACGCCCATCCACTTCTTTCCCCGCAACTTGTTCTGGTGACATGTAGCCTGGAGTGCCGATAATGATACCCGTCTTGGTCATTGAGGAAGCCAATACGTGAGCTATACCGAAGTCGGTGACCTTCACCCGTTTGTCTTTCAAAAGCATGATATTGGCTGGCTTGATGTCACGGTGCACTACTTTCTGATTATGGGCGTAATCAAGAGCTTTGGCCACATAATAAGCTACCCTGAGTGCGTTTTTCATTGAAAGTAGCTTTCCCTTTCGGCAATAAGCTGTCAGGTTTTTTCCATTGAGGAGTTCCATAGCAATATAGGCCATATCATGTTCTTCGCCTGCATCATATATGGCCACTATGTTTGGATGGGACAGTTTTCCAGCGGCTTCCGCTTCGCGGAAAAATCGTCTTTTCATTTCTTTCAAATCTCTCGGGTCGACTTCCTTATATCGCAGAATTTTAATGGCAACCTCCCGGTTAATCTTAGGATCCTTCCCGAGATAAACCGTACTCATAGCCCCCCGACCCAGTTCCTTAAGGATCTCATAGCGCCCGAAAGTGGGTTTGGTCATAATATCTTGCTGCAATACGGTCGTATCCTTTAAGCCTATACCTGAAGATAAGACGACTGTTTTTCCGACATTCTTGAGTTTTTCTATCTTACTCTTGATATCCTTGAAATTCCCGCTCTTCTGGAGGTGCTCGTAAACACTCAATGCCTTGTTGAACATTCTTTTCCGTTCAAAATCTAGACCTAGATTGTAAAACAGGGTCTTTATCGATTTATCTCCAACCGGGCATTTCATGAACTTTTCAAATGCCATATCCAACATGCCTTGACTTTGAAACGACAACCCAAGCGTTTTGTTTAATTCCACTCTTTCATCTTGTTGCTTCCAGGAAATACTTTTAAATCCCACAAATACATAAGCGAAAACCGAGAGAAGGACAGGCGCAAAAAACTTAATCCAGTACCCATATCCCATAAGAAGAAACACAGCAATCCCGATCCAGGTTATTATAAAAATCCCCAATATAAGAACACCGATCCTGAAATTTACCCTGGGAATAACGAACATAAGAAACAAAGCGAAATACAAAACGCTCAAAACTTCCAGCGCAAGAGCCCAACGCGGCCGTGAAAGGTGTGTACGGTTCAAAATGTTTTCAAGTACATTTTCTAATATCTCAACAAGCGAGGCCTCAGAATGGGCTGTTGTTTTGTATGAAGGCGCCATGCTTTTAGCGGTGACCCCAATCAAAACGACCTTATTACGAAAGTCATCCGGAGAAATCTTTTCATTCAGCACATCGTAAAAAGAATAGGTCTTGGCCTCGCTCCGCTTAGGATTATAATCGAAAAGCATCCGGTAATATCTATCAGTAGGAATTCTAAGGGAGTTGATGCGAAACCCGGTAAAACCGATTCCATCTTCTTCGGGTATTATGTCTTTTATACCATTCCCCTTGTATTTCGCAGCCATTTGAAGAGGAAAGGAGGGGAAGTACAATCCCTGATAATAAATAAGAAGCGGTGCCTTGCGGACCGTGCCGTCTTTATCAGTAATCAGGTTAATATGCCCCAGCGCACCTGCCTTTCCTGCAAGTTCTCTGAATGTCTCCGTAACTGCCTTGGCAACAACAGTCCTCTCTTTCCATGTATCAACAGGTTTTTCGGATTTCTTCCGTTGCGTATCTGAGTCAACCTGGTCCCTTTTTAAATTCAAGGAATTTATGGACAGCAGGCTCGACATTTTTTGGGTATTTTCATCTGTTGGAAGTCCGAGGGTGAACAAGAAGGGCAAAACCACGTTCTTGGCGGATTTAACAGCGGAGACTAAACTGGCATCATGATTCAATCTTCTCTCTGCCCCCGCCAGAATTTCATTCAAATCGTCAAGGGTTTGCTTTGCCTCACGAAATGATTTCATCCTTAGATTCTCTCTCAGGTTTTTAATCTCCTGGAGACCTGGATTCAATTCTTCGTGGGAGTACAAAAGGCATATACCGAGTGTATCGGCGCCATACCGGGAAAGAAGGCGGATCATATCAGCAATATAAGAACGGGGCCATGGCCAGCTGCCAATACGCTGAATACTTTCTTCGTCAACTGCCACGATCACAACCGGGTCAGTATCCTCGCTTCGAGGGCGGCCAGCCATAAGGTCATAGGCCTTGTATTCGAGGGCCTGTAATGGATAGAATTTAAATAGCATCCCCCCAAGAATTACTAAGGTTAATAAAGAAATTACCAGCAAATGGGAAGAAAGGATCTTTTTTAACATCATAACATTCAGATTTAATTCAAAAAAAACAGATTGTTTGTCGTCAAGTGGCTTCGGACTGATGTAATGACATATTAAACTATAATTTTCGTAATTTATACTACACCTAATTGATTCCATTTGACAAGGAATCAAGCCTAATCATTTTGTTGATTATTTTTCTTTCCCGGGTCGTGTGCTTTATTATTAAAAACTAAATAGCTACGGGATAAGAGATAAAATAAAGCTTAAATAACATGCTTAATGGGCAAAAGGGCCGATATATTATGCATTTTGGGACAGATTTGGCTCAAAAACCAAACCCACATCCCCCAATTGGCAGCCAGGGCTTAGATAAGGTCGCCGAGAATATACAATGTTTTTCACCGCATTTAATGCCATCTTAGGGTATTCTTGACATTAATCGGGGCCAATGATAAAAAGCAACAAAGGGAAATCAGATGCAAACAAGGAAAATTGGTCGAAATCACCGGAATAGAGCACAAATCAAGAACGCATTTCTAAAAATGTTCAATATTTAATTTGAAAAACACGAATTTTATAACGTTGTCGTTCGCATATAACTCATAATTTTTAAATATCAACGACAACTCCGGAATAAATTCAGGGAGGTCAATTAAAATGATTCAAGAGGGGATGACACCAGAAACAAAGCCTCAGGAACCAATGGCTCAAGGGCCCAAGAAAAGGGGAGGCTGTTTAACGGCATTTCTGATCGCAGTGATGGTAATCAATCCATTAGTGGGATTGTATTATCTCTTGGCGAGTTCCCAGGTAAAGGATGCGGTCCCATCCATGCCGGATTGGGCTCTCCCGGCGTTGATTATCATGTGTTTTTTTAATTTTGTATGTGCCATTGCGATATGGAATTGGAAAAAGTGGGGTTTCTACGGCTTTTTGGCTTCGTCAATCATTGCATTTGTAGTTAATTTAAGCACTGGAATTCCGATTTATCAATCCATCTTTGGGTTAGTTGGATTAGCAATTCTTTTTGCCCTATTAAGGCCTGTTTGGGACGAATTGGAGTAGATAGGCGGCAACTCTTTCCAGATTTAATCCAGTTCGCTTCAATCCTGGCCCTTCGCCTTTAAAATATGATTTTACCCCAAAATCTCATCTCTAAGACGATTATATAGTATAAAATTAGAGCTATTTATTTAGTATCAGCAACTTAGTGAGACCAGGCCTCATATTGAGGAATAATACTTCAAGATGTTGAAAGATGGGGCGGCTGACCTGCCCCCATATATTGTTACACATGCAAAGTTAGAGCTCCTGGTCTGTATCTCATGGCACTGTGAGGCCGGGATGATTAGAATTTGACCTCACATAACATCAGATTCTTGCTGTTTGGTGCTCAGACTATTTTATAGCTAAGAGTTGAAATGATGATGGGATTAAAGAGGCTCAGTCATACTTCACTTCGACTTCCACGGTGAAAAATCTGTAGTTGTCATAGATGAAGTTGACAGTGTACCCAGGATGTTCTTTTCCTGCTTCTGTCAGGAAGGTCTCTTCGATGCTGACCAGGATAAGTTCCTCTTGATACCTCCTGAACCAGAAGTGACCTTCTCCTCGAAGCCCGGGATGTACCTTGGGTCCCATTCAATCTTCAGGATGCTGAAATCTTTTTCATCGACCCAGATTTTTCCGAAACTATAGTTTTCTTCCCGCTGTTCTGTTGGAGTGGCCGTGATGATTATGGCCTTGTTGCCGTTTATCTCGTCTTGACCGGTTATTTTATAATTGAAATGCCGCTGCCAGTAGCGGCTCAGAAATCCCACAGGTCCGTAAACCAGAAATTTTGCTTTAAACCCTTTGATCTTCAGCTCCGCATTCTCCATATGTTTTTCTTTGTCCCTCTCTTTCAGCAGTATTCTTTTTTCTTCGAGCGTGTCTCCCTTTTTGATCATCTGATAATCGTAGACCCAGGAATGGATTCTCTTGCCCTTTAGCTTCAAATCCACTTTTTTGAAAGGGGTTGCGGAACCCATATCTTTGGGATCGATTCTTTCTGTTTTTTTATAAGAATAGTCTTCTTCTTGGATGTTTTCGTTACAGACAAAATCCAGGGCTATTCTTTTTAGTCTTTCGCAGTAGTCGGCTGTTTTCTTCAGAATGGTCTTCAGTTTTGCCTGGTCAGTGTCTGTCGTGACTTCCTGAGACAGGCAGAGATCCCAAATAATAGGGATGAACAAGACTAGCAGGAGAAAGGACTTTGTTTTTCGCATCCCCTTCAAACATATATATCATAAATTTCAATTTATTGAAAACATAACCGCTCTAGCGGAACCTGGAGAGGCTTGATTTTCTGACTAAAAATGAACTATACATTTGAATGTTATGAATTTCCTATCCTGGGAGGAGATAAGATGAGAGTCCGTTTGTCAATCCTAGCTATGATTTTTCTCCTGGCAGCCCCATTATTCGGGTCTGATTGGATGTTTGAGGGGTTTTTGGGTGGTGCCTGGAATGTGCCCACTTACCTGACGGTTGTCCAGAAAGGATATTCGGATATCTCCCTGAAGGCGGAGTACGAAGAGCGTGCTTTCGAAGGATTCCCTTACTATGATTTAAGACTCAGCCGCTGGTCAAATGACCGGGCCTGGGAGCTGGAGCTTGTCCATCACAAGATCTATCTCGCCAACCCTTCTGCTGGGATTCAGCGTTTTTCCATCAGCGACGGCTTTAATATAATCACCATTAACCGGGCGTGGGATGTAAAAAAAATTATATGGCGCTTGGGTGCTGGTGTCGTTTTCACCCATCCTGAGAGTACGATTCGAGGGAATGTGTTCGACGAGCATAAGGGGTTGCTGGGGGAGGGATTTTACTTTTCAGGGGTTGCTCTTCAGGCCGCAGTTGGAAAGCAGGCCAAACTGTGGAGAGGCTTGATTTTGGCCCTTGAGGGGAAAGTGACGGCTTCTTTTGTTCAGGTCCCCATCCACAGCGGTCATGCCGATCTTTCCAATGTTGCGTTCCATATTCTTGCCGGGCTTGGTTACCGGATCTGAATACAAACAAGCGCGTTTCTCTGAATTCCGCTTTTTTAAGAATACTCCGGTTTCCTGTGTTTTCATGCTTAAAATTCATTTTTACCGCAGAAATTCCGACAAAACTGAATGGAAAGTCTTTGTATTTTTTGAGGCAGAACAAAAAGAAAATGCAGCGGATAAAAGAGCACTAACCTTAAGGAAATTGATAAACACGTCTGTCACTTCTGTTGCCTCTTTGACACAGGAGTATTTCTGTGCTATACATCACCTCTGGGAATTGGAGAAGAATTGCCTGTGTGGGACACGGGCAGGAATGAGTAAAGAGGCGGGAAATCGATAACACTCAAGAAGCCACGTTCATGATATAGCGGACTAAAGCAATGAAGATCGTTTGCATCCAAGGACAAGAAAAGAATATGGAATGGGAATTCTCTGGTTCCCGGTTGGTCATTGGCCGTGATTCCATCTGCGACATAATCATCAACGACCCTAAGCTGTCCAGAATACACGCTGAAATTGTCAGAGAGGGAAATACGTTCATATTCTATGATAAAGAAAGTTTGAACGGCTCTTTCATTAACAACGACCGGGTCACACGTCAGATCCTGATTCCTGGTGACATGATCAAAATAGGGGATACCGCTCTCAGTGTCGTAGGAGATGCTTTGATAACCAATGTCGACTGGCAGAAGAGTGACCCGATGATCACCACCAAGATGCCGCTTGATCAGCTGACGAGTCAGATTCAAGCTGTCGTCTCCTCTCCAGGGGCAGTGGCTGAGGAACGCCCGGAGGTTACGACCGAAAGACGTCTTCAGACAGCGAGGTTGATCAAAAACCTGGAGACTGTCTACCAGGTCGGTAACGCCATCAACTCGATTCAAACAGTCGATGAAATACTCGACCAGATTGCCGGAATGCTGCTTAATGTTTTTCGTGATGTCCAGAGGGTCTGTATCCTGCTCAAAGATAGCAAAAAGGATTTTGAGCCGAAGTACATAAAGACCAGGGCAGGTATTCCTCCCCAACCTTTCCAGATGAGCAGCAGCATCGTCAGTAAGTCGGTTCAAGAGGAAGTATGTATTTTAGCCAGTGACGCGGCCAAAGACGACCGCTTTGCCGCATCGGAGAGTGTTCTCACCATGAACCTTCGCTCTGTAATGTGCGCGCCTCTTATCAGTAAGGGAAAGGTTTTAGGCCTGATCTACGTGGATAATCGTGAAAAGCCGAACTGCTTTGATGACAATGATGTGGCCCTTCTTTCCGCTCTGGCCAACCAGTCAGCAGTGGCGATAGAGAATTCGAAACTGTATGAGGATATTCAGAAATCCTATCATGAAGCTATCCTTGCCCTGATGAATACTGTGGAAGCTAAGGATCCTTACACGCGGGGCCATTCCCAGCGGACTGCCCGCTATGCTCTTGGTATTGCCCTGGAGATGGGGCTGAGCGAGGAAAAATGCAAAGAAGTCAAGACTTCGGCAGAGCTCCACGATATCGGCAAGATCGGAGTCAAGGATCTCATCATCGGAAAGGACAGCCCTCTTTCCACGATGGAATTCCACTCGATCCAGGCTCACGTTCTCACCGGTGAAAAAATTATCAAGCCTATCGAGTACTTGAATTTCGCCCTCCCAATAGTGCGGCACCATCACGAGCATTATGACGGCTCCGGATACCCCGATAAAATAAAAGGAGATAAAATCCCGCTAGCCGCGCGGATCATCGGAGCAGCCGATGCCTTTGATGCCATGACCACTCAGCGCCCTTATAACAAGCCTTTGTCCTTCAAGAAGGCCCTGGATAAGTGTAAAGAGCTGAAAGGAAAACAGTTCGACCCTGAAGTTATCGACGCTCTCGAGCGCTTCGTCCTCGCCAATATTAAGAATCTAACCAAAACGGATGAAATTCCTGAAGCTGAGACAGAGGTTAAAACTGTCGAAAAAGAGAAGAGCAAGACAGTCAAGAAAAAGGAGAATTAGAGTCTCCATCGTTAAGAAGTTTGCATCCCATTCCTCATTCAAGCTTCTG
>SMTZ1_10007196_pt1 | contig 11158 bp, 10 predicted proteins | sample DeeMarSWOR136_30_FD_25667 | JGI IMG/M metagenome (IMG submission 25667)
GTATATAAGAGATGCGAGGCATGCATGCATGAGCGCGCGCATTTAGAGATAGAATGTAAAACAATGTTGTTTGGTAACAAAATAGGTAACAGAATGGTAACTTTCGCGTTTTTTCTGAAATCACAAAAGACAATGACCAACAATGTTGATTTGGTTGGTGCAACCTTGATGATTTTGACCAATGCGCGCGCGCACAAAATCTTTATGAAACAAAATCTACTTAATAATTCACCATGAACTTCAAGTCCCTTGTTTTCAAGATTAAAATGCTTGCGCGAAAGTTTTTGGGCAAACCTTACGACGTTGAGCGGTATTGGACAGAACGTGGAAAATTTTACCGCAAAATCGAAGAAGCAAAAAGAACGCAACCGCTTGACCAAATTGAAAGATTGCTTCTTCAAGTTTTGAACGGTCAAGATTTTAACAGTGTTTTGGATTTTGGTTGCGGCTACGGAAAACATTTGAAAGTTTTAGCCCAAACCTTCAAAAACAAAAGACTCGTGGGAATCGACGTCAGCTCTTCGATGCTTAAGCAGGCTGAAAACTACGTTAGCGGAAACGTTGAACTCAAGAAAACTGACGGTTTGACCCTTCCTTTTGGAGACAAAAGTTTCGACGTTACATACACTTGCCACGTTCTAATCCACAACCCGCCCGAAAACATCGAAAGGATTGTTGAAGAGATAAAGCGTGTCACCCGAAAATTTAGTGTCCACATAGAATCCACAGTGAAAAGTTCTCCTTGCGCTCGCCACTATTTTTGCCACAACTATGACAGCATATTCAAAGCTTCTGGAGGAGAACCCCAGCTTCTATATGAGTTCGGCAACCAAGGCAAAGTGTATTTGGTGAAATGGAGGACCCAATGAAACAGTATGTCCACGTCTCCACGAAATGCGCGCGAAATTGTTTTAGACATAAAACAATGGAAAATGTTACGTTTGACTGTAAAATTGATGTAACATTTTGCCGGGGGGAATCAGAATCCCATAAGTTTTACACTATCCTATAAGTTCTCTTTCTTCCACACACAAATGCGGATTCTTACATATCTTTAAAATCTTCTAAAGCCCCAACTCGTTGACCCATTCCAACATTCTTTTTTTTACTTCCCATTCACTACCAAGACTCATTTTTGACAAACTCCTACTAAATCATTCTTTTTCCAAAACAACGATAAAAGATAGAATTTTATAGTTTGCAATTTATGTCTAAAACCTCTCGAAGAATTTTTGTATTGTAAGATCCTCAAAATTTTGACTTTTGGGAAAACCCTATTCAATAAATGTTCAAATGTTCCTTCAGTCCAACTGAACAAATGCTCTTTAGTTGATTCATATATATATATCCTTCAAAAGACGCGTTAGGCACTTTTATTATGATTAAGTGTTTTGTTACTCTTTTCCATTCTTCTAAGACTTTAATCGGATTTTCCAAATGTTCTAAAATGTGTGATGCATGAACAATTTGAAACTTATTATTTTGAAAAGGCAAGTAATAAGCATCACAAACAAGTTCTAAGTGTTTACTTAACCTATTTATATCCACATGGATAACATTCTCCTCTTTTAATGGATTTAGTCCAGAACCTATATCGAGAACCAAATTCATTCCTCTTTTTCTTCTTCTGCTCTCGCGCGTTATGCTTTGATTGTCAGGAATAGGCATAAATAATGTTGAATTCTACTGGATATATAAGCCTTAAATCAAATATACTATCAAATTTCCGTAATTGTCATAGTCAAAGTGATGCGCGCGCATATGTGTTTTCACCATTGGAATGCTACAAAACGGTTTCGCGCGCGCCGTCTCAGGATGGAAAGTATGCTTTCGGGGACGAACTTTTCATGCAATCAAAGTGCCTAAATACCTCTTCGTGTCTAGTATTAGTACCAAAAAGTAGGTGTTAAAAAGGCTTTTAATTATATTTTTCTGTAGACTGAGGGAAACGAGGTTAGTCAAAGGATAGAGCGCAAATTTATGTAGGTCTCAGCGGAGGTAATATCAATTAAAAAGGTTTTGATGATTAGCTATTTGTTTCCACCCTTAGACTGTGGAGTAGGTCGTCAAATAAAACTTGTAAAGTATTTACCACTTTTTGGATGGATGCCGACTGTTTTGACCGTTAATAGATCGTTTTTGCGTCCTAGATATGATCCCAGTAGAGTGAAAGAGGTATCCTCCTCTGTCGAAATTTTTCGAACACACTCGCTTGAGATAAGGCCGCTGCAGCGTTGGCTTCCCGCTGTTCTGAATAGGCGTTTTGGCCTTAACCCTAAATGGCTTCAGCTCGTTGATGATTTCGTTGGTTGGTTACCCTTTGCCGTGTGTAAGGGGTCAGAAATTCTTAGAAAAGGGTATTTTGATCTAATTTTTTCTACCTCCATGCCGAACACATGCCACCTTGTGGCGTATATTTTGAAGAAGAAATTCGGAATACCTTGGGTCGCCGACTTCAGGGATCCATGGACCCAGAATCCATACGTTACTTATCCGAAACCTATCTCAAAAATTGAGGAACCAATGGAGCAAACTGTCATCGGAACCGCGGACAAAGTAACAACTACGAATCCCTTTTTTACGGAGGGTTTTATTAGGAAATATTCAAGTGAGCCTAAGGAAAAATTCGTCACGATAATCCACGGATTTGATCCAGATGACTTTCAAAAACTGGAAACAACTGTTGAGCACAAATTTGTTATGACGTATACTGGTTCATTTTACGGCCTTCGAAAACCAGATACTTTTTTGAAGGCTGTAAGTGACTTGTCAGAACATCACGGTTTGAAGGAACAGTTGAAGATTAGATTTGTAGGAAGCGTGGGAAAGAGCATTGAAGCTATCATTCATAGATATGGTTTAGATGATTTAGTTGAGGTCTATGGCTATGTGTCGCATAAAAAAGCTTTAGAATACTTGCATAACTCGAGTTTGCTCCTTTTAATCACCGGTGTTCGTCATGAAAGTACCATGGAAGATTTTTCAGATAGGATCTTCGATGAATTTCCAGGAAAATTGGTGGAGTATTTGGCCATAGGAAAACCTATTCTTGCCTTAGCCACGAGTGAAGGATCAGTTGCAAGAATTATTAAATCCACCAGAACAGGCATCGTTGTACATCCAAGCGATATAGAGGGACTCGAAAAAACGATCCTTGATCTCTATGGTCTCCATAAACGAGGCCGTTTGAGGATGAAGCCTGATTTGGATGAGCTAAAAAAATATAATATACTACTGTCTGTTAAGAAACTATCAGAAGTATTCAACGAGGTAACTCACGACCAATGACAGGAAAACCGCCTTATCCCAAATATTTTCTCTCCCACCGCGAACTTTTCCCCGGGCCCGATATTTTTCATATTCAAACCGACAAAAATGGAATTGCTATGTGGGACTACAAAGGACGCCTCGGTCTCTACACAGAGTACGTGCCGTGGGTAATTTCCTTCTACGCGCTTGGAATCTACGACGTATATTATGATACTCTAAAAAAATCCTATTTAGGAAAGTTCTTTAAGCACGCGGATTTTTTGGTTAAAAACTTGGTTACCAGAGGGAATTTTGGAGTATGGCTAGTTCAGTTTCCGTGGATTGCCCCTTGTTACCTTTGCAAAAAGCCGTGGATTTCTGGTATGTACCAAGGATTGGGGCTCAGCGCACTAGCAAGAGCGTGGATGATCAGTAAGAACGAAGAATACCTGGCTACAGCTCAAAAAGCTTTACTCTCTTTCGAAGCATCAGTGCCTAAAGGAGGTGTGCTAAAAATTGATAAAAAAGGTTTCTGGTGGTACGATGAATACGCTTGCACAAGAAGTGCTAATGTCCTAAACGGTTTTATCTTTGCATTAATCGGCATATATGAATATTACGATGTTTCAAAAGATCCGAAAGCGTTAACTCTGTTCAATAATGGAATCAAAACAGCCATGTACTACATAGGTAAATATGATTTGAACTTTCTTGTTTTCAAGTGGTCAAAATACGACGATAAGCTTCTTTTTTATTCGGGACCAAAGTATCACAACTGGCATATCAAACAGCTTATGAAGCTTCACCAAATCACAAGAGATAAAGAATTTCTCATATGGGCAATGAGATGGTCTAGATATAAGCAAAGATACAAATCACTAGTGCATAGCAAGCTCTTCCGACTTCTTCTCTTCCCATACACTAGAACAACACAGAAACTGGCCCAAATTGCTTATAGAATTTGAGTGATTAATAGCGGCGGGTGGAATGAGACAGAAAGAAAGATTAAAGTTCAGTCTTGCAGTAGATTCAGATTAGGCGAAGCTGCATGAAGCAGGTTTTCTTGAAAAGGAAAGAAGTGATTATAGAGGACATACCACTACCGATATGTAATGAATATGAAATCCTGGTTGCAAATGCTTATTCTGCAATCAGTGTCGGGACTGAACGCTCAGTAATCACGAAGGGAAAAGGCCCTTCAATCATGGGCGTTTTAAAGAGCACTGCTTTAATGAAGAAGGCTTTAGGCTACGTGAAGAAGAAAGGAGTTAGAGGGGCGGTAAGTGCAGTAAGAGAACTTGGAGAGGCGTTTGGACCCCTCGGTTATTCTAGTGCTGGCGTTGTGATGGCTGTTGGAAAGAATGTCGCTGACATAAATGTGGGGGATAGAGTTGCATGCGCTGGGGGTGGGAAGGCGAACCATGCTGAGGTTGTGGCGGTTCCAAGAAATTTGGTAGCTAAGATTCCGGAGGGAGTAAGTTTTGAGGAGGGTTCGTTTACGACCCTCGGCGCCATCGCCATGCACGGTATCAGAAGGGCAGGAAGACAGTTTGGCGAAACCATTGCCATTCTCGGAGTTGGACTTTTAGGCCAGCTGGCAGTTCAAATAGCCAAAGCCGCTGGGTATAAGGTCATTGCCATAGACAAGGATTCTGAGAGGATAGAACTCGCCAAGAAGATGGGTGCCGACCTCGGGTTAATTGTTGGAAAAGACGACATAGAGAAAAGGGCTCTCTATGACACCAATGGTATTGGAGCCGATGCTGTAGTAATCTATGCAGCCACTCCCGGTAGTGAACCGACTAACTTGGCCATGAGGCTGGCGCGGAAAAAGGGGAGGATAGTGGTTGTGGGGGATGTGGGCATGAATCTTGAAAGATCTGTGCTTTATGAAAAGGAACTAGATTTTCTGATGTCTACTTCCTACGGTCCAGGACGCTACGATCCACTCTATGAAGAAAAAGGAATAGACTACCCTATTAAGTATGTTAGGTGGACGGAGAACAGGAATATGCAAGCATTTCTAGATTTGTTAAAGAATATGAAGGTAAACGTAAAGCCTCTAATTAGCGCCATTTTTCCGGTGGAAAAGGCTAAGGAAGCCTATGAGCTAATAGTCAAAGATGTAAAAAAGCCGCTAGGTGTGGTGTTAAAGTACGACCCTAATCAGCACGTTACCTCAACGGGTAAGATTATTCCATTCAAAAGAACCGTTGAAATTAGTTCTAGAATTATTGAGGGAAAGATAAATGTGGCTTTAGTAGGCGCTGGAAGATTTGCGAAGGCAACCTTTCTACCGCTTATGTCTAGAATTCCAGATTATAATCTAAGAGCTGTATGTAGCACTAAGGGAATCAATTCTAAGGAAGTAGCTTTGAAATACAATGCACAGTACTATTCCACAGATTATAATGAGGTGTTGGAAGACGAGAACATAGATTTGGTTATCATAGCTACGCCTCACAATCTTCATTATCCAATGATAGTGGATGCAGCAAAGGCAGGAAAAGCTGTCTACGTTGAAAAGCCGATGTGTCTGTCGGAGGAGGAGCTAGATGATATAGTGAAGGTGATTGCAAGGACGAAGGTGCCTCTTGTTGTTGGATTTAACAGAAGATACGCCCCCCTAGCCATCCGGATGAGAGAATTGTTGAAGCAAAAACAGAGACCTTATCTTATCAATTATAGAGTCAACGCAGGATACGTACCTAAAACCCATTGGGTCCAAGATCCTCAAGTTGGTGGAGGGAGAATAGTGGGCGAATGTTGCCACTTCTTTGACTTCTTCAATTACATCATTGAATCCGAAGTTGAAAACATATGTGCGCTGGGCATTCCCGTAGACGACACTACCGTGGTTGCTAATGACAATGTTGTTGGAACTATAAAGTGGGCAGATGGATCGCTGACAACATTAACCTACACTGCCCTAGGTCATGGTGATTTACCTAAGGAGCGAATCGAAATTTATGCGGACAAAAGCAGCATAGTCATTGATGACTTCAAAAATATGGAGCTATACGGATTCAAAGGAAAGAGCATACGAATGAAAAGGCAAGACAAGGGTCACCATCAAGAACTGATAGAATTAGGCAAATTCTTAAAGAACGAAGAATCAAACATAGTGTCTTTCCAAGAATGCGTTAAAGCCATGAAAATTGCATTCGAAGCTGAAAAGTTGATGAAGAAATGGACAAACAAAATTTACTAGATGGCTGGCATGACAAATGCGGGGCCACTGCGCGCGAAATTCGATAAGGGTGGTGCCTTTCTGACCCTTAAAAAGAAAATTATGGGCTTCTGGAGTGAAAGACCGTGTGGGGTAGCTTTCACAACCTGTAGGTGGGGTACAAGGGAGTTTTTCAGGGAAATAGAAAGGCACCGCTATAAAATGTATCCTGAATTTAAAACCCTATTTGAATCGATAGATTGGTTTGGTAAAAGAATTCTCGAGGTTGGGTGCGGAGTAGGAACGGATAGTATGTATATAACTCGTCTTGGTGGAGACGTCACTGCAGTTGATCTTGCACCAAACGCCGTAAAATTGACAAAAAAGGGATTTCGGCTTATGGCATTGGATGGGAATCAGATTATTTGTGATGCTGAGAACTTACCCTTAAAAAAGGAAAGTTTTGACATCGTATATAGCTTGGGTGTACTTCATCATACCGAAAGACCAAGAAAAGCCTTTAGAGAGATTTATAGAGTACTGAAGGGAGGAGGAGAAGCGTTGGTTATATTGTACAATAGAATCAGTTGGAAGTATATTTATGTTATAGTGATAAGTGGAATACTAAGGGGCAGGTTACTCCAAAAGACCCCGGAACAATTGATAACACAAGCTACTGAGGGCAAGGGTAACCCTCTAACTAGAATGTTTTCTAGAGGGGAGGTATACCAACAATTTTCGCACTTTGATGAAGTAAAAACGGCAGCATTTTACTTCGATTTTCCAGAATACATTCATCCTCTGTTAGGCAAATATTTTCCAAGAAAGCTACGCAACTTATTGGGACGAAATTTCGGTAGCTTCAGAGAGGTATTTGCGTACAAAAGTTGAATTGCGATTAGCAATGAACCGGTGAATATATTTTTATGTTGTCTTCCATCCTACTGTCGATAAATACTCTGCACCATAACTCAAAACTTAATAGACTTCTAATTAGCGTGCTCTAGTCTCTTTTCCCTTCAGAATGTTCCCTTAATATTTTTTCAATATGCACCTTCCTAAAGCAACCGCGCTGTAAAGTTCTTTTGTCCATAAGGATGCTAGTTACGAAAGACTTGAGGTCTCTTCTATACCATTCTTTAAGAGAACTTGAAAAACCAAACTTGGACCTTATAGTTATGGATGCTGGAAAGAGCATCTCCTCAAGTAGCTTTCCGGCCATGAATTTTGTCTGCATGAACTTTATCAGAAGTGCAGGAGACAACTTCAAAGACAGCTCAACCACTCTTTACGCGGGCGCAAAGACGAAGCTAGTCTTCGCGCATTCAAACAAATAACTGGCAATCATCTTATACGTGTCTTGGTAGATTTGCGCGTGGGATTGGAAGTTTCTGAACTAGAAAAAGTCGCTTTCCGATTCTGGTTCGTGGAATTTCGTCCACATATTCGCATGTCACATGCATTTGGTCGTCGGTGATTCTTCGTATCCGCTCAAGCATTATCTGCTCGCTTTTCTGAGAGTATTCGGGGCCTTTCACAATCAAGATTGAAATCTCTCCCTCCTTCTTCTGGACGATTTGCATGTCCTTGATTTGCGCCAACACGCGGAAGTGCTGTCCGGAAATAAGTCCCGTCAGCGAAATTGTCCTGCCATCCTTACCCACCACGAAGTCCTGCGTTCTGCCTTCAACTCTCTTCAACAAGGGATAGTTTCTCCCACAGTCGCATGTCTGGTTTGTAACTATGCCCAAATCCATCGTTCTGTATCGAATTAATGGCATCGCATAGTTGGTGAAGCCTGTTGCCACGATCTCACCTACACCGTCTTCGTCTGTTACAGGTTCGCCGTCCCTGCCTAGCAGCTCAGGTACACCATACTGCGGAAACAAGTGGTAGCATGAGCTGAACTCGCAGTCCCCACCCAAAACCGCCTGTTCGGTGTGACCGTACCAACTAGACACTCGGCAGTTGAAAGCTTCTGAGAGCAGTTGCCGCTGTGGCGGGTATATGTTTTCGGAGCCGCAGAAAATCGCTTTGACGGTTGGGAACGGCGGCACGCTGTTTTCTCTCATATATCTTGCCAAGATGGAGAGAACGGATGGGAAGCCTCGGACGAAATCTGGTTTGATCTTCATCATTTGTTCAATGTAGGTTGGCAGGTTCTGGTCAGTCATGTGGTAAGATGAAAAGTAGATTTGTCGAAGACCTTTATGATGCCATAAACTTGAACCATCAGAGGAACGTTCTGCCATCACGACAGTCTTATCTGCAACTCTGTAGCCAAACCTGCTCCAAATCGTCACCATGAAAGCCCATTCTTTAACGTCGCAAGCACATTTGTCATAGTAGAGTCCTAGGGGGAGTCCAGTTGAACCGCCAGTCGTGATCAGCGTGAGCTTCGATTTCGGGTAGTTCGCCGCTATCATGTCAACCAAGTTTTCCTGCACGGCTTCCCTCGTCAGATATGGAACTTTCTTGATGTCACCCAAAGTTTTGACATCACCTGGTTTTATGCCATTCTGCCTGAAAACTCTCCTGTAATAAGCAACATTATCGTACGCGTGGTGTAGGAGTCTGCGCAGCTCAAATAGTTGGTACTGTTCATGCTTTTGTCTGCTCCAACGCTCGCTTCTTTGCAGGAAACCGTACAATGCCTTGAAAGCCTTGTCAGTATAAAGTGCGTAACGCACAGATACGGGCATTTTCCCGTACACGACGCCGAAGCCATTCTGTACAAACCTTGGTGAAGTCTGATAAGCCGTTTTGATAGCCTTGCGAACATTCATACTACCGTCTCACCTTCCCTCATATTCCCAAAATCGCTCTGCACTGCTCTTTCACATCTCAAAACCTCGGATATCCTTTGTCTTTTGTGCCCTTTCCTCAAAACAATTTCTGCAATAATGTGCATTTTCATGAGCATGCGCCAGCAGTGTATGCATTTTCCAATTTGCACTTTCTTCCCATTAATCCTTGCTCTAGCGTTGAGAATTTTGCAAGTTCTTAATAGGATTAGATCGTGCATTTCTAATATCTAAACCTATTGATAAAACATCTACGGCGAAAAAATTATATAGGCACATACGCGCGCTCAAGCGCCACGTCCTATTCCATAATACGCAAAGTCTTGCTTCTCCGCCTCAACGGGATGCACAACCCGTCTTCCGTCAATTAGTACCGGGTTTTCGGCCATCAACGCTTTAATCTTCTCCAGTTCTAGTTCTCTAAACATCTTGTGATCAGTAGCTATCACTAAGCAATCTGCCCCTCTAACCGCCTCATTGACATTCCTAGCCCGCATTGCTCCAAAACTTTCTTCACAGTACGGATCGTAAACTACGACTTCTATGCCTAAACCCATCAACTCGCGCACTATCTCCTCAGCCGGGCTGTTTCTCGTTTCCTCTACTTCCCCCTTAAACGCAACCCCGAGAATAGTTACTTTCGATTCATTGACATCCTTTCCTAATTTCCTCAACGCCATAACAACCAGTTCCACCGTATGCTTCGACATGTAGTCATTCAGTTTTCGAGAAGGCTCTATTACTCTTGATTTGAAGCCCCCTTCTTTGACTGGATGCAAGAGCAGATACGGATCTTTTGGTAAGCATGGCCCTCCCACGCCGCATCCCGGCTTGTGAATGTTAACCCTCGGATGCGTGTTAGCCAGCTTTATCACCTCAATCACGTCTGAACCTATTTGCTCGCAAATCAGGGCGAGCTCGCTTGCAAAAGCTATGTTTACATCCCTAAAAGTATTTTCTGCCAGCTTCGCTAATTCTCCACTCGTACAATCTGTAATCAAGATTTCTCCTTTTGTCACCGTCTTGAACAACTCAACCGCGATCTCGACGCTCGCTGAGTTATAGCCCCCGACAATCCTAACGTTTTCTACGAATTCTTGTATGGCTTTTCCCGATGCCATTCTCTCAGGGCAGTTGGCAAGCCAGAAGTCTCTTCCGCATTTCAGCCCGCTCCCCTCCTCGAGTATCTTGGCTACCAAGTTCTTCATCGTTCCCGGAGGCACTGTGCTTTGAACCACCACGAGTTTCCCCTTTAAGAGCGCCCCTGCCACGGTTTTACACGCTTTTCTCAAGTAGTTTAGGCTTGGCTCTTTATTCTGAGTTATGGGTGTTTGGACACACATTATCACTATGTCAGCTTCTTTGGCTGCCTGCCGGATATTAGTCGTCGCTCTAAGTCTCTCTTGTCTAACGACTCTTTCAACCAGCTCGTTGAGCCCCGCTTCTTTGATATGGCTTTTCCCAGATGAAACAGCCTCAACCACCTCTTTTTTTACGTCGACGCCTGTCACTTGGAAGCCTGCGCTAGCGAATACAGCTGCCGCCGGCAGACCCACGTGTCCAAGACCTATCACTGCCAATCGGGCATTCCTTGTCCTTATTATCTCGACCAGCTTCTTCAAGCTAATTCTCTCTCCACTATCTGAGCTATTCTTTCACCAGCATCTCCGTCTCCAAATGGAGATTTATCTGGGAGTGCCACTTTCTTCTTCAATGTTTCGGTTATGGCGACCAATATGTTATCCTTTTCTATACCCACCACTTTTGCGAAACCTGCTTCAACTGCCTCAGGCCTCTCTGTTGACAGTCTTAGGACTATAACCGGTTTTCTTATTGGGCGTGCAGTGGCCTCCTCCTGTAGTCCACCCGAGTCTGTTAAAATCAATTCGCAATTTTTCATCAGCAAGAGGAAGTCAAAATAGCCCAAAGGCGGGAA
>SMTZ1_10009110_pt1 | contig 11158 bp, 10 predicted proteins | sample DeeMarSWOR136_30_FD_25667 | JGI IMG/M metagenome (IMG submission 25667)
CCAATACTGCAGTCATTTATGCCGCTAAAGCCTTCATAAATAAGGCTCTGGCGCTTATCTTTAAGGAGGAGGAGCTGGGGCTGGATGTAGTCTCAGCCGGCGAGCTCAGCATTGCCCAGTCAGTTGGGTTCCCCCTAGATAGGGTCTATTTCCACGGCAATAATAAATCAGCCGAGGAAATCAGGCTGGCTTTAGAGTGGCAGGTTGGTCGCATCGTGGTGGACAACTTCCGTGAGCTTGGCCGATTAAATGAAGCAGCCAAGGAGCAGGGCTGTATACCCGATATATTACTGCGTCTGTCTCCCGGGGTAGACCCTCATACCCACAGGTATATTGCTACCGGGGTTATTGATAGCAAGTTCGGTTTCCCCCTATCTAGTGGGGATGAGGCGGTAGCTCAAGCTATGTCAGCACCCAACCTCAACCTTATTGGCTTGCACTCTCATTTAGGTTCTCTTATCTTTGGAGTTGAGCCATATCAACAAGCTATTGAGTCTATACTCGACCTAGCTGCCGAAATGAAGCAGAAGCACGGTTTTGAACTCGGAGAACTAAATATTGGTGGGGGATTTGCTATTCAATATACGCTGGATTCCCCAGCCCCACCCCCTGCTGTCTATGCCGAGGCGATAACGAATAAGCTTATCAGTAAATGCCAGGAACTAAAGCTGGCACTACCGCAGCTTATTGTCGAACCGGGAAGGGCAATAGTGGGACAGGCTGGGGTGGCACTATATAGTGTGGGTGCAGTTAAGGATATACCAGGTGTTAGATATTATGTTTCAGTAGATGGTGGCATGGGTGATAATATCCGCCCTGCCCTTTATGGGGCTCAATATGAGGCAGTGGTAGCTAACAAGATGCTAGAGAAGGAGGCAGGGAAGGTTACTATTGCCGGCAGATTTTGCGAGTCAGGTGACATATTAGTCAAAGATATTAATCTACCCCCGGTTTCACCGGGCGATATTATAGCCATACCTGACTGTGGCGCATATTGCCTGCCTATGGCAAGCAACTATAATGCCTCACTTAAGCCAGCTATCGTTCTGGTCAAGGCAGGTAATGCCCATCTTATCCGGCGCCGAGAGACCTTTGATGACCTAACCAAGTGTGATTTGATTTAGCCGAGTGTTGACTCCGTTAGATTTCCTAAACGGGGTGATGATTGGATGGTAAACAAGGAAGATTTTGAATGTGGCAGGTAGTTGGGCAAACCAGAGTCGTGTCCTTACTTCAGCATAGCCTGGAGAAGGAACTTCTGGCTCATGCCTATCTTTTTGTTGGACCGCCTCATGTGGGCAAGATGGCATTGGCGTTGAATCTGGCTCAGGCGTTGAACTGTGAGGCGGCTGAGCCTCCCTGTGGTGAGTGTGCCGCATGTCAAAAAATAGCTTTAGCCAAGCATGCCGATGTTCAAGTTATAGGCTTGGCTAGTAATGGCAACTCGGTTGAGGCTAAGCCTCGGGCAGAAATCAGCATTGACCAGATTAGGGAAATGCAGCACTCATCTAGCTTACCACCCTTCGAAGGCAGGTATAAGGTATTTATTATTGATGGAGCTGAGCTCCTGTCAAACGAGGCAGCTAACTGCTTGCTTAAGACCCTGGAAGAGCCTGTAGGCAAGGTAATCTTTGTATTGCTAACTACAAATGATCGGCTACTGCCAGCGACAGTGGTTTCTCGCTGCCAGCGACTGGAGTTACCCCCCCTGGCGACTGGTGAGGTAGAAGCTGCCCTTAATACCCGATGGGGCATTGAGCTCGCCAAAGCTAATCTTCTAGCTCGGCTTTGCCACGGCTGCCTGGGTTGGGCACTCTCAGCCGCCTTTGATGATAGCTTGCTTCAGCAGCGTACGGAGAGGATGGGTAGATTGCTCGACACCATCGATGCTGATTATGAAGAACGTTTCACTTACGCCGCCCAATTGGCAGCTCAATTTAGCCGAAACCGGGAATTGGTTTACGAGGTGCTTAGCTTGTGGCTTGACTGGTGGCATGACCAGCTATTGGTAAAGATAGGCAACAATGATACCATTACTAATGTTGACCTTGAGGCTACACTGGTTGAGATGTCCAGGGATTATACTCTGTGTCAAACAAAAGACGTTATTAACAATATCCAAGCGGCTGGGGAACAGCTTAGGCAGAATGCTAATCCACAGCTAGTGCTGGAGATGTTAATGCTGAGCATACCTAGGAGGAAGAATGGATAAGATCGTTGGCATACGGTTCAAAAAAGCCGGTAGGGTGTACTATTTTGACCCAGCGGACATTGACCTAGAGGTAAATGATTACGTAGTAGTCAATACAACCCGTGGTCTGGAGCTGGGGCAGGTAGTCATTTCTCCTGAGCAGGTATTGGCTAGCCAAGTAAGCGGGCCGCTGAAGCCGGTAGTGCGTAAGGCAGAACCTGAGGATATTGAGCGTGCCCAAGAATTCGCCAACAAGGAAGAAGAGGCTTTAGCTGAGTGTGGTAAGCTCATTGCTAAACTAGGTCTGCCGATGAAACTACTATCGGCTGAATACAATCTTGATGGTAGCCGCCTCACCTTTCTTTTTGGTGCTGACCAGAGGGTTGATTTCCGCGAGCTGGTTCGGGAGTTAACCAGCCATTTTAAAATACGGGTGGAGCTACGGCAGGTAGGGCCTAGGGATGAAGCCAAGCTGGTAGGTGACTTTGGCAAGTGTGGTCGTACTCTATGTTGTATGAGCTTCCTAAACGAGTTCGACCCGGTTTCTATTAGAATGGCCAAGGAGCAGGATTTATCCCTTAGCCCGATGAAGATATCAGGTGTTTGCGGTCGATTGATGTGCTGCTTGACCTATGAGCGTGAGCAATACCATACCATGAGGGAGAAATTGCCCAAGGAGGGTCAGCAAGTATCTACATCTATGGGGACAGCCACTGTAGTCAGCGGTAACCCGCTAAAGGAAACAGTATTGGTTGAACTGGAGAGCAAGGCGACTGTGGAATTGCCTCTCAGTGAGATTACTATTAAGAATGGGCACCAACCGGATGAGAAGAGCTAAGCTATATCATGAACCATCAGGTTTTATTGAGGGAGGTATTTTTGCCATTCGTGCCGGGTTTGCCGATAGTGGTAGGGGATATAAGAAAAGATATTACCGCGCGGGGGAGCTGGTTGACGAATTAATCTCATCCCAGCTTGGCTAGGGGTTTTACCCGCCTTACGACGATTACAGGATATGCAGGCACTAACCACATTTTCCCAGGTGTGTTGACCCTCTCGATGTCGCGGGATGACATGGTCTAAGGTAAGTTGGTGGGTTTCCTGACCACAATACTGGCAAGTATATTGGTCACGGTTGAAAACCTCAAAGCGAGTTAGCTTCATCTTTGGTCGGGGGCGCTTAATCATATAGGCTAGTCGGATTACCGAAGGCACGGGGAAAACATTGCTAACCGAGTGGATAAAACCGGTGCCATTCTCCAGCATCTCAGCCTTGCCCTGATAAAGCAATATCACTGCTCGCCGGGCTCGACAGATATTGAGTGGCTCATAGCTCTGATTTAGCACCAAGACGGGAAGGTTTATCATCTCTAAAGCTTCTTCCGATAAGACCTTCCTGATTTTACCAGAAGGCTTATTGAGTATGCAAATTACTGCTTACTCCAGCGCCCCTTTCTGCCACCGCGAGTTATCTTCTTTCGACTAGCGGTTGCGTCAGTTCGGTAGTCAGGAACAATGATATTCCATACCACACTGATTCTGGGGTCTGCTAGCCGGGAACTAACAGGGCTATCAATCTCATCTAGTGAACAGCGAGCAGTAATTACTGTTGCCAAGCGGGCATTGTAACGATAGTTGATAACCTGATAGAGCTTTTCCTGTGCCCAGGGGGTGGTTGACTGCTCACCAAAGTCATCCAGGATGAGCAGTGGGGCATTCTTCACGCTTTCAAAGTACTGGTCATAAGACACCTTGCTTTCAGGGCTAAAGGTGGAGCGCAGATGGTCAAGGAAGTCAGGTACCACTACAAACAAGACTGGCTTACCAGCCTGAAGACGATAGTTAGCGATAGCTGCTGCCAGGTGAGTCTTACCACAGCCGGTATCCCCTTGTAACACAAGCCAGCCGTCGGGGGATTTAGCAAAGTTAAGGGCCAGGCGGAACGCCCCTTCCAGGTTCTCACGCTGCTCCGGCAGCAGGTTGACCCGCCTCCAGTCAAAATTGTCAAAGGTCATAGTTCTCAGTAGCTCTAGCTTGAGCCCACCACTGTAGTCTAGTAGGGAGGGCTGTTTTTCCTCAACCACACATATGTGGCATAGCTCAGGGTCGGTTAGCCGGGTGCGTATCCTCTCCTCTAGCTGCTCAATAGGGACGATAGTAACAACCACGGTGGGCAGTTCCCTGTTAAAGCGGTGATTTAGCAACTGGTCTAATTTTTCCTTAGCCCATGGCGTGCCTGCCTGAATACCCAAATCATCCAAGACCAGTAGTGGGGCATTGCTCACCCGGTCAAAGAGCTCGTCATAAGGTACTTCACTACTGGGACTAAACGTAGAACGAAGGTGGTCTAGGAGGTCAGGGGTGGTAATGAAGAAAACTGGGTAGCCGTGGCTAAGACGCTCGTTGGCAATAGCTGCCGCCAAATGAGTCTTGCCACAGCCACTGGGACCAGCCAGAATTAACCACCCTTCGGGTTTAGCAGCAAATGCCTTGGCTGCATTATAAGCACGGCTGAATTGCTCCTGACTAATGGGACTCCCGCTTCTGCCCTGTGGTACTAAATTGTCAAAGGTAAAGCGAGCCAGCGAACCCAGGTTGCTATACTGCTGTAAACGGGCTTGCTGCTCCTTATCTAGCTCCCCTCTGGTGCAGCGGCAGGCAACAACTCGGCTAAAATCTGGCTTGCCTGAGGGGAGAAGGGGATGAACAAATCCTGCCCCTTTGCAGATGGGACAGACTGAACTTGGTGACGCCTCTTCTGCTTCTTCAGCGATTGACGAGGTGTCCGTATTTGCCTTTGATGTATTTATCTGGGTCTGTCTTTTTAAAATCTCGCCTATATGTTCCATCGCTCCTACCTTCTGATGACCAGCGCTCTAAAATCTTGGCAATGTATCTCCAGTTTCTTTTGTTAAGGGAAACCGCCTCTTTAATGGCATCCTTAATCCAGGTCACAGGGTAAAGCTTCTCTGCCTCACGGAGTTCGTCAGCAATCATCGGGGTTAGCATACCGATGTTCTGTTCATAGAGGGTGAAGATGTCGGGTTGTTCTTCGGTCTCGATGTAAATCTGCCCCCCGGCTTTTAGCCCGCTTAAGTGAAGCTCACCACTCTGAATCTTAGCCACAACCTGTCTATTGTAAGCACTATTGAGGAAATAAATATCCTCAGCCACCCCGTCTCTATCTAACGCCATATGGAGGATGGTTCCCCGTTTGGTTGCCATCTCCAGGGCGTTACGCAGTACCTCGTCAGGTGGCTTTGTCACCCCCTTGAGGCTGCTCATCAGGCTTGTATTACCCAGCAATTCTCTATAGGTGACGAACTGAGGATAGCCCCGTTTACGGTAAAGTGCCTCAAAAATATGGAGGGTTGTCTTCAGCTCAATAATATCACTGATTTGTGGTAGTAGAGTGGCGAGGAAAAATTTAGGCAAGGGGGTAAACTCCATCTTGGCTGGGAAACCACTAAACTGCTTCATAATAAACTTGGCTCTTCGGAGATAATATTTTCGAACTTAACTAGCGAGGGTTTGAACTGCAGGTTAATTTGCCCTGTAGGACCATTGCGGTGTTTAGCGATTATGATTTCAGCCGGTGGCGGGTATTGGATATCTGTATCCGGGTGTTCCCTTTCCCACTCGGCTTTGTTATAGTAAACATCATCCCGGTAGATAAATATAACAATATCAGCATCCTGCTCAATGCTGCCGGATTCACGCAAATCTGAGAGCTGAGGTCTGTGTGATGCCCGCCATTCCACGGCTCGGCTGAGCTGTGATACCGCCAGCACTGGCACATTAAGCTCACGAGCTAGTGCCTTAAGTGAACGGGAGATGTAGCTAATCTCTTGAACCCGGTTTTCCCCTCTTCCATCCGCTGCCATCAGTTGTAAGTAGTCGACAATAATAAGGTTAACGCCATGCTCATAGTGGAGTCGGCGAGCTTTGCTCCGCATCTCTACTACTCGGAGTTGGGGGGTATCATCAATATATATGGCTGCTTCGGAAAGGATGCCGGTTGCATCCATAATCCGTTTTTCCTCATCTTCATTGTGACGCCCAAGGCGAACACGCCTGGAATCGACCTTAGCTTCACCAGATAGCAGACGGAGCACCAAAGGCTCCCGTGCCATCTCCAGACTGAACAGAGCCACACAAGCCTTTTGCTCCACGGCAGCGTTTCTGGCGATACTAAGGGCTAGGCTTGTTTTGCCCATGCTGGGTCTGCCAGCGATAATAGTCAGGTCTGAGCGCTGAAAACCGCCTAAGAATTCGTCCAGACCAGCAAAACCAGATGGCACATAGGGGAGTGGCTCCTCTGGGTAGCCTTCTTCGCCGGGAGCAGTGGTTTCGAAATAGCTATCTAGCACCTGGCGGATATGGATAAAGTCCCGGGGGCTCTGTCCATGACGCAGTCTAAATATAACATCCTCAGCTTTACTGAGGGAGGTCTCAACATCCGGGTCAGCCTCATAACCAATGGCAGCAATTCGGTCAGCAGCACTAATAAGGTTGCGCATCACGGACAGGCGATAAACAATCTGGGCATAATGCTCAATATCAAGCGAGGTAGGGCATATGGATATTAGGTGACTTAGATAGGCAGCACCACCACACGCCTCCAGTTTTCCCTGTCGGTCCAGCTCTTGAGCTACTGTAATTTGGTTTATTGCCTCATTGCGCTGGTAAAGCGATAGGCATGCCCCATATATCCATTGATTCCGTTCACTATAGAAGTCTGGCTGCTGAAGGAAGGTGGCAATCTTATAAATTGCCGTGCCATCTATTAGGAGTGAGCCGATGACTGCTTCCTCGGCATCAATATCATGCGGCGGCAATTTTTCACTATACATTCTAGCTCGCTTCCTCCTCTACAACGCTAACCTTTACTTTAGGTATTATGTCCTTAGCCAATCTAATGGCCACCTCATAGCTTCCAAGTTGGCGGATAGGTTCGGCTAACTCTATCTTTCTTTTGTCAACAACTAACCCAGCTGTGCTTTGAAGCTCAGCAGCAACATCGGCGCTGGTGATTGAGCCATATAGATGGCCTTTGACTCCACTTCGAACCTTCAGGCTAACCTCCTTCCCGTCTAGCTGGTTAGCTAGCTCAACCAATTCAGCCTCTGTTTGTTGTTGACTACTGGCTCTTATTAGACGCTGTGCCTCTATCATTCTAGTAACCCCAGGCTCAGCTAAGAGGGCTAGCTTTTTGGGGAGGAGAAAATTTCTAGCATAGCCATCAGCCACCTCTTTTATATCACCGGCTCTAGCCACATTAGACACATCTTCAAGGAAAATGACCTTCATAATTTCCACCTCTTTTTATAATTATATCCTTACACTATATTATTTTCCACCCCGATTTTTATACCGCCAGCCCCCAACTTGACTTAACAATATGTAGGCGGTATAGTAAAAATTCCAGAGAATTGTACCCGGTCTATTGACAAGAATGCTACGTTAACTAAGTTTAGGTTTATCGCTCTTAGGAATGAAACACCTGCCTTGCCTTCACCTGATTTATTTGGTTATTGATAGTATATATCATGAATGTTGGCATATGTAAGATTAAGCTTCGTTTACCCGAAAATTCATCGCTCAAGGGTAAGCGGCGGGTATTAAAATCCATAACTACCCGGGTCAGAAGCAAATTTAATGTTTCTATAGCTGAGGTTGACGACAATGACCTATGGCAGTTAGCCACTCTCGGTATCAGTTTCGTTAGCAATGATAAACGCTACACTAACGAAGTCCTGTCAAAGGTAATAGACTTTATTGTTGATGGTCGGTTTGAGATAGAAATGCTTGACTACGAAATTGAGATTCTGCCGGTTTAGTGAGAAGAAGTACAATGGATACCTCAGCCTTCCTCAGCTATCTTATGGCTCAGCCTACCTATAGCGGTCAGAGCGCTCATATTGAGCATATTCTACCCCGCCGAGCAAACTGCGCTGAATTGGACAAGCCCCTGGTAGCCAGACTTCAAGATTGCCTCAGTGAGCACGGTTTACTACCCCTCTATACTCACCAAGCTGCAACGGTGAATAACACTAAACAAGGCAAGAACGTGATAGTGGCAACCTCAAGTGCCAGTGGTAAGACCCTGTGTTACAATATTCCTGTTTTGGAGGCAATTTTAACTGAAGCGGGTAGTTGTGCCCTTTATCTTTTCCCAACCAAGGCCCTGGCTCAGGACCAGTTGCGTGGTTTACAAGAGCTATTTTGCCCCCATCTACTCAAGATAGAGGAATTTGCTACCTTTGACGGTGATACCCCTCAGGCGGAGCGAGCTGAGATAAGGAAACGAGCCAAGATAATACTTACCAACCCAGATATGCTCCATATTGGCATACTGCCCAATCATCACCAGTGGTCAAGGCTACTACGCCACCTGAGGTATGTGGTAACAGATGAAGCTCATACCTATCGCGGTGTTTTTGGCTCCCATGTAGCCTGTGTGCTGCGCCGTTTGCGTCGTATTTGCCGCCTTTACGGCTCAACCCCACAATTCATTTGCTGTTCGGCTACCATCACTAACCCCGGTGAGCATGCGGAAAGGCTGGTAGGCCTACCTTTTACCGTAGTCGATAGTGATGGCTCCCCCCATGGTGAGAAGGACTTTGTCTTCTGGAATCCTCCAATCATAGATGAGGCCAAAAGTGTTCGGCGCAGTGCTAATAGTGAAGCCACCGACTTGTTTACTGAGCTGGTAAGCCATAATATCCGCAGTCTAACCTTTGCTCGCAGCCGCCGGCTAACTGAGCTTATTTATACCTACTCAAAGCAAAGATTAGCCGAAATCAACTCAGCCTTAGCCCAGAAAATCAAGGCTTACCGGGCTGGTTATCTCCCGCAGGAACGGCGTGAAATAGAACAAGAACTCTTTAACGGTCAGCTTCTAGGGGTAGTGGCTACTACCGCTTTAGAACTGGGTATAGATATTGGCGACCTGGAGGCAACGGTGCTTACCGGTTATCCAGGAAGTATTGACAGTACCTGGCAGCAGGCAGGCAGGAGTGGACGAGGTAGAGACAAGTCAATAAGCTTTCTTATCGGGCTGGATAATCCTCTGGACCAGTATTTCATGCGTCATCCTGATTTCTTTTTCCAAAAAGGCTTTGAGAATACCCTGGTCAATCCTGATAACCCCTATATCTTGAGAGCTCATCTCGTGTGCGCTGCCTGGGAGCTGCCACTAAGTAGTGACGACGAGACTTTTTTTGGTCTCACCTTAAACCAGCAAAGAGCAGAGCTGGAAGGGCAGGGCATACTCAGGGAGCGTGGCAGGAGGTGGTATCTTTCACCTAGAATTGCCTACCCGGCTCAAGACATTAATATCCGTTCCACCTCCAGAGAAAACTTTGTCCTTATCGATACCTCGACTGACTCCTTACTGGAGACCATAGAAGCTAGCGTTGCTTTTTTCCAGGTGCATCCTGGTGCTATCTATCTTCATCAGGGAGAATCCTATTTGGTCACCGAGCTCGACCTGGCTAACCGCACTGCCTATGCCACACCGACCACCGTTGCCTATTATACTCAGACTAAGGAAATCACTGATTTACACATTATCAAGGTAAGCCGCAATAAAAGTTGCCGACAGGTAAAGGTATACTTGGGCGAGGTAGAGGTCACCAATACTGTGATTGGCTTCACCAAGAAGGCACAATTCACCGAGGAGGTAATTGGTGAGGAGCCGCATTTTCCTACCGTGGCTCTCTGGTTTGACCTGCCATCTGAGGCTATGAATCGTCTGGTTGAGGCACAATTAGACTTTGCTGGCGGATTACATGCTGCTGAGCACGCAGCTATCGCCATCCTTCCCCTATTTGCCCTCTGTGACCGCAATGATATCGGTGGCGTATCTACCCCCTTCCACCCTGATACCGGAAGAGCCCAGATATTTATCTATGATGCCTACCCCGGCGGCATCGGTATTGCCGAGAAGGGCTTCGAGCTGGTGGAGGAGCTATGGCAGTCTACACTGAAGGCAATTACAGAATGCCCGTGTCAGGAGGGTTGCCCAAGTTGCATTCAGTCGCCCAAATGTGGCAATAATAATAAGCCCCTAGATAAGAAGGCTGCCCAGATGTTGCTAGAGGGGTTGATTGGAGGAAAGGAAGATGTTAAGCATAGACAAAGAAAGCGTTAGAGCGGCTATCACTGCTATCAAAGAGAAGCTGGCTAACCCTGAGAAGAAAACGGAATGTATTGCCGAGATAGAACAGTTGATAGATATGAAACAATCTAACGTCTGGCGAGCTGATAGCATGGCTCCTTGCTGTGGCGATATTTGTGGCTTTGCCTCCTTATTTGAGACTGAGATAGGAATTTTAAAAGGTGCCCTGAGTGCTGTGAAAGAAGGCGATAATAATAAGGCACGCACCTTGTTACAAGATTACCTCGTCTTCTTAGAGGAAAACTATGAAGATGAGTCATCGATGATTAAGGGTTTCGAGCTAGGAAATAGTTAGCCCATTACCCTCACGCAACAAAGGTCAGGAGGCTGATAAATCAGCTCATAAACTAGGCTTAGTTAATTTACGGGGAGAATAATGATTGAGATATCTATAAATCCGATAGCCTTCTTAAATGTTAGATGGTATGGCATTATGATTGCCCTGGCGATAGTGGTGATAGTTCTGTGGATGCTGCGAGAAGTAAAAAGGGGAGCTAATCTTTCTTATGATACCGTTTTCATGGCAGCACTGGTAGGCATTCCTTCCGGGATAATAATATCAAAACTCCTCCATGTTATTGATAACATAGTTGTAGCCAGATTGCACCCTGAACTTGTCCTTACTGGTCAGGTAGTTGACTACATCCAACACCCAGGGCAGATTCTTAGTGGTGGCGGACTAACAATCTATGGTGCTGTTTTAGGTGCCACCCTGGCTATCTGGCTTTATAGCAGGGTGAGCAAGTTTCAGTTTGGTTACTTTACCGACCTCATAGCCCCGGCGG
>SMTZ1_10013355_pt1 | contig 11158 bp, 8 predicted proteins | sample DeeMarSWOR136_30_FD_25667 | JGI IMG/M metagenome (IMG submission 25667)
GCTCATGGCTTTCCTGAAACAGCGATACCGCTTCTAGCCACCACCCAACGGTTATAATTCTCAATGCAGGGGAGATAGAAACGTGAATCCCCCCCGGCGTTGAAGACCTTTGAAGCTGAAAGCCATTCGAGTAAAGACAAGATACTGGCGACCGGGAACTGACTACGTCAAAGTGGTCGTAGACGCCGTAGGGAAAATCATACAGGATGGAGACATCGTCTCAGTCTCGGAGAAAGCCATCTCAACGGCAAAAGGGCTCGTAATAGACGAATCCAACTTTCAAGCCGGGAGGCTAGCCAAGTTTCTCGCCTCCTTCTGGATGCGGAGGATTTGGGGCGGCCCCCTCGGTTACCTCACGAAGCTGAGAGAAAAGAACCTAAGGAGGCTGAGGGATTACCCCGAGGCCGAGGGATCGGTGCATAAGCAGGTCTGCCTATTGGAGGTTGGTCTCCTCCAGTCCCTGAGGCACTACTCTGAGGGAGGAATCGACGCGAGCAACCTCCCATACGCCCTTGTAAGCCTACCCCTTCAAGACCCCGAGGGCTGCGCAGCCGAGATGAAGGACGCCCTCTCTCGTGGGGGAAAAAGCGTGTCTGTGTTGATCGTGGACGGCGACTCGACCTTCTCCCGGAGGAACCTCCACGTCTCCCCCCGCCGTGTGCAGACCGATGGGCTCATCCACATCGGGGGCTTCCTCACGTTCGTTGTCGGGAGGGCCCTCGGCTTCAGATCACGCTCCACTCCCATCGCCCTCTCGGGGCGGTCTATGAACCCAGACTGGGCATTGACACTGGCCAATGTCGCTCACCGGGTGCGGGGGCACGGAGCCGGCATGACGGTTTGGGACATGAAAGAAAAACTGGGTGTCGGCTTCACGAGCGTTACATGGGATATGCTTGAAGGGATCGACCACTATCCCATTGTTATCCTGAGGAAAATTTAGAAAACCCAGTTTTTACGGACTCTATGCATTCCCTCGATTTTCTGGGTTATATCGCATATGGATAGGTTATATATCTAAATTCTCGGAACTACATATTATAAAGGCGTCAAAAAAATTCATGATCGAAAACTTAGAAAAAGGCGTGTTTTACCGCTTATGGCCGTCATTACTATCCATAATTTCCGTTTCAGAGCACCTGAATTGGTCTAATAGACATAAAATATGCCTATATTGAGTAATAAGCGATAGGTCCATATTTCTGTGAAAATAAGCATCGAAAGGATTAGTCGGAACTCAATAGGTTTCTAGCAGGCGCTGGACCTCGTCCAAGAACTCGCTAGGCCTCAGGGTTTCCAGCATCTCGCACCCCGCCTCTTTCAGAAGCTTCAGTACCTTCTCGGAATACGAGGAAAATATTTCACACCTCGCCAGCGGCGAGACGCAGGCCACGACGTGGATCCCCCGATCCACCATCCTCCTCACGACCTCGTAGTTCTCCATCTTCTCATCGGACGTGGAGTCTGGGTCCTCCAAGACGAAGTCGCTGAAGTAGAAGCAGATCCTCTCGGCCCGCTCCCTGGACGACTCGAGCCGCTTGAGGGCCCACTTGAGGCTCTGGTTGGGGACGGTCCCTCCCCACGTCCGGGCCCCCATGGCCCCCCTTAAGCTCTTCTCGACCTCCCCCGTCGTGGCGGTGACCAGGATCAGCAGCCTGTCGATCAGTTCCTCGACGTCCCCCTGCTCTTGGAGGTCTTTCTGGACGTGGCTGTTGCTCTCGTAGAGCACGACGCCGAAGTCTTCGCCCCGCAGGCTCCAGAGGAGGGGGACGAGTGACATGACCGAGTAGTGGATCGAGGTCAGCCCCTCCCACTGGTAGAACATCGTGTTGCTTATGTCGAGGATGAAGACGACGACCTTCTTCCTCCTGTTCTTCCTGCGGATGAGGAAGTCGTCGTACCTGACCTCGTCCACCCGCTTCGCCTGGTCTAGGATGTTCTCCAGCGACCGCTCCTCGTCGATGTCCTCGGGGTCGTCCCCGTACTCGAAGGGCCTGAGCATCGGCCTCTGGAGGCTCTCCACGCTCCTCTCGAAGTCCCGACCCAGCTTGAGGAGCCTCGCCTTCAGGAAATCGGCGAGGCGCCTCCTAGAGGCCTCGTCCCTTTCGTCCTTGTGCCTCCTTATAACCCTCTTCACGAGCTCGTCCTCCCCGGGGCCGACGCCGAGGTCGGGCTGGCTCGTGAACTCCCTGAAGATGTCGACGTCGGAATCGAGCCTCGCCTGGGGCTCCCCCCGATCTGGCTTGCCGGTCTCGAACGACAGGTAGCTGGTCAGTTCGTCGCTCTTCGGAGAGAAGAGGCCTAAAAGCGCGTCCTCGTCGAGAGGGGGCGGCCTCTCTTCTTCGATTTCTAGGAGCACCTCGTTGGCGACCCTCTCGGCAAGCGCCTGATTCTCGACCTTCGAGGTGTGGACTGCAATCTCGACGAGGTCCTGGTAATCCAGGCGCCCCTTCTTCAGGTAGACCGTGAGCAGGAGGTCGCACATGGCGATGGACTGCCGGGGGCTTGGCTTCTCCACGACCTCCCTTCTCCGCCTCATCCTTGTAATGAACTCTGGGATGAAGTAGCGGACGATTGGGAAGGAGTACTTCAGGAGGTCGGTCTCCATCGGCTTACCCCAGGCGCCTCTCCAGGATCTCGTCGATTATCCCGCCGACGGTCTTCCCGGGGTTCTTCACCCTCATCTCCTTCGCAAGGACCGAAGGAGCGAAGAACCTGATGGCGTCATCCTCGTTGTCAAATTTTTCCCGATACCTGTCCACTAGGCGCGTCAGGAAGATCCCCGCCCTCGGGGATGCCGGAATCTCAAGGTCCGAGTTCTCCCTAGTGTCGTTTATTATATCGTATATCTTGTTCATGACGCCCTCGGGGAGGTCGAATGCCGGGGCGTTCACCCTGAGGATCTCTATCTCCGTCTCCCTGGTCGGGTAGCCAAGCCTTATCCAAACGCCTATCCTGTCGACGAGGACCCTCGATAGCCTATAGGTGCCGGAGGTCTCGATTGGGTTCTGCGTTGCAACGAAGGCGAAGTCGTCGCTCGCCTTGATCATGCCAAAAGGGTATTGGTGGTAGTGCCTCTCCTCGAGGGGGGATATGAGGCTGTTCTGGCAGAACTCTGTCGCCCTGTTCAGCTCGTGGGCGACGAAGAGGCCCCCCTCCACCATCGCCCTCATAAGGGGCCCGGGCTCAAAGCTCTCGACCTTCCTTCCGAGCCTGACGACGAGGGCCGGGTCGAAGGAGCCTATGAGGCGAGATGGGGTCATGTTCTCGTCGAAGAAGACCTCGTAGAAACCCCTCCCGGTGTCCTCCGCTGTCTTCCTAGCGAGCAAGGACTTCCCGACGCCCGGGGGTCCGACCAGGCACGGGGTGATGCCGGCGTCGATGCTGTCCCTGAGAAGGTCGTACGCCCTCCTGTACTGCCCCTTCAATATAACCGGGATCTCTATCCTGATGCCGTCTACGATGCTCCTCTGAAGCAGCTCCCGGAAGCCGAGTTCGCTGTTGCCGGACATTAAGTTCACAAACATACCTGTTTTGCCTAATTTAAAGATACAACATTTCTGAGAGGCCGATTCGAATCACAAAATCCTTCAAATGAAAAGAGCTTTTTATACTGTGGACGATCCGCATGGTTTTTATAAGAATAACTATATCCCTTAACGATTCAGCTGAGGCTTGATTATGATCGGAATAAGGTTACACGGCAGAGGAGGCCAGGGCGCCGTGACGGCGTCTAGACTGCTGGCGACGGCTGCTTACCTCGACGGCAAGTTTTCTCAAGCCATCCCCATGTACGGGACCGAGAGGCGAGGCGCGCCGTTGACGTGCTTTGTACGCATCGACGACATACGCGTCAGGGAGAGGGAGCTGGTCCACGAACCTGACATCGTCGTCGTGCTCGATCCCCTCCTGAGCACAAGACAGTCCATGGCTGAAGGCCTTAAGCCGGGCGGTCTGCTCATCCTCAATCTACCGATTCCGCCGGAAGAGGTCAACATCGGGGGCGACATCAAGATCGCCACCGTCGACGCGACAAGTATTGCCCTGGAGACCCTGAAGAGGCCCATCACCAACACTGCCATCCTTGGCGCCTTCAGTAAGGTAGCTGGGTGGCCGAGGCTGGAGTCCCTTGAGAAGGCCATCCTGCAGCTTTTCCCCGGAAGGATCGGCGAACTCAACATAGCGGCCATAAAGATGTCCTACGATAAGGTCAGCAATGTCGTGTCCGCCCCAATAAAGGAGGTGAAGGTCGACGAGGATGTCACCGTTGGTGGATATGGCGTCCTCAGGGACGTCTCTTCCTGGCGCGTCTTTGAGCCAGTTATCGACCTCGAGAAGTGCACCGGCTGCAGATCCTGCTGGCTGTTCTGCCCAGAGACCGCGATTAAGTGGACCGAGGACAACAAGCCCGAGATCGAGTCGCGCAAGTGCAAGGGCTGCGGCATCTGCGTTACCGAGTGCCCCGTAAAGGCGATCGAGTTCCAGAGGGTGGAGGTAAAGGGGTAGAGGAAGATGTCATTCGAAGTAATGGTAGGTAACAAGGCGACCGCCACCGCCGTTAAGCTGGCGCGGGTCAAGGTCGCATCCGCTTTCCCGGTGACTCCCCAGACCACAATCACTGAGTACCTGTCCGAAATGGTGGCCAACGGGGAGCTGGACGCGGAGTTCGTAAATGCAGAGGGTGAGCTCTCAACCCAAGTCATAGTCCAGGCTGCTTCGAGGGTCGGGGTCCGCACCTTCGTCTGCACTTCAGGCCCCGGGCAGCTGTACATGCACCACCCGATGCACCAGACATCCGCCAACAGGCTTCCAGTAGTAATGGCCACTGTCCACAGGGGCAACAAGGGGATGCAGCCCGACCACACGGACCTCATGTCCCAGATGTGGACAGGCTGGATCCAGCTTTACGTCGAGCACAACCAGGAGGCCCTGGACACCGTCCTCATGGCGTACAAGGTCGCCGAGGACCCCAAGGTGAGGCTGCCCATCGTCGTAGGGTACGACGGCTACGTCCTCAGTTACACGGCTGAACCAGTGGAGATACCCGCTCAAGAAGCTGTAGATGCCTGGTTGCCTCCCTACAAGGCCATGCCGAGCATACTGCCGGATGAGGTCGGGCCAGAGTCTATGGGCCGAGGCTTCGGCGGAGGAGGCGACCCCCAGGGTCCTTGGAGGGAGCACCACGAGGCGGTTCTGGGGGCCAGGGATGTCGTCAAAGAGGTCAACGAGGACTACGGAAGGGTGTTTGGCCGAAAATACGGCAACGGCCTCATCGAGAAGTACAGGTGCGACGACGCCGAGGCGGTCTTGGTCGCGATGGGCTCCATCGCCGGGACGGTGAGGGCTGCAGTGGACAGGCTCCAGGAGGACGGCAAGAAGGTAGGCCTTGTGAAGCTCAAGTGCCTGCTGCCCTTCCCAGAGGAGGACTTCCAGGCCATAGGTAAGGAGGTCGGGGCGATCGGCATGATGGACAGGAACGTCTGCCTTGGCCACGGCGGAGCAGGATTCAGGCTCATTAGGCACTCGACTTACGACCTCGATGAAAGGCCCAAAGTGCTCCAGTACTACGCGGGCCTTGGCGGCAAAGAGGTCAGGGTGGCAGAAATAGTGAGGATCGGGGAGAAGACCCTGAAGGCCGCGAAGGGAGAGAAGGTCTCCCTCGTGGAGTGGGTGTAAGGAGTGAAGAGGTGAGACGAAAATGAGTCAGAGATTAACTCGGTTCCAGATACCCCTTGAAGAGCTTACAATCACACCGGGTAGCGCATGCCAGGGGTGCGGGGCGGCGCTCGCAGCGAGGCTGGCATTCAAAGCACTGGGCCCGAACGTGATCCGGCACGGGATACCCTGCTGCCCGGACTCCGTTACCAGGCACCCGAGGGCGGGCGGCGTCTTCGAGGGCGGGGGAGCCATGCTCACAGGCACAACGAGGGCGCTCAAGATGCTCGGAAGAGAAGATGTCCAGGCGGTGGGCTTCTTCGGGGACGGCGGGACCTACGACATAGGCCTACAGGGCCTGTCGGCTGCCGCTGAGCGCAACGAGAACATCTGGGTGATAACCAAGGACAACGAGGCCTACATGAACACCGGCAACCAACGGAGCAGCTCCACGCCGCAGTTCGCCCTCACGACCACGACGCCGGTCGGCACCCTCGTGAAGGGCAAGCAGGAGCGGAAGAAGAACATTCCCATGATATTTGCGGCCCACAGGGTCCCCTTCATCGCCACCGCCTCGGTCGGATACCCAGAGGACCTGATCGCGAAGATAAACTACGGGAAGACCGTGAAGGGATTCAAGATGATCATCATCCACAGCCCGTGCCCGGTCGGCTGGCGGTTCGATCCCTCAAGGACCATCGAGATAGCCAGACTGGCGGTCCAGTCGGGAGTCTGGCCGCTGTACGAGATCATCGACGGTGAAAAGCTGAGGCTGACGTACAAGCCGAGGGAGCTGAAGCCTGTGTCAGAGTACATGAAGCCCCAGGCCAGGTTCAGGCACGTGACCGACGAGCAGATCGCCGGCATCCAAGAAGAGGTTGCAAAGGACTGGCAGAAACTACTCAAGTCCGACGAGACCGGTCAGCTGATACTATAGGAAGAGCCAGATATCCAATTTTTTTTATCAAGTAGAGCATTATTGCATTCCACTCCAGCTCTTTTTTTGGTGAATGGTCTCATCCGGGTTCCGAGAATTCAGGTTGAACCATAACCCAATCAAACTAAAATTTCATTCCCGAAAAACCATTCTGTTCAAGAGATAGGCCTTTAAAACTCGCAATTGGGAATTAAGTGAGATGGGCTTCTCCGACTCCAAGCTTGAGGCCGCATCACTCCTATTTATAGCCGCGGCGATAACCTTTTCATTCCTCTACGGGTTAGCAACAAGGCCGGTGATCGCGTACACTCTCTCGACTCCCCTCGAATACAACGGGACCCACGGTTTCGAATCCGGGGATCTCCTTGTCAACCTCAGAATGACGAATGAGGGGCTCTCACCCGCGAGAGTGGGGCTGACCATCAGGCTGTATAACATGAGCCTCACTGAGCCCAAGGGGATAGAGACGTTCAACGGAGAGGGGTTCACCGCATTCCGCGTGACGCTAGATGATCCCATTCGGAAGAAGGAAGACGCCACCTATAGCATCAGGCTGAGATCAGCGGATGAGGCCACCTACCTCGTACTGATCTTCACGGCCGAGTCACAGCCCCTATCGGATCCAGTAACGAGCTTCCACGACAGCTTCGCGATATACACGCCCGAAAGGCCCAATGCCCTCCTGCTCAAACACGTTGAGAGAGATAAGTTCGTGAGGGTCCGGGGAAGGTACTGAAAGCCCGCTTCAACACCGCCCTTGAGAACATTCAAGGAATAGAAATTTCCTGAAAAAAGGTTGATTGCGGAGAGGGATTGAAGGTCGAGGAATCCCGCGGGATTCCAAAGGTGGTTAGACCCCCTCTCCACACGAAACTGCGCACTTGCCTTTAAAGGCTTTATCTCCTCCTAAAGGGTATCCGCAACATCACCACTCTGATAGAGAACTAAAAATGCGATCTCAAATCCCAACCAAAACTACAGACGTGTAAGACACCAATTAAATATGTACCAAGGATCGAGAAATCGGATCAGTTACTGTAGCCATTGGGTCATTATCTCGATATTTTCTAACAGGATACATTTCGTAAAGACTTAACAATACTTTACTCCCTCCATAATGATCGGCATGGTCAAGGCATCGGTCCTTGAGGGCGTAGGGCGCCTTGTGACTCAAGATTACCCGAAGCCCAAGATGGGGGATAACACCATCCTGATGAGGATGGAGCTTTGCGGGGTGTGCGGCACCGACATCCATCTCTATGGTGGCAAGATGAAGATCCCCTTCCCCGTCATCCCGGGGCACGAGTTCGTCGGCAGGGTTGAGGAGCTGGGTGGGGGCGCTGACGGCCTAGAGGTGAAGGGACAACCCCTCTCCGAGGGGGACCTGATCACAGTCGTCCCGGGCACGAACGCCTTCTGCGGAACATGCTACTTCTGCCGCTTCATGCCCCACAAGCCCACCTACTGCACCAACAGGAGGGTGATGGGCGTCAACATGAGCAGCAGGGATCCCCCCCACCGCACATCTACGTAGACGCCAGTCACTGGTGGGTCTACAAGGTCCCCGAGGGACTGCCCCCGGAGGTGGCCGTGCTGGCGGAGCCCATGGCAGTGTCCACGAGGGCCCTCGAGAGGGCGTTCGAACCGGGCCTCCCGACCTTCGGAGACGGGTACGGGCCCGGCAGGAGCGTCGTTGTGCAGGGGCTCGGGCCCATAGGGCTGCTTGTGGCGGCGACGGCGAAGATCGCAGGCGCCGGGAAGATCATAGGGATAGACATGGTTGGCGACAGGATCGAGATGGCGGAGAGATTGGGCTGTGACCACATCGTCGACATGAGGGCGCTGGGCTCAACGGGGGAGCGGGTCGCAGAGGTCGAGAGGCTGACAAACGGGCTGGGGGCCGACGTTGTGGTCGAGTGCGCCGGCGTCCCCGCCGCCGTCCCGGAGGGCATAGCTATGACCAGGAGGGGCGGGAGGTTCGTCGAGGTCGGCCACTACACCGACCCCGGCAACGTTGAGGTGAATCCCCACGTGATCTGCATGAAGGACATGGACATACTCGGTAGCTGGGCTTACCCTCCGACCCAGTTCGACACGGCGCTCCAGATCCTCCTTAGGGGAATTGACACACTGCCCCTGGAAGAAATCATCACACACAGGTTTAGGGTTTCTGAGGCCGAGAAGGCAATAGACACGGTGAAGTCGAAAAAAGGCATCAAGATGGCGATAACGCCTTAATTCGAGAACTCTTGAATTGGTAGCTATGTACGTGGTGTTCCTTTTATGGTTCATTTCTAGAAATGAGTGTTTGAAGCCCTCTACAACCTATACTTTTATATTTCTAAACGTGACGCCTACAGTTGGTGCCTAAGGTGTCCGGTGACCATAAAATTTAGAATCCTATGCGACAAGGACACCTGTGACCATGGCAACCACGGTTTCTTCTTTAACTTAACAGGCGAGGGTGGCAAATGACCTTCGAGCGGATAGATAGCAAAGTGGACTTCCCGGTTCTCGAACGCGACGTTCTCAAGTTTTGGGAAGAGTCCGGTGCCTTCAAGAAGCGGGTGGAAATGCAGGAGGGGAGGCCGCGCTGGAGCTTCATAGACGGCCCCATAACTGCCAACAACCCGATGGGCGTCCACCACGCCTGGGGGCGCACGTACAAGGACCTCTGGGCCCGCTACAAGTTCATGAGGGGGTTCGAGGTCCGCAACCAGAACGGCTACGACTGCCAGGGCCTCTGGGTCGAGGTCGAGGTGGAGAAGGACCTGGGATTCGAGTCAAAGAGGGACATAGAAGCCTATGGCATCGCAGAGTTCGTGAAGCGGTGCAAGCAGAGGGTCCTAGAATACTCGGCGGTCCAGACTGAGCAGTCCATCCGCCTCGGGATGTGGACTGACTGGGATGACCCCGACGAGCTCCGAAAGCTGGCGGAGGCCCTCGAGGACCCCATGGCCGAGACGGTTTACCGAGGAACCCATGGGCCCGTCGAGGGAACCGCCGAGGACCTCGTGGGAATGCTGGGATCGAGGGAGACGGGGGGCAGCTACTTCACCTTCTCCGACGAGAACAACTACATGATCTGGTCCGTTCTCAAGAGGCTGCACGAGAGGGGCTTCATCTACAAGGGCGCCGACTCGATGCCCTGGTGCCCCAGGTGCAGCACCGGCATAAGCCAGCACGAGATCGTCACAGAGGGGTACAGGGAGCTGACCCACCCGAGCGTCTACGTCAGGTTCCCGCTCAGGGGCCGCGAGGGATCCCTGCTCATATGGACGACGACGCCCTGGACCCTGACGTCCAACGTCGCGGTGGCCGTCCACCCCGACCTCGACTACGTGAAGGTTGGGTTCGAGGGAGAGGTGCTCTACATTTCCAAGGGCACACTGCGCGGCGTCTTCCCAAAAGGCGGGCACAAGGTCTTGGAGGAGCTCAAGGGCGCTGAGATGGAAGGGTGGAGCTACGACGGCCCCTACGACGAGCTGGAGCTACCAAGGCAGCTGGGGGCCCCCGAGGCCCACAGGGTCATATTCTGGGAGGAGGTCGGGGAGGCCGAGGGCACGGGCCTCGTTCACATAGCTCCTGGGGCTGGAAAGGAGGACTTCGAGCTCGGCATAGAGTATAGTCTCCCGATCGTCGCGCCGCTGGACGAGTTTGGAGTCTTCATAGGAGGCCTCGGATGGCTGACGGGCACCCACGTGTACGACTCAGCCGAGCTCATCTTCGAGGACCTGAGGCGCAAGGGGCTGGTGTTCAGGACCGAGGACTACACCCACCGCTACCCTGTCTGCTGGAGGTGCGACAGCGAGCTCGTGTTCCGCCACGTCGAGGAGTGGTTCATCGACATGGGGAGAAAGCTGGAGAAGCCCCTGGAGGGGGTCACCCCCGAGGAGAAGGAGCGGAACCTGCGGTACCAGATCATGGACTCCGCCAGCGAGGCTCGTTGGCTCCCCGAGTTCGGCCTGAAGCGGGAGCTCGACTGGCTCAGGAACATGGACGATTGGATGATCTCGAAGAAGCGGTACTGGGGCCTCGCCCTGCCCATATGGGAGTGCGAGTGCGGCTGGTTCGACGTCATCGGCAGTAGGGAGGAGTTAAAGCAGAAGGCCGTTGAGGGGTGGGAAGAGTTCGAGGGCCACAGCCCCCACAGGCCCCACATCGACGCAGTAAAGATCAGGTGCGAGAAGTGCGGGAAGCTGGTCTCCAGGATTCCCGACGTCGGCAACCCCTGGCTCGACGCCGGGATAGTCGCCTACTCGACCCTCGACTACAGGACGGACAGAGAATACTGGGACAAGTGGTTCCCGGCCCACTTCATCACTGAGTGCTACATCGGCCAGTTCAGGAACTGGTTCTACTCGATGCTCGCCATGAGCACAATCCTGGAGAGGACTACGCCGTTCAGGGTCTGCCTGGGCCACGGCACCGTGAAGGCGGAGGACGGCCGGGAGATGCACAAGAGCTGGGGGAACGCCATAGAGTTCAACGACGCCGCCGAGACCATGGGCGCCGACGTCATCCGGTGGATGTTCTGCTCCACGAAGCCGGAGAACGACATACTCT
>SMTZ1_10007197_pt1 | contig 11157 bp, 16 predicted proteins | sample DeeMarSWOR136_30_FD_25667 | JGI IMG/M metagenome (IMG submission 25667)
TAATCAAAACAAATCGGCCAAATCACGGTTATAAGGGGGCATTACCTCCAACTAGCACAGAAGAAACCCTTTTACGTGAGTATGGTCCAGGTGTTTACACACTTATGGGATGCAATGATCAACATAAAGTAATCATTGAACAGCATGAGGTTTACATCGCCGGCGATGATTCCGATAAAAAAGATCAATCACCACAAAATCAACAATTTATATCGGACAGAAATCAAGAATTGGCGATCAAGATGGCACATACACAAGCAACTGAATCGGCTAAAAGACAAGAAGAAACACACAGAACAATGATGAAGCTTTTGACCGATCAGAATGAACATACACAGAACACATTACAGAAATTTTTCGATAAGACGCAAACAACACAAGGTGATTTTTTCACTGCTATGCAATCTCTGAATAATGAATCTAAAACACAAATGGCTCAAATGTTCCAACAAACTATGGCAATAATGATGACCGGTCATCAACAGTCGATGGAATTTTTACGTGCTAGTAATGATCGTGAACGTGAACTCAACAATCCAATGGTATTTGTCCAATTGCTCATGCAAGGGTTACAGATGGGCAAAGAAATTAGCGATAGCCAAGATCAAGAACCTTGGGTTACTGCACTAAAAGAGGGTAGTTCAATGTTGAGTAATCTCACTCAATTGAAAGCAGGATCGGCCATTGTGCCCCCAAAATTACCCAATCCTCCAAATCCTGTAATAAAGGGACAATTACCTCAAAAAATTTCACAATCTGGAACTCAAGCGACATCACAGAAGAAACCCGTCTTTACTAAGGATGAAATTCATAAAGTCCTACAGTTGAAAAAGAAACTGAACGAAAAAGGGCTTGAATTGTCAAAAATATTGGATGACATTGAAATTGTGTTTCAATCGCCGGATGAACCCATTCCCGACGATCAGGAAACATCGGACGAATACATTCCCGATGAAAATGGACTTGGAAACACAGATACAGACGATAATTCAGGGGATTCAGAGCGATCGCCGAACGGTACAGAATCCGTTTGATGTAGATATATCTGACATACCAGTCGAAAAACTGGACTGGAAAGAGAAAGATGTCAGAAACTACACAACACAACGAAAACTATTATGGCAATTTGTTGAAAAATACACAGGTGATCCCCGTCTGGTAGAAATCGCCGCCAAAATTATCAGGGAACTTGATATACCTGAACGTGATAACACGGCGCTTGTCAGGGGATTTCAGCAATTTGTACAGCAGAATATCAAGTTTTTCAGGGAAAAACCTGAAAGGTTCGTCAATCCAGTTCGTACCATTCAATGGGGTATAGGCGATTGTGACGATAAAACAATCGTCTTGGCTACTCTGTTGCGTACGTTTCGTTTACCTGTACGTCTGAAATTTATACGGTTTATAAGCCCCAAAACGAATAAAAAGGTATCACATGTGTACCCTCAAGTACATTTGAATGGAAAATGGGTAACACTTGAAACTGTCCAACAATGGCCGTTAGGTAAGGACGGTGAACACATACTGAAAAAACGCGGTATACCCGTGAAAATAGAGTATCATGGTGATAAATTATGAAAAATGACGAATTTGAAACTGGCTACAATCCCAATGATGAATTCGTTGATGGGTTAGACGTTGAATGCGATGAAGATCTATCAATAGATTATCATGAAGAATTAGGGGATATAGGCCAAATAGAAGAAATGCGGCCGTCATTTGAACGTAAAGAATCATTTGACAGAGCACCCGTGAAACCGCCAAACAAAAGGCAAGCCAAGATAAAAATCATGTCACCCAAGTTGAAAAGGGCTTTTCCAGGTGTGGCGTCAATCCTGATCACCCGTCATGACGGCCGGCAAGTGTTGTTTGTGGGAGGTAAGTAATAATGAATATAGAAACGTACATTATTGAAACTGATCTGACATCTGGCTATGATCCGGCTTTCAGTCATGACTATGATTTTCAATGTTTTGATGACATTGTTCAGGAAGAATTGGGTTATTCTGTTGCGGAAAGCCCTAACACCAAATGGAAAAAGCTACAAAAATTTCCATGGCGTTTTGAACGTATAAGCGACAAAAAGAAAGCATGGACAAATCGTATTGGTTTTGATGAACTGGTCAAAACTAAACGTTTCAAGTTTCTGGGTTTTGATGCTACTCTTGCTACATCACAACAAAAGCAACAATGGAAAGAATTGAGCGCACTTTTAGCCAAACTAAAACCGGCGCCAAAACCACCCCCTACAGCACCAAAACCGGCGCCTACAACGACTACCCAACCATTTGGGGGTAATGCCAGATGGAAAAAGACCAGCAAATTTCCATGGGTATTTAGGAGAATATCCGATAGTAAACAAATCTGGGCAAATCGGCCGGGTTTTGATGCAATTGTCAAAACCAAGAAATACAAATTTCTGAAATTCAATGCTGAACTGGCTACATCACAACAAAAGCAACAATGGAAAGAATTGAGCGCACTTTTAGCCAAACTAAAACCGGCGCCAAAACCGCCCCCTGTTGCGCTAAAACCACCCCCTACAGCACCAAAACCGCCCCCTACAGCACCAAAACCGCCCCCTGTTGCGCCAAAGACAACCCCCTTGGCTTTACCACACCCAGATTCACGGTGGTTAGGTCAACAGGGATACCCTTTTGCGTTCGCAAGAATATCCGATCAAAAGGGAGTACATACGGGTAAAGCCGGTTTCGATGCACTTGTCAAAACAGGACAGTGGAAATTCATCAAGTTCAAGCCAGAATTTGCCACACCATTACAAAAGCAACAATGGTCAGAAATAAGTCAAGCTCTTGCGAGATTGGCGCCAAAACCGCCCCCTGTGTCAAAACCGTTGCCAATACCACCAAGACAATTGGCGGTAGAACCTAAAGGTATGGCCGGTGATATACTTGATATAAAGAAAATGCTTCAATACGCTGAATTGCAACGGCAAGCTACAACAGAACATGAAGAAATAGCGGCAACAAAGGAATTCAGACGGCAAGTGTTGGATCGGTTGATGCAAATCGCAGACGCCGTTCTACAGTCAGATTCAAACCTTTATCACAGAATACGGAATGCATACGTAAGAGGGTGAATTATGTATTTTGATGATTTCGAGCTTGACCTTGATCTAGCCAATTCATTTGATGCATTGGTTGATGAAGAATTAGGTCAAGAAGTATCCGTTGATGTATCAATACCCAGTTCACAATTGCCTACCAAAACCGAGATAGAAGTAATTCCAGAGGCACAAAAGCACGGTATGGAACCAACTATGTCAGGGTTACCCGGTCAAGGGGGTAGACAACGTATAGACATTATACCCAAAATTGCAAGAGAAGTGGAACAACGCCGTCAAGCTGGGGAAGATCCCGACGTTGGCGCACTAACGGCGCAACGTATACGTGAACATAGGGAAGCTCAAGCCTTAGCCAAATTGCAACAAGCTGAAAAAGCTTTTGCCGCATTGGGTGAAAAAATTTCAACTGCGCCGCGTAAACCTATGATGATACAAGCGCCGCAAGAAACAAGCGATTTCAAGGATTTGCAACGTTCCCAAATGGTTGATGAAATCGTCAAAAATGTTTCAGATAGGCTTTTACCCCGTCTGAAGAAAATAGATAAACGTCTGAAATTGGCGCAAGCTCAAGCAAAAGCAACAGATGAGCATAACATAATCATGGAGCGCGAACTGTTCAGGAAAAAGGTAATAAATGACCTAAAATGGCTTTCCCAACTATTGCCAAATGGTCATCCGATAAGAGATAGGATCGATAGATTATAATGGATATGAATCGTTTTCATTGGGATATTGAATTGATTGATTCATTTCAGGACGAATTGAACGGCGATGAATTGGGTTTTATCGGTGATCTGGGAGGTAAAATAGGCGATATCATCAAGCAATCAGTTCAAGGCGTTGCAAAAAGTGCGCGAACTGCGGCCGTAAAAACGGCCATACCACAAGATGACCAATCAACAGATGAGATTGATCGAGCCAACAGGGAGGTTTTCATCAGTAAAGTCATTGACAGGATGAACAACAGATTTGCACCGCAATTGAATGAAATTGATAAATACCTTTATACAAGTGATGCACAAACAAGGGCAACAAACATGCATAACGATAAGATGAAACGTGATGTATTTCGGAAAAACGTTATCATGGAAATGAAGAATTTATCCCGGTTACTGCCTGAAAATCATCCTGTACGTATGCGCATAAATTATTTATGAGGTTTTAAGATGAAAGTACCGTATCATACACACCCGTTCAAAAGACATCGCCATATTCACCGGCATAAAATGAAAATGCCGGGTTACAATCATTTGTACACTGAACCAGATGAAGCTTTACCCGGTTATGATCCAATAAGTTTTGACGATACAATGGAAACCGGCCTATATGATGAAGAAACGGCCGATATATTTGATGATATTGGTGGGTTTTTGGGGGGTGTGACTGGCGTTGTAGGTGATGTCACAGGGTTATCAACTGCGGCCAAAGGATTAGGGCAAGTACTGGGCTTGGTCGATGAACCCAAGAAGAAAAAAGATAAAGCACCTGATCTCAGTGCCCTTGCCGGTATGATGCAACCACAAGCGCCAACCATAGTAACACCCCCGGCCGTACCTGGAATTTCACCGACAGAAGTACAGTACATCGTCAAGGATCTTCTAGGTTCAATATCGCCCCCTGTACGTCAAAAAGTCAGGGAAGTAGTCAATGAAATGAAAGGTAAAGATGCATCACAGGAAAATTTGATTGCAACCATTGAACAACGTGTCGGATCAAACGTGATGCCTATACTGAATAAGGCGATTGAAGCATTGAAATTGGCGCAGACACAAACAGACGCCACAAGCGAACACAGATCAATTGTCAGGGATCAAGACAGATGGCGTGAAACGATGAACAATCAGCAACAGTTGATGAACCGTATAGTCACAATGGAAAAAAGAATAGCAAAAGCACTCAAAAACAAGAAAAAATAAAATGGATTACCATGTCTGCAATATTGAGGATTACCCAGATAAACCAATGGTTTTCTGGACTAAAGGGGATATGTTGAATTATGTGGCATATCTTGATCAATACATTGATGCACTAAAACGTGATTATGAAACGATTGTGCAGTATCAAGAGGTTCAAGAGCAGACAGTAATGACGCCGCAACAAAAAGAAATCATTACTCATGCTGTAGTTGATTGGGCGCATGATCGAAATGAGATCATGGAAGATTCTGAAAATGTAGCTTTCCCTTTTGCAAGTGATGTGGCAAAAGCTGAACTCAATGAAGAGAAAATCGCAAAAGCAATTGATGTGGCTAACACGATTCTAACAAATCTGAATATTGAATCTGAATCCGGCCAAATGAAGGAAACCGAAAAAGAAAGGGAAAAAGAAAAGATACCTTTTGCATCGATATTTGAGGATGTAAAGGGTATCGCCTTATATGGTCTAATCGGATTGGGGTTATGGATAGGTTACAAGGTTTTCACTGAATTCAGGCGATAAGATGGCAACAAATGCGAAATATCCCGGTTTGTTGGGAATTAATGAGTTACAAAATAACATCATACAGTTGGAATCTATATTTTCTAAAATAAAACACAAAACAAACGAAGAAATAAGAACACATACGAAATTTTTCAATGATTGGGATAAATTCTATGATCAATTCATTGGTCAAGCTGAATTAATTCCTGAATCAACCATGAAATCCTTGAATGATAAGTATAATCAGGAAGTAAGGATTATTGATCAAATTGCCAAAAGAAGTCTTGAAACTGAAAAACAAATTCGTACCAAAAAAGCGGCCGTACAAACAAGAGAAGAACAACTCAAAAGACAAGCGGCCATAGAAGAAGAAGATCGTTTACGGTATGAACGTGAACAACAATTACGGCAACAAGAGGCAATAGAACAAGCAGAAGAAGAAAAGTATAAGCGCCAACAGTTGGCAAGCCAGATACTTGATGAAACTGAACCGCAGAAACAGCCTATCAGTGTGGTCAAGGCGCAAGAATTTGGTACATCAACTTGGCAACAGTTAGCCAACAGTTGGGATGCACTTCAAAATTTATGGGATCGTATCAAGACAGTTGATCGCAACGTACAGGAAACCGTCAACAATTCGTTGATGAAATGGCAAGATTTCTATTACAGCGAAATTGAACAGTGGTTTATGATGGAAAAACCTGTACCTGCTAGATACGATCCAGAATTGACCAAATGGCGCAAACTATACGGCAAAACCAAAAATGTCGTTGAAACTGCGGCCGCACAATCGGTGGTACTGAGTGAACCTGAAAAATTTGGTGAAATACCTCAAGAAAGGATCAAGCATGGGTACGTTGATCCAAAAACAGGTATGATAATTCCGGCCGAAGAATTTATAACAGGCATGGTTCAAAAACAACCCACTGCGCCCCCTGTACCGGCGCAAGTACTTCCAGGTGCAGATAAACCATGGTTACCACCCCCAATGATACCGCCCCCTGAACCGCCTTACAAACCGCCCCCTACCATTGTTATCAAACAATGTTACCCACCGGTTCAACCCACTGAACCCAGTATTGATCCGGATGAACCTATGATATTTGAACCCGGCATACGTGGATTGGGCGATATACCACCGGGGGGTGGACTTGTTGAACCCCGTATTGAGGATGAAGACGATCCATTTGAAATTTATACCGAAAAAGCAAAATCCACTTGGCCGTGGTTAGTCGGGTTAGGTACGGTAATCTTTCTCGCTAAGGCATGGCGCAAAGGTTGACAAATGACACATAACGAAATTTTAGAACTATTAGGCCAGATCGATGAACCTGAATATGAGTATGAGATCGATCCTGAAAAGGGTTTGACATCTGAACCGGATGAACCGGAAAAAGATCCTTATTGGTTGCCATCACCAATAGTGATCACATTGGGTTTTGTGGCATTGGCACTTATTTTGAAATCTGTTGGATGGAAAGGTTTATTGGACTAATAGGGAGTTATAATGGCTATCACTCAACAATCATCGCCGGATGAACTCAATACCGCATACGAAAAACTGATGTGGATTTGGGATAGGCTTGAAACCTTGCCGCAACAATCTGTAACCGATATTGTCAATGATACCCTATCAAAATGGCAGGATTGGTTCTGGGGCAATTACGAAGATTGGCCGATAAGTCAATTGAATTTATGGGTTGAACGATATCATATACTTTCACAAGTTATTGAAGACGCCGCCAAAAAGACCACTGTACTGCCTGAACCGCCAAAAGAACAACCCATTGGACCTATTGTTGAATTACCCCCTGAATACGTTTATGGCAAAGTTGTTCCCATCAAACCGGCCGGCATATCCAAAGGGATTTTATGGACTATTGCCGGCATATTGGCTGTAATCTTTCTATCAAAAGCGGCGTAAATGCTTACAACCGATCGAAATAACCTGACTGATCGCCTGATATTTTCAAGGTATCTTGATACGGTTGGCGATGGATCAGGCACAAAAAACGCCAATGGAAATTATTCAGGGGGTTTACAGGAGTTCAAGATAGTACCCGGCAATAATAAGATTTTCATTATAAACCGCATGATCGTTCAAATAAGGGATTCAGGGCAATTTACAGCCAGTACTTACGGCGCATTGGGGGCACTCAATAATGGGGTATTTGTCCGTACAAAAAACGGTAGTGGCGTCAAGGTTGATTTGACTGATAATCTGGCTATCAAAAGTAATGCAGAATGGGGGCGCGTTTGTTATGATACACAATTGATTTCATGGGGTGTAGGGGATTCATTTATTTTGGTTCGTTGGACTTTCGGACGTTCAGGAACTCAAATTTGGCTAGATAATTCAAGGGGTGATTATCTATCGGTGGATCTAAATGACGATTTTACCGGATTGGTCGCGCATTATTTTCTCGTACAGGGATTTGACTACACAACGGCCGCATGAAAGCACAACCTATCAGAATACTTGATGTAACCGTTATAGGTCCATTGATGATTTACGGTGGATATCGTTTATCGAAAAGTGATCAATTGGTGGGCAATTTACTTCTTTTCTTTGGGGTATCGACAATCGCTTATAACTTCTATAATTACATTCAACTACAATCACAACCAAAGGAGTGATCGATATGGCTAGTAAAAAGAAAGAAACCGCAGAAACCGAATTCAACCATGAATTTGACACAATCAACGAAATACCACGTACTGTGCCAAGAAACGTTTCAAAAGAAAATGTGTCAAAAGACATTGATTTTGTCATCAATGAGGTAAAAAAGCTGTCAATATTGTCTGATCCGAAAAATAGAAGAAATAAAACAATTTCCGATATATTGTCACTTTCTCATAAAGTGTCATCAGTTTGCTTGAAAAAGCTTGAGGATATAAAAAGCAATTTGTAGTAATGCCAAAACGCAGTGAAAGACGCTTATTTGGCGATATATTCGACAATAACCCATTTGAGGATATTGACGTTGAAGAGATGTATCGCCAATTAAGGTGGGATAATGAACCACAAGAGATTTTTGACATAAATGCACCTGAACCACTTGCCACAATTGGGGATTTGGCACGGTTACAGCTTGATATCGATGATTTGAAATGGTCTGAAAATGAAAGCCCATTTCTTGCCGTTGGACAAAACTCCAATTGTCTGTATATCATACCCCGTGATGAATACGGTAATCCGGTCAATGTACCTTTTGATGGATTTATTGACTTGGCAGATGTGACACGAACAGATTATTATAGTGATAAAGGGGGCGAGGATTGTTACTACTATCATAAACATCAAAATCCATATCCAAGATTGTTGGTACATGAAAATGGTGTAGCGATCATTGTGCCCCGTAAACACAAAAATAAGAGATCATACGCTGTAGGGAAAGCAGGTATAGTTGGCTAAGAAAGGAGAATTAATTAAATGGCTAAACCAAGTGCCAAATTGTTAATTGGTGATACTGTTGGCGCCGTTGGTGCATATGCGGCCGTACAGGTGACTACACGTATCGTCAAACCCGATCCTGAAAAATTTCTTGATGAAGCGGCGCTTGCGGTGATCCCCGTTGCAACGGCGTTGTTTATGCCGTCCAAATGGCAACGTCAAGGCGCCGCGTTAGGGGGTGCAGCGATGTATCCCCTACTTGTGAGACTGGCTATTCAGCTAGGTATTTACTAATCTCAAGCGAACACTCAAGCGAACACTCAAGCAATTACAGGTGAAAATATGCGTACAGTTTTGGTGAACCCGACAAGACGCCGTAAACGGCGTACAAGTCGGAAAAAGACAACTAAACGCCGCAAAAAAAGAAATGTGGCACTCACAAGGAGATCCAGAACCATGAAGAATCCCAGACGCAGACGCCGGCGTGTTACACGGCGCAGACGGCGCCGCAATTATAGTGCGGCCGTTTCAAATCCACGGCGCAGACGCCGCAGACGCCGCAGAAATGCCGGTATCCGGCCGTTTGTCAAGAAAAGCAATCCGCTTATTCTTCAGAACCCAAGACGCAGACGCCGGCGTAATCCCAAGATGAACATTCAAAAGGTTGCAAATCAACTGTTGATCTATACAGGGGGTTCAGCAATTGCCGTCGGTGCCAATATCTTGGCGATCAACAAAATCGGCAACATGTGGGCAAGAAATGGTGTAAGAGTTGCTTGCGCAGTTTTCGCCCCAATGTTCATCAAGGGTGATTTGGGTGCCGCATTTAGTGGCGCTATGCTTTACCCGGTGATTGAAGAAATGGCGTCTGAACTCAATATCGCACCTGAAGACGCCGATCTGGAAATGCTTGCCGCAGATCTGGAACAGGCACTAAACGAAGTGGACTATGATGAATACGGGTATCAAACAAACCCCGTACTTTGGTAAACACAAAAATCCTTAGATCCTAACGGAAAGAAAGGTAATAAGAGAAAATGCCAAGATCACTTGAAGCAATGGTTCAACGCCAAATACAAAACGTGTTGCGCCGTGGACAGAGGATGGAGCGTTTTGATCAGTTGAGGCAACGCCATTTCTGGTCAACTCATCTATTTGCTGTCGGCGGTACAGGCGGCGCCGGTATTATACCGGCCGGTCAATACGATTTGTTTGTCATACCTGTTGGTTTGTCTGGACAGGGTTACCCGGCCAATGTGCCCCTAACACTCAGGGAAACTAACTGGCTAAATCCTTCAAGGGTGCCGGACAATCAGAACTTCGTTATAGTCGAACTAGGCTGTACGATCCAACGACCACCGGCCGCAGACGATAATGCGCCGTCCAATTCAATCTGGCAGAATATACCGGCCGGTATCGCCGCGAATATTCAACCAGCGGAGGGTATACATCCTCAAGATTTCAAATCCATAGCTTACGGTATGGTTCTGGAAATGGGATTCTTGACGAATAACGTACCCTTGGGATTGGTCGCAGATTTCAGCCAGAGTTCTGGACTGATGTCTCACAATGATACTCAAGCCAATGATGAATTTCGTGATCCATGCAACGGCGTACCGGCCGCAGCATTCAGACGAAAGCTTGAAGTACCTATTCTGCTACAGCACGGTGAAACTATGCGTATGCGCTTGAATGTTCACCGTAATATCGATATCCTTGACGGTGATGCACCCGGAGCGGCCGGTAATGGCTGGTTTGAAGTCAGGGTTGATTGGTGGGCGTACGAATCGTTCACCGAAAAAAGCTAAACGGTATAAATCCTATACCCTAACGGAAGAAAGGTTACAAAATGCCACGTGTACGCGGTCGTATAGGCCAATCAATCAAAGATCAAGCCACAAATTTGCTTGAATCTGGGCAACGTTTTGCCAGATTCAACCAATTGCGGCAACGCCATTTCTGGAGTACCGGCGTATTCGTTCCAGACGCCAATGGATACATAGCGGCGCAAATCTTGCCGCTATTCGTAACACCCCCCGGTCAAGTCGGTCAAGGTTGGGCAGTTGCGATCTCAGAATTGGAAACAAATTGGAAAGCAGCGAACAGGATCCCCGACAACCAAAATTTCGAGTTGACCGAACTGGGATGCCAAATCTGGACACAGAATACGGCAAGTGGTGGCGATGAATCCGTTCTGAATCCACGTGATCAGGTTCAGGTGCTTACCAATACGGTACTGCAAATTAAGTACCTGACA
>SMTZ1_10009690_pt1 | contig 11156 bp, 12 predicted proteins | sample DeeMarSWOR136_30_FD_25667 | JGI IMG/M metagenome (IMG submission 25667)
ATCATGTAGACCCATGTGGCAAAATCTGGTGCAGGATTTTTATATGAATCTATACGGTAAACTTCCACTCCGTCGATAACTTCATACGAAGGTGTACTAGGAAAATCGCAGGTTACTACATAGACTTTTACACCACTTTTTGCTAGGCTCTTGGAAAGGAAGAAAACGTGAGGGGATATTCCTCCGATTACTCTAGGCGGAAACTCCCATGTGAACATCATGACGCTTAACTTTTTTTTCATTTGTTGTTTAAGCCTCCAGCCGCACTGGTGTATATCTCCAAAACATCTTTTATCCAAGAGTCGGTGCTGGGTGAAACAACTTTCACTTTTGCATCTGGAACTTTGTATATTCTAACAATCTCGTTGCGCATTAATTCTGATTTCACGCTCACTTTTTTTGCTTCGTAAAAGCCAAGCCATTCGATGCTTTTGATGGACATGTTATAAGGCGTATTCGAATTTGAAGAGCGTTGATCCTCTAAGCTCTCCACAGAGTAAATAAAAGGTACGTTGAACGCGTTCTTTAGAGTAATCGCGGCAGGTATGAAATGCCAGTCATAGACGTTTATAAGGTCTATCTGTTTGTCTGCTTGGTAGTAGATGTTTGCAGCTGCTCGACGCCGATGTTGGCGTGAACTGGACTTGCCACTCTGACAATCTTTACGCCGCTTACTTCTTCAACCGCTCCAGTCAAAAAATCATGGTAAGTGACAACGTAAGTCTCAATCTTTTTCTTTACGAGTTTTACTGATAGCGCGTTTATGTATTCTGAGAGTTGACCTACGACTCGTGGGGGGTATTCCCACGAAAAGATTATTACGCGCATCATCTTTCACTACGTGAAAAGAGAACAAACTTTGATTATTCCTCTCGCGTTAAGAAAATATCTTGTTTTTCCTTCGTTATCAACAAAGCTTTCAGCAAACCCTTCAGCCTTGTATTTGTTAAGTATGCCTTCAATCTCTGTTTGTTCCCGCTGAAGAATCCGCGCCACTTCTTCGCCGCGTCTAGCCAAATCCGCCGCAGTCGCACATAGGTTGTGCAGTGTTTGCAAAACCTTTTCTGGGAACGGAAGCTCTTCCCTCATTCATGTGCACCTTACCAGTAAGTGATTATTGCTGGCTTCTCTTATAAATTCATGCACAATCTTTTTTTCTCAGAAAAGCTTGACTGCTGTCTGCACTTGCTTGCTTAATTTCTTGAATCGTTTTTCAGTCACATTGATTATTGCCTTTCTTAGCGCTTCTCCCTCTAGCTTTCTAACTCTGATTTCTTTCAGTTGACGTGACAGGACTCCATCCTGCAGTGAATGTTTCATCCAATTCTCAAAATCTCCTCGACAATTGTGAAACTCTATGGCTTTTATATCGACTGTTTTGAAAGCTTTTATGAAACCTTTTAGGCTCCAGGTCATAGCACCTGTGAAGTATTCTTCGCCTTTGTTCGTGCAGAACAGGAAAGGCTCGTTTGCGGTCAAAGTCGCAAGCCTTAGCCTGTTTTCAAAGTCAAATAATAGCGATTGAGCTGCCACATAGGCGTCCATGGGTGAATGGAATGGACTGAAATACGCGTGAACTTCTCCTGGTGCTCCGCCTGCGGTGAACATGTAATAGAGATGGTCGCTCGTTTGGAAGTAGCGCCACAGCTTGAGAAACTCATTGTCTTCGGCCCCTTTGACAAGAGGTTCAAGCCTCCGCAAGTTTGTGTAGTATGCCCATTGCATGGCGTTTCCGAGCCAACCGCTTGAGTCTCTTTCAAGGTCAGCCCAAGAAACTGTTCCGCCGGCTTCGGGAACATCAATCTCGCCTACTGCAGAGTTTTTGTCTATTAATTCTGAGGGGGTAGTCATTTTCAGGTGTTTCCACTTCAGAATTTCTTCAGGCAAGTGTCGCAAAAAGCTGTGGATGCCTGTTTCGGGCCAATGGTGTTCTCCAAAGGTTTCGTAATCTGGGAAGATGTTGATGCATTGACCTTGAATTTCAGCTAGCCAACGTGCATATTTTTCCGCTGTCAGAGGCCATTCACTCCACCATCTGGCTGAAAATCTGAAGCCTATGTCGTCTGTCAGCTTGTAGTTGCGCAGTAGCACTTTGATGTTCTTGCTGCCTTTTGGAATGTACAGGTAGTTTGGTGATTTTTCCCCTAGTACCTTTTCCACTCCCTCCATGAAGATTCCTTTGTAACCCAGATTTTCGACTATTTTTGCTATCTTGTTGTTGTAGAGAAGTTCAGTGTTTTCAAAAACATCAGGTGTGTAGCCAAGAAAAGTCTTCACTATTTGTCGATGCATCTTCACCTGTTCAATAAACTCGTCTTTCTCAGGATAAAGGCTGGAGATCGAATGGTAATAGGTCTGGTTTAGAAATTCAACGCAGCCAGTGCTGGCGAGTTGTTTGAAGGTTTCTAGAAGATCCTGGCTAAACATTTCGCATTGTTCCAAAAAAATCCCTGACAAGCTAAATGAAACTTTGACGGGTCTTTTCTCCTTTTTATGTTCATCAATCACATTAAGCAGTATCTGGTTAGACGGAAAATAACATTTTGAGGCAGCACGATTGAAAATCTCCCTGTCAACGTCGTTATCAAAATAATAGTTAAACAGTTCTTTTTTCTTCAAACGCCTGAAAACTTTATTCTCCCAAAACAGATTCCGCTTTAACCTGTGCGGCTGATGAACCTCAAACACAAACACAACGTCAGTCAAGCTTCTCACTCCTTTCTTAACCACTATCAGTCATACGACGCTTATTTCTATTTGCCAACACTCCTTCATAGAGCAAATGGTTAATGCTTGACTTGTTTGCACTGCAGTTCAAGCAAGATATAGAGGGAATATAGTCAAAAATTGCACATTAGTACCCTAAACCATAATGGATATAAACTGACTTCTTAAAGTATCAGAAATGTGTTAATAAGTAACTTCCCGGAATCTGGTGGGTGAAAAGCGTAACAGACGGTGTAATGGCAATCTGTGTTCTTGTGCTAGCTATACTTTTAGACCTGATTTTAGGAGATCCTTCCCCAAACAGTCCCGAAAAGTACGCTTTCAGATTTCACCCAACCGTTTTGATGGGTAAATTCACAAAGGCGTTGGAACCCTACTTTAAGAGCCCAAACCCGAAAAAAGCAAAACTTAAAGGAGCCATTTTGGCTCTGGCAGTCATTCTTGTTTTCTCTTTACCCGTTTACTTTGGATTATGGGCTATCCAAACATTCATCAGCTACCTAATCTACTCCTTCTTCGCTATAGTACTTTTGAAACTGACTATCTGCATAAAACTTGAAACCGACTGGGCAAAAGCAGCGGCTGAAGCAATAAGTTTAGGCGACCTTGAAGAAGCAAAAAAATACGCGCATTTTTCACGAAGGGAAGCCAAAGATTTAACAGGCGAACAAATCAGCTCAGCTGTAATCGAATCTATGGCGGAAAACCTAATAGACTTCAGGCTCTCACCCATACTTTCATACGCGTTTTTCGGGGTCACAGGCGCAATAGCATTCAGAACCATCAATACCCTCGACGGAACGGTAGGCTTCAAAGATCCCGAACACCTCCACACAGGATGGTTCAGCGCAAACCTTGACACAATAATCAACTACATTCCAGCCAGATTAACCGCAATTCTCATAATCGTGGGCTCGGCTTTGCTGGACAAAGATTACAAGAAAGCTTGGGCAATTGCCCGCAGAGACCACGGCAAAACACCCAGCAGGAATCATGGTTGGCCCATGGCAGCTATGGCTGGTGCTTTAGGGGTGCAGTTAGAAAAGCCTGATCAATACATCCTCGGAGAACAGACTGAAACGCTTTCTCCGGATAAGATATTGCATGCGGTAAAAATCCGCAACATGGCAATAGTTCTATGTGTTCTTTTAAGTCTGCCCATCATTTGGTTAACGAGATCATACTTTTTGCTTTATTAGAAAAAATTCCGTTTTCCTCTTGCCCTGCAAAACCTTTAATCACAGCTTAAACCATTTACCTTGTTAGAGATGCTTCACAAAATGACTAATGCAGCTTTCCAGAAAAAGACGTTTTTTGCCGAAATGCACAACACAGGGAGCAAGAATGCGTTTTTGTTTAATTAATCCGCCTCGAATTCAACCGAAATTATGGGGAAAGCCAAGCATTCTTCAACCCATAGAAATTGCTTATGTGGCAGCCGTGCTTGAGAAAGAACATGAAGTGAAAATAATAGACGCTGCCAACGAAGGTTGGAAAAACCTAGAAGAAATAGATACCAAGAAGTACCGTCAAGGATTAAAAAATGAAGAGATAAAAGGTAGAGTTGAACGGTTTGGGCCAGATGCGGTGGGGATAAACGTTCCATTCTGTGGCTGGTGGAAACCCGCATACGAAGTGGCGTCAATGGTAAAAAACGTTGACGAGAACATAATAACGGTTCTAAGCGGATTGCATCCCTCTGCAAGAGCCGCAGAATGTCTTAGCTACAAAAACGTGGATTATGTCGTAATTGGAGAGCCTGAAATAACGGTTCAAGAGTTGGCTCGGAAACTGGAACAAGGAGGAGAAACGGACCTCAAGCAGGTAAGGGGGATCGGCTACATCAAAAACAAGGAGGTAGTAATAAATTCTCCTAGACCCGCGATTCAGGAACTGGATTCTCTGCCTTTTCCAGCAAGGCATCTTCTTCCGATGCAGACGTATTTTGAAGCTGTAAAAGAGCTTCCTCTAAGAGGAGAAATAAAAAAACCTTGGGCTACGGTGATCACAAGCAGAGGTTGTCCCTTTCACTGCGTATTTTGCTCTATACACACAATTATGGGTCGTAAATGGCGTGGTCGAACTCCAGAGAATGTGGTTGACGAGTTAGAACAGTTAGCTGACGTTTACCACATTAAGCAATTAGATTTCAGCGACGAGAATATGACGTTGGATAGAAAAAGAATGGAGGGAATCTGTGATTTAATCGTGGAAAGAGGGCTAGAATTTAAATGGTTTACTCCAAACGGGGTTAGAGCAGACACACTTGACGAGAAACTACTGAGAAAAATGAAGGAGTCTGGTTGCGAGAAAATACGGGTTGCTCCAGAATCTGGTGTTCAACGTGTTGTCAATCAGGTTATCAAAAAGAACTTAGACCTCAAGTCTGTGGAGCGAGCTGTAGTTTTGTGTAAGAAAGTCGGGATTCGAGTAGGCTGTTTCTTCGTGATTGGGCTAATAGGTGAAACAAAAGAGGAGATAAGAGAAACTATCAATTTTGCGTACAAGCTGAGAAGGCTGGGCGCTGAGAGCTTCGTTTTCAGCATTGCCACACCTGTTTATGGAACTGAGCTTTATGAGCAAGCGAAACTCGATGGTTTCTTAAAAAAGGATTTCAGTGATGATGATTTTGCAGCTGCTGAGCCGCTTATTGAGACTCCGGAATTCTCTGGGGCTGAATTGCGTGAATTGTGCGCCTTAGCAAACATGGTGAACCCTACGTTTACACGTGCTAAGTTGGTGAAGGCCATTCGGAACCCAAAGAAAGCGTTGAAGGTTCTGTTTAGGAAAAAATAGAAAAGCGCAACCCTATTGGTTTCTTGCCGTTTTCGATTTGGGCAAGATGGCAGAAGCTTTAATAATCGTTTTTGCTCTAACCCCTTCGAATCAGAGGTGTAGTCGTATGAAAGTTGTCGTCCACTGGAGTGGAGGCAAAGAATGCTGCTTGGCATTTCATAAGGTTGTTGAACAGGGTTATGAGGTTGCCTTTCTTCTTTCTTATGTTTACAAAGAACCGTATGTTTTTCACAGTTTTCCCTTGATGGAGTTGCAGTCCAAAGCTCTTGGGATTCCTCAGCTTAAGGTTAAGATTAAGAAACCGTATGAAGACATTCTTGCAGCTCTTTCTAATCTTAGCGAAGAGAAAGGCGTGAAAGCTTTCGTAACTGGAGACATTGTTGGTGCAGGTTGCGCGAAGATCCATCAGACTTACTATGATATTATGTGTGAACAGTTAGGCATAAAGTTGATCATGCCAAACGAGAATCCGTTCAATGACACGTACCATGTTTTGAAGGAGGAGATAGCAGCAGGCATAAAGCCGATCATGAACTGCATAAACCTAGACTTTCTAGGCGAGGAGTGGCTAGGTAGAGAGCTCAATAAGGCTTCCATAAGAGAGTTGAAGGTGTTGACTGATAGAAAGAACATCGACGTTTGCAGTGAAGATGGACGGGGTTTCCATACAATGGTTCTTGATGCACCGCTCTTTAAGGAACACATTGAAATTAAAAAGTTCAAAAAGAAAAAATACAAAGAAAAAGCGAAGAATTGGAAGAGAAACTGGCTTTACATGGAAATAAGAGAAGCGGTTCTAAAGCCAAAAGAGTAGATACACCGCATCTCGTGATTATCTAAGTAAATGGTAGTTTGTTAGTTCCGGTGTTTCGTTCTATAGCGCTCGGCAAAGAATACAGACCCTGGACATGTAAGTTAAAATTCAGAATGAACTGCAGCGGTGCTTTTGTTTTGGTGTTCGGACGATAATTCCCTGCCAAATGCAGGCTTCGCAATTTGGTCAAGAAAGTCGGCTTGAAACTTTTTTCTCTGGTTACGTTTTGAATGCTAGTCCGGAAAAGAAAGCTATCTTCTTATCTTGTTTGGAAATTGATACATGATAAAGTGCAAGTTTTTTTCCCTCGGATGCTCTGACCGCCTCAGCTGTAAGCGTGTCACCTTCAAACGCGGGTTTCAGGAAGTTTATGCTTACCTGGACGGCAACTGCAACATTTTCACCAAAGTTTGCAGCCTCGGCGAAGGCGCAATCTGCAAGCGCGAAGATTACTCCGCCATGAGTAGCACCTAGAGAATTCATGTGGTTTTTAGTTACCTTTAGAGACATTTTTGCGTAGCCGTCTTTAATATCAAGAACTTTAATTCCCAAGATTTCTCGAAACCTGTCTTTTTTCTTCATTAAATTTTCTCCATATTACTTTTTTAAATAATTGTAAACCTTGCGAATTAGTGATGACACTCCCTTTGGAAAGAAGATAACTATCATAACGAGGAATAGCCCCAAACCTATTAAACGAAGCGGGGGACCAACATTGCTTACCGCCGGAAATAGGGGACTCATAACTGGTTGCAAAAACTTATCGATATTGGGTAGTAACGAGTCAATAGCAACTATTATCATAGAACCAATTATTGGTCCTTCCATGCTACCGAGTCCACCAATCACCGACATCATCAGTGGCTTAAATGAGTTCTCTGCTGCAAAAATCGTGACACTAATATATCTAAGGAAATGAGCGTAGAGTCCTCCTGCCAATCCAGCAAAAAAGGTACTTATTACAAAAGCATATAGTTTGTACTTAGCGGTGTTTATTCCAATCATGCCTGCTTCAGCCACATTTTGCCGTATTGCTCTAAATGCTAGACCAGTTTTTGACTTCATTATTAGATACATTATAACAATCGATGTCGTGGCTAGAGCCACAGCGAAATAATAGAAAGGTAGTCCTGAAGGCACCAAAAGCGGAGTTCGAAAGCCTAAAACGCCATGAGTGACTTCATCGAATTGGCTAACCAAAGTCTCAGCAATTACAGAAAAGCCGAAAGTTACCATTGCTAGAAACCACGCCTCCAGTCTTACACATGTTAGACCTATTAGAAACCCTATACCAGCTGAAAAGGCAGCGCCAATTAAAATTCCAATAATGGGTGGTATGCCAAAGTTTATTGCAAGCAACGATGAAGCAAATCCTCCAACGCCTAAGAACGCGGCATGTCCCAGTGAGCCCTGACCCGAATTGGCTAATAAATTCCAACTTGAAGCGTATATTGAGAAAATAGCAACTAGAGTCATAACATGAACTAAGAATGGATCGCCTATAACAAGTGGAACAACTGCTGAAATCATTATGGCAATAACTAGAACGCGAAACTTTGTAGATCGAGTAAGCTCAACTACTTGTTCTTTTGAAAACATCTATTCACCCTTCTTTCCAAAAAGTCCTTTTGGTCTGAGAACGAGAACAATTATTAGAACAGAAAATGCGATTGCGTTTCTCCAAATGCCGCCGAGGAATATCACAGCCGATTGTTCAGCTATTCCATATAGGAGTCCTCCGATTATAGCTCCAGGTATACTTCCTAGGCCACCTAATATTATTATGGCAAAGGCTTTGATAGTTGGCAACGCACCTATATAGGGATTGAAAGGAAAGATCATCCCATAAAGCACACCTGCAGCACCCGCCAGTGCTGCTCCTAGCGCAAAAGTGAAGATATAAATGCGTTCGATATTTATTCCCATCAACATTGAGGCTTGGCTTCTTTGACTGGTAGCCCGCATAGCCATGCCAATCTTAGTTTTTCTGATCAATAACACTAAGAAAACAAGTATTACCACAACGAATAACATAGCGATTATCCAGTCATAGCTTATTGACAATTCTCCTAAAGCTAGGCTCATGTTCTCGAAAGGACTGATTATTCTTTTGGATTTTTCGCCCCACAACAAAACGGCAACATTGTCAAAAATAAAAATCAGTCCAAGACTTACGAAGATCTCATTAAGTTTATCTTCTCCTAATACGCGACGGAAACACAATCTTTCCACTGCAATTCCAATTAAGGCTACTAACCCCATTGACAAAAAGACAGCTATGTAGGCATTTACGCCCAGTGCAGTCCAAACCGAGAAACCAATGTAAGCGCCTATCATGAGCAGTTCCCCATGAGCAAAATTAACAAGTTTCATTACTCCAAAAATCAAGTTTAATCCTGTGGCTAGCAAAACATAGATGCTTCCAATTGCGACGCCCCAAATCAGAGTCAGAATAATGGTTGACGTATCAATCATTAATTATTCACAGCTCCGATCCATTTTGCCAGTTTTTTGAATACTCAAGTTCATGTCCATAAGCTACAGATGCGAAGCAGTAAAAAAAATGGTGGGTTAGGAAGTTTCTATTGACTTCCAGTTTCATTCCTATGGGCTTCCAGGCTCGTAGTTTTCAGGAAGTACAAATTCTGTCTGTTTTATTGTCCCGACACCGGGAGCGGTTGTAGGCCAGATGACTAATGGACGGCATTCACCAATTGCTTCATCGTAAAAGAGCTGTTCAACAAATGTGAATGGCGCTATTTCATGATATGTTTCAGTTTCAGTGCTAAATTCAATTTTTCCATTCTGGGTTATAATCAGCATTTGTTCTAAACTGATATTTTCTATGGCATCTCTAACTTCACTCTTATCCAATGTACCTGCTTCTTCAATGGCCGCTTTCGCTATGTAGAAAGCGTCGTAAGTGTCAGCGCCCATCATTCCTGGTATCGTATTATACCTGCTTTGATAATCTGCCACATATGTATCCATCATTTCCAAATAGAAGGGTGGTCCTGCATAGGATGCAAATTTTGACTCAAGAAGCTGGTAATCACCCCATTGCCCAAGCGCAGCGTAAAATTCCGGTTCTTCACAACATTCAACAGCTATGTAAATGCTGTTTAATCCGACGTCGCTTTGTCCCTGTCTGTAAATTGTAGCAGTGTTTGTTGTGAAATCAACAACATAGACTGCATCAGGCTTGGTAGCCTTGATGGCAGTTAGTTCTGCTTGGAAAGTTGTGGTGTCAATTGGGTAGTTCTTTTCTGCAACTATCTCTACTGGAAGGTCGTCAACTTCTATATAGTGTTTGGTTGCATCCCATACTCCCTGACCGTAAGCATCGTCACGATACATCACTGCAAGCCTAAGGTTTCTAGATGCGTCGAACCCAAATTCGCTGTCAAGGAGGGGTTTCATGGCTTCAGCAAAGAAATGTGCTACTGTTTCCGAATAGTGGTAAGTTGTGGTGCAGTAGTGGAACATGTAGCTCATTCCTTCTTCATCGTCTATTCTCAGAGCATGTCCATCTGGAAGACCCCCATAGTTCGCCTGGGGTCCTCTTCTCGTAACAAGGTGGCTAGATGCGCCAGTAATTATGAAGGGGACTTGATTTTCTATGGCTACAACTTGGTCGGCAAGCGTGGCACCACTGGAGAAACCTCCGATAAGGAGGTCAACTTGGTCCTGTATAACTGCTCTTGTGACTGCGGTTACTGCTACCTCTGTGTTAGCATCTTCCGTATCGGCAACGCCTCCAGCAGAATTAATTTCGTCAACGGCCATCCGAGCAGCGCGATCCATATCTTGCCCAACGGGTATCTTATACGGAGCTACTAAACCTATTTTTATAGTTTCAGAAGGGGGCATTAATTGCCATATTGCTACTGATGCAGCGACAACAACGACAACTACGACAATTCCGGCTATTATTTTTCCACTTAACATTACATTGTCCTCTTTTTTCTTTACTAATGCAGTCAAATCGTTAATAAGATTAACTCAAAGCCACTTGCTCTCGACCTATTTGGAAAGCCTTGATGTTTAGATTTACATATTTTTTCTTCAATCTGGAAGCAATAGCTGTTTCCCAAGATACTTGAGTTATGCTATTCTTCAAAACCGCAGAAAGAGCTCCAAGAAGCACAGTATTAGCAACCCTTATGTTCCCAAGTTTGATTGCTATAGCCGAACCATCTATTCCATAGACAGAATTTGCCCTTTTTTTTATGATCTCAAAAAGTTCTTGTTTACTCCAGATCTTCTTAGAATTATCAAAGCAGGTGTTGGGCAATATGTACTTGGTGTTCATTATTACAATACCATCTTTACTTAACATAGGCAGCGCTCTTGCAGTTTCAAGCATCTCAAATCCTAGAACTATATGGGCTTTTCCCTTCTCGATTAAGGGAGCTTGAACCTTTTCTCCTACTCTGATATGTGCAATTATTGAACCTCCCCTCTGAGCCATTCCGTGAATTTCTGCTTTTGCCACATCAAGTCCGTCCAGCAAGGCTGCTTCGCAGAAAATATCGCTTGAAACAACTACTCCTTGTCCTCCAATTCCAGAAAAAACCAGGTCTAACTTCATTTAAGCTGTGCTCCTTATTGCGCCAAAGGGGCAAATCTCCTCACAAACGCCGCACCCCCAGCAAAGAGTTGGGTCTATTTCTGCGTGCTCTGCAGATAAGAAAATTGCAGGACAGCCAAATTCGTTTACGCAAACACCACATGAATTACACTCTTCTAAAACTTCCCGTGCTGGGCCTCTCTCAATCTTAAGGGGACAAGGTCTCTCAGAAATTATTACTGACGGACC
>SMTZ1_10010523_pt1 | contig 11156 bp, 6 predicted proteins | sample DeeMarSWOR136_30_FD_25667 | JGI IMG/M metagenome (IMG submission 25667)
GCTCTTGCGCGACGATTTTCTCTTCAACCTCTCCGGCTTCTTTGACCATCGCCAGCCGGTGTAGAGCATACAAGCCAATCACAAAGGCGAGGGCAAAAAAGAAATCCCACTGCTGAAGATTCAATGTCGGCAGGACAAATTCACCCGTGGGGCTTTTGTAATTCAAGGTCCAGGCGAGTTCCCGCCCTGCGAAGAAGTCCGCGAATTTCCCCCCTAATATCGGGGCTATACCGGCAGCAATCGAGTTGACAATCGTATTGGTGGCCAGATACGCCGTCGCCTGCCCCTTGGGGGCGAGCTTGAGACTAATGTTGCCCGATGCCAAAGAAACGCCCGCCGATGACATGCCCATGACCATGTGAATAACGACCAGAAGCGGGATCGTCAAGAAGTACTTCTCCGGCATGGTGGTGAACGTCCAGGTCCAGGCTAAGATCGAGCAGATGAAGAGCGGCCCGCTTATCGCCAATACGGATTTATTACTGAAACGATCCGTATACTTGCCCCAGATTTTGAGGAACAGAAAGTTCATCACCTGGCTGACAATCGAAAGCCCGATAATGAACGACATGCTCAATCCCAATCTCTTCAACATGTAGACCATGAAGAACGGGCCAGCCAGATTGACGGCAAAATTCCAGGAGCACATAAAGGCAATCAGCTTTCTGAAGTTTTCATCCCTGAAGGGCTGCGAGAGCAGCTTCAACATCTTTGGCCGCTCCTGGACCGGGGACATCTTCAGCTCGGGCGTTTTCGCCAGGAAGAACAAACCCAGCACTCCCGCCGCAAAACCCAGCAGAAACAGAATCGAATAGCCGGCCAACTCCTGCTCCGCATACTGCTTTTTCCAAAAGTCCAGATACATCGCGGCGAGTATGCTCAGAGCGATTCCAACGCCTGTAGATATCCGCATTCTCTTGGAAAAGAACGAGCCCATAACATTTTCCGGGATAAGGTCTCTCATCCAGGAGTTCCAGCTACAGCCTGAAATCGCTCCGAAGGCCGAAACCGCCGCCAGTAATATTAACAGGACGGCAATGGCAATCTTGGCCGGAAAGATGAAGGGGCTCAGAGCGATAACCAGCCAGCAGAGCCTGCTCAACGCGGCGGCGACGACCGTAATCAGCCTCCTGTTGCGTATCCTCTCGACGATGAATATGGACGGCAACTGCAACAACTGCGCCAGAGGACCGATGGCAGCTAATAGGCCGATCACAAAGTTCGACGCACCGAGCTTAACCGCAAAGGCGACAAGAAAAGCTCCCCCTGTCAGTATTCCCATGGCCTGGGAGGCTATCCCATCCTTGATGACGTAGCGTAAGCCGGCCTCGACCTGCTCTTCTGTCAGTGTATCTTCGGGCTTGAATCGCATACTCAACCTCCTTTCTTCACGCGAATGCAGAAAGAATTCTGAGGAAAAAATTGAGCAAAAGCCGAACACCCCTCAGTAGTTTTGTCGACAAGTCCCTATCAGACCCAGATATCTGGAGAGAACGTGATATGTCCTGCCGTCTAAATTGCAAGGGCCCGGTTAGCCAGCGGCGTTTACGGCAGCCGTAGAATTCGCATAGTTTGTCTCCGTACCTGCCCAGAGTACTGAGTCGAGCCCAGGCCCAGTGGATCTATATGGCTAGACCGCCACAGAACATCGGGGCTGCTGCATCCATATAATCCCAACGAATAAGTAACAATGGCCCGGTCTCTATTTGCGTCACGCCAGCTTCGCTTGACCACCACCTTTTTTGGTGGGAGAGTTGCCTTTGTCCGGCTTCTCAGATTCTATCGAGCGGAGCCATTCCTGCAACTTCTGTGCGGCTATCTCTCGTCCTCCAATGCCGAAAGCAATGGCGCCTGCGATGGCGACCGACCCAAGCAGTAGCCCAAAGGCAAGGCTGATGATCTCGTTAGCCAGCCCCATCTGTCGTAGCGCCATCGCACCGGCCAACAAGAGGATCGCAACCCTTGCCACAAAAGACAGCAGACTGGCCTGCCTGACCCTTCTGGACTTGATAATCTCAGCAACCAAATTGCTCAAATATAGGCCGATAGCCGATAGTGAAAATCACGAGCCCCATGAGTATATGACCCACGAAGAACAGGAAATCCACAACCAAATCAGACAGGTTTGCAAAGCCCAACAGGCTAAGGGCTGAAACAGCCGCAAAGAGCAAAATGACCACAAGAACCAGATAGCCGGCAATCGCTGAGGGTGACCACTTCGTCTCACCCGCTTGCGCGCCGAGTCCGAGCTTCGATGGCAAGGCATCAAAATTGACCGTCTCCAAAAGGTTTCTGATCAATTGACTGACCAAGCGTCCGATCACGTAGGCAATCCCTACGACCAGAGCCGCGGCGAAGACCGACGGGATGGCACTCAGCAGTTTCTGGAGCATATCGCTGGTGGGCTGAGTGAGTGCTTCCAATCCGATTGCGTCAAGGGCGGCTATGACGATGGGTATCAGAATGACGATGTAGACCACCCAGCCCAGCGTTTTGGAGAGGCTAAAGGGCTTCTCGCCGCGTGTCAGTCCTATCTTTTCGCCCAACTTATCGGCACCGACGGCGGCAAGAACGTTCGTCACAATCCGGCATATGACGCGAGCCAGAAACCAACCGACCAACAGAATAAATCCGGCGACAAAGAGATTGGGAAGAAACGCCACGATCTTCTCCACCATCCCTTCGACAGGTGATAGAATACCCCGCATCGCCAGAGCACTCAGAATCGCCGGCAAGAACAGCAGGAATATGAGCCAGTAGGCGGCGGTCGCAATTGTCTTTGAGAGGGGCACCGGACTTCTGCCTTCCTCTGCACTCACTCTTTCATTGAACTTTGCATCTACACGGGCGGCGTCCAGAGCCTTCGATATGAGAATCCTTAGTCCGCTGGCCAAGATCCAGGCAACCAGAAGCAAGAGAATGGCTGCGAGCAATCTCGGCAAGAACCCCAGCACCATATCAAGCACAACCTTGAGCGACTCAGAGACGGGCGGCAACTGAAGGACAGAGAAGAATCCAATCAGAACGAGGAGCATGATCAACCAGAAGACGGCCTTGCTCACCCACGACTCTGTCTTATACTCCGCACCCAGTCCGCGCTGCATCCGGTCATCCAGCTTGAAGCGACGCAGACAACGAGACACAACGCCCGAAATGAGCCATGCCGCCAGCCAGCCCAGGATCAAAACAGCAACGGCTGCCACGATTCTCGGCAAAAAGGCTCTCAATTCTTGAATTGTCTCCTGTAATACTTCCATAATTTTACCTCCCTAATTTGAGTTATCATTACGGCCCGATTCGTCCTGAGGACCTCGCAATAAACACCAAGACATGTACCTTAGACAGAGCATTGTCTACCGCAGTCGAAAGAAGAAGCTGCTCCATAGCAGCGCGGGGACTGTTTGAGGTTGTCCGTGACATGCCGCCAACGAGGAATGGCAAGATCAGAATTGTGCCGCCTGCACATCGCATTTGCTTCCCTGTCATCTCACCCGGCGCACCTGATGCCTCTGACACGCCTGATGGTCGCGCATGGTAACTCGACTCTCGCTGATGTCAAGGCAATTCTTTAGGGCATGCCTGATTGCTGAGAACAATTCAGCCTAAGTCATTGTTGAAAAAAAGCTTATCTCGTGAACCAAACAAGACATACGTATGCAAAATAGCCCACGATGAGAAGCGCTCCTTCCCAGCGATCCAGGATCCTTCTTTTTCCTGTAAACATGCAGAGAAACAGAATCACGCTTCCGATGATCGCCGCGGCGATGTGGACATTGTCGCTCGACTGAACAGGCAGCGGCTTGATAATCGTGCTGAGACCGAGAATGAAGAAAATGTTGAAAATGTTCGATCCCACGACGTTACCCACGGCGATATCCGGGTTCTTCCTGTAGGCGGCGACCGCTGACGTGGCCAATTCCGGAATAGATGTACCCACGGCCACGATGGTCGCCCCAATGACCGATTCACTTATATTGAGCCTGCCGGCCAAATTGACGGCCCCTTCAACGATCGACCTGCCCCCAACGATCAATAACACAAGCCCCGCGCAGATGTAGACGGTGGACCTTCGTATACCATACGTCTTCCCTGCTGCCGCCTCAGTCATTGATGATGTCTCTTTGGCAATTCCCGCAGTATAGTAGATAAATATGATGAAGAAACAGAGCAGGATCAGGCCGTCAATTCGTGTCAATGAAGAGTCGTCTGTACCGTCTATCAGATGATCGCTGGCTACGATGCCCAGGACTATCGCCGCTAAAAAACTGAGGGGTATCTCCTTCCAAACCGTCCCTTTCGTCACCGTTAAAGGAAAAATGACCGAGGAGATGCCAAGAATCAGAAATATATTGGCGACGTTGCTGCCCAACACATTGGTGATGGCGATTTCGGAGCTGCCCTTGACACTGGCGGCTATATTGACGGACAGTTCCGGCAGTGATGTGCCAAACGCCACCACCGTCAGGCCGATGACAAGGTCGGATACATGCAGCCTTTTGGCTAAGGATGAGCCCCCGGTGACGAGGAGATCAGCGCCTTTGATTACAAGAACGAAACCAAGAATGAGTAGGATAATTGACAACCCCAAGTTCCTCTATCTAAGAAAGGCTCCTTTTCAAGCAGACCAACTATGTCGGTCTCCGGGCAAAGAAGTTGCACGGCTCGTCGTAGAGTGAAAGACATAAGAACCGTCTCTTATCGTGAAATCTGGCCGCGGAGCCATTCGAGGCTCTGGGCGACCTTGCCGGGGGCGGCTTCGCACTCGATCGACATGACGCCGTCCCAGTTGATTTCCTTGAGCAGCTCGATGCAGCCGGCAATGTTCTCGGCGTTGACGCCTTCGCCGATGGCGACCACGGATGAGGCGATGCCCGTCTGGCCGCCCCGGACCGCTTCGGCAAGCTCTTGACTGACGTCCTTGATGTGGCAATGCGAGACCTTGTGCCGAAATCGCCGGAGGAACGCCACGGGGTCCTGTCCGGCGATGAACGTGTTGCCGGTATCGAAATTCATCCGCAAGTAGGGCGAGTCGAAGAAGCTCAGGATTTGCTCCATCGTGTCCGGGTTGGTGGTATAGGGACCGTGCGGCTCGACGTTGATGATGATCTCGTACCGCTCGGCCCATTCCAGCACCACGCGATAGTACTGCTTCATCAGGACCATCACCTCCTCATCGGTATATCCTTCCGGCTTGCGGCCACCGTCCGTGGTATCCACACACGGACAATCAAGCACCTTGGCGAATTGGATGGCGCGAATCGTGTAGCCGATGCCGCGATGCTGCCCCTCGGGGCACGACATCGGATAGGCGGCATCCAGTTGCGAGGTCTTCAATCCCAGCGAGTCCAGGTAGCCCTTGAGCTTCATCGGATCGGAATGAAGCGGTATGTGGGGGTTGTACCCCAACGCCTCGATGAAGTAATCCCCGTCGATCGTGCCGAACTCCACGTACTCCATGCCGTGATCCTGGGCGAACCGGCAGGGGACCTCGTACGGCACATCGAAGTGCCGCCAGTTGTCTACGTGCATGCCGAGCTTCATCATTGTCGTGCTCCTTTCAGCGATAGACCCATCTCATTTTCCCTTCGTTCCACATTTAGGTCAAATCTACAGGATCGAGCCGATTCTCACAAGCTTCCCTACAGTTTTCCTTGCTTGTAGAGTTCCAATCGCTTGCGGAGATCCTCGGCCAGATCATCTGCCTGTGCGGCCAGGGCCAGGGCCATCGCCGCCTCGATGGTGCCGACGGCTCGCTCGAACTGGCCGGCTACTGCATATACCCTCGCCAACGTTTCGAGGACCGCAACGTCTTGATGCCCGGTCAACTGGGCCGCATGCTCAGCGAGACGGATCGCCTGGGCGACGTCTTTCATCTTCGGATCCGGATGGGTCGCTAAGATTTCTGCCGCATCGTTTAACGGCGTGGGCCAATTCGGTTTGAGGCGCGCGGCGTCACGAAAATTCTCAAGCGCCCCGTTCAGGTCACCTGCCGTCACCAACATGCGGCCCAGGTTGTGGTGCACTCGGGCATAATCGGCCTTCGGCTGAAATGCCTGACGGTAGTGATTGATTGTCTTGCCGGACCCGGCTGGTGATCTTAACGTAACGCCCGTGCGGCCCTGATAAGAGCCCTGGCCGGATTTCGTCTGGAGCGCCCGACGAAGGTAGTTGATCGCCTCGCTCAATCGACCCTGTGCTGCCAATATGCTGCCGAGATTATTATACGCCTCCGTGTAGTCAGGCTTGATCTGCACGGCTGTGCGGAACTGGCGGGCCGCCTCATCCAGCTTGCCTTGTCTGATCATGGCCACCCCCAGGTTACAATGGGCGTGCGCGTTTTCGGGATCGGCCAGCAGCGCTTGATGATAATGGTCGATCGCCTCATCCAACCGACCCTGGTCTGACAACACATCGCCCAAGCTGCTATGTGCTTCAGTGCAATCCGGCTTGATTTGCAGGGCCCGATGAAACGAGCGGATCGCCTCATCCAACTTGCCTTGTGATAGAAGCGTTATGCCGAGGCCGCAGTGCGCATCGACAGAATCGGGTTGGGTTCGTAATGCCTGTTCAAAATGGCTGGCCGCCTCATCCAACCTGCCCTGCCATCGAAGCACGGAGGCGAGGTTATAACGCGCTTGGATATAGTGAGGCTTGATCTGTAGGGCCTGGCTATAATGACTGATCGCCTCATCCGGTTTGCCCTGTGCAATCAGCACACTACCGAGACAGTTGTGCGCTTCAGCAAAGTCAGGCTTGATCTCCAGCGCCTGAATTAGATATGCAACAGCATCTTCTAATTCACCTCTCGCGGAGACGGCAACGCCTAAGTTGCAGTATGTGGTGGCGCGGTCGGGTTTGTCCCGAAGCGCCCGACGATAGTGGTTTATTGCCTCGTCTAACCGGCCCCGGCCCGCCAGCACATCTGCTAAACGGCTACGCGCTTCAGCATAATCAGGCTTGATCTGCAACGCCTGGCGAAAAGAGCCAATGGCTTCATCGAGACGACCCAGCTCTACGGCATTGGCGCCAATCAACATATGCACTTCGGCATCATCCGGAACGTTCCGTACGGCGCGACGGCTCAACTTGTAACTCTCTTCAAATTTGCCCGCCCACCGCAACACCCTCGCCAGATTGCGCAGGGCGATACCATGGGCTCTGCTGTCAAGACGTCCCTCGACTTCCCCTGTCACCTGCCGGATTTGCGCATCGTCCCATGCGGTCGAAAAATGCACAATCCCTTGATGATGCATCGTTTCCAATAGATGCAGGGCGAGCTGGCGGTTTGTTTCAACCGTCGGATGGACGTGATCCAGGAACAGCTCATCGTCCGGTGTGGCGTGCTCCGACAGCCGCTCGAGAAGTCCGACAAAATCAACCACCGGAACATCCTGCTCGTCGCCGACGTCCTTGACAATCTCAAGCATGGCTCCCGTTGCGCGCAGGGGGCAAATATCTTCATCTGTCGCCCGCACGAAGGCCGTCTTTGCCTCGGCGTGCCGCGCCAGCATCCACAAAATGCGACCGCGCAGATAGTGGGCTTGAGCATAGCGGTCATCTATCGTTATTGCATCATCAAGGATCGTGAGCGCCTCGTCCCATCGGTTTGCGGCAAACGCCTTGCTCGCCTGATCGAACAGGGCGCGCCAGCGTGTGCGGTCGGGGTCGCTGAGCCCTTCCCGGTGCTCGCTCTTGAACGGGGAGCAGTGCCGTAGATTCGATGCGGGGGTCACCAGAATCACCTTAGCGTCAACGGATCGTGCGATGTCCACAGCGCGTATGAGATTGTAACGATAATGATCGAGCACGCGTTGACGTAATTCATCGTCACGATAATAGTCTTCCGGGCCAACGGAATCTGCGAGCATCGTCTCAACCTCAGCGGGCAAATGGGCGCGCTCCACATCCATGTTGTAGGCGTGTTTGCCCAGCCTGTTGACCGCGCTCTCGATCACTGTATAGATCCGTGTTCGGCTCGCCATCGCTCCCAGACCGCGTATTGTCTCGGGCGTTCCGATGATCCGGCTGTACGTTCGACGCTCCAGAAACTCATTGTGGCCCGAGTAGATGATGAACAGATCCGGTGTGTACCGAATCAATTCCTCCATCAATGCCGCCATGCGGTAGCTGGCATAGCTCACGCCGCCGGCGTTAATGACCTCCCAGGAACGAGAGGGATCGGCCTTCGGCAACATAACCCGCAACCATCCGCAGAACGATGTGGTGTCGTCATAAGGCCGCCCGAAGGTCGTCGAGCCGCCCATGCAGAAAATCCGGTATGTGTCAGAGCATTTTCTTGCAGCAAATTGCTGGGGGTTGAAAAGCCCCAGCTTATTCTCTGCTGTCACCATGATTTTCCTGCCGTCCGGTCCGGTCTGCCCGACGAAAAGGGGGATCGTCGATGAAAATCCGACGTAAGGATCCTTGTCGTACAGGACCGGACGGACGCCGAGAACCGCCAGTATGGCTTCCGTAAGTGCAAACAAGGCCGTAACGGTGATGGCCGCAAACAGCAGCCGTTTCCACAGGGGCAGCCGCGGAACGGTTTCGGACGAATCGATCATCTTGCCACGATCCCTTCGTCGCATCTTCTCTTCCTTTTGACCAGACGACATCATCACACCTTTATCGCGTCGGTCTGATCAAGTCGCCGGCGTTTTTTTGAGGCATCATCCTATCCGAATCGGGCGCCAGATTCCAGTTCTTTCTATCAACTCACCTCCATCGAGGTCGCCCGAAGCTCCGGCTGAAGCGGCATGACCCGCTGAAACCAAGCCGGTCCGGATCATGAAATGCGGCTTTTTTTTCGGCGCTTTCTCGACAGCACCGTCTGTTCAAGCTGCCCTGGCTCAACACGTCGCCCGTTTCAGCATCCGATATTCTTTGCACTGAACGTCTCTCAGCAGCGAAAGGCAGACACGGATGCCAAGTCGCCTCGTCTTCTGCCCCAATGGAACCGGCAGACTCGGGTCTCGGCGTGACGGGACCTCCAAAAAATATACTACCAATTCCCGGCAAAATGTATTATAATAACTTAATGGTCGATCTTGCTAAGCGACAAGATCATACGATCTACGGAGGGCGGGCGGCGATAGCTCAGAGTGAATTCTCGGTTTCTGGCTGTCGCGTCCCAATCAAGGAGTTGCGCAAAGATAAGCCATTGCGCGTGCGAAGCGGTACACGCCATGTGTCGCAGGCCGTGTCAATACGAATACGGACACGAGCACGTCGATCTGTTAGCGCTGAATGCAGTAAGAGAAGGGGATAGTGATGACAAAGAGAAAAGCCGCGTCTGGAAGAACCGAGGGCATGAGAAGCGTTTGTTATTTCGGTCTGACACTCCTCATCGCCAGCCTCGTTGGTTCACCTGCCTATGCCTTGGATCCGATGGGCCCCCCGGCCAGCAATCTGAGGAAGGGGGAGTACATGGGAGGAATTGACGTTTCCTTCACCCTCCAGGATTTGGAGACGACGACAGGCATCTGGGCCCGATCTGTCGGCGGCATCCTGACCGACTCGGGAGCCGCTACCTTGGGAACCGTCGAAGACTTCGAGATAGTCAGAGCCTATGCCACACTCGGATTGGGCCTGACACATTCCTGGGAGGCGGTCCTACGGATGGGCGGGACGACCGGTGACCCCGGCGACGAGTTCTGGGGACAGGGCGAGCAGTTCGATAGCGGCACAGAGCTTGTCATTGGTGGGGGTCTTAGAACGACCTTCTTCGAAGAAATGGCTCTCAGGATAGGTGGATTGGTCCAGGCAAACTATTGTCAATTCGACGGCAAACTCAATGCCTCCCACTGGCCCTCGCCTCACTTCCTCGAGATCGGAGTCGTAGAGGTTCAAGCCGCCTTGGGCGCCACCTATCTGTTCTCAGACCGCGTATCCGTCTATGGTGGACCTTTCGCCCACATGATTTATGGCGATTTGGATTACGTATACACTGAAGCGGACGCTGGAGCCGTGGCAACCTGGCGATTCACTTGGGATATCGATGAGGACATAACCTACGGCGGTTATCTCGGCACCCAAATCGTGCTTGGCAAGGGCTGTTCACTCAATGTTGAGTACCAGCACACAGGGAACGCCAATGCCATCGGCGCCAGCCTGATGTGTCGATTGTAGACGCCGCCCGGTCCACAGATACACTCCTGAAAAATACGTTACCATTTCACGGCGAGATGCCTATACTTGAATAGAGGCCAAGTGCACGACCCCCGTTAGGGCCGACGAGATCACGGCGCTGGCGAGGGGTCCGTACAATGATCTCACGATTGACATTGAATTGAGGCCTTGTATCTCGACCTGACAAGAAAGGAGATTGACGATGGCAGCGGCAATGATTCTGGTGAGGATTGTAAACGTGAAACGGATTTGGCACGTGGGTGTCATGTTCGCGGCGGTCAGCCTGGTCGCTCCGACGGCCCTTGCGCTCGATCCGATGGGACCGCCGGCTGCTGGATTAGCTCAAGGCCAGATTGAGATAGGGATAGATTATTCCCATAGCAAGATGGACCTTGAATTGAGCGATGGGACATGGATTGAATTGCTTGATGGCGTGTTCCTCGACGCAGGAGAAGCGCTCCCTTTCACACTCAAAAATTTCAAAGCCTCCACAACCTACGCCAACATTGGCTTCGGCGCCACAGACCGTCTCGAAGCATTTGTGCGCGTGGGCGGAACGAAAGGCCGGTTTGGCGATTCCGTTTGGCAAGACCAGGAAGACTTCGAAAGCAGTACGGATTTTGCCGTCGGCGGCGGCGTCAAGGCAACCTTTTTTGACGATGGCGCCCTGCAGGTCGGCGGACTGCTTCAAGCCAATTGGGCCGAGTATAACGGAACCTTGTTTGCGCCCCAGTGGTTCGCGGCGGACCGTGTCGAGATCGATATGGCACAGGTCCAGATCGCGGTGGGTGCAACGTACACATGGGCGGAACGCTTCTCGATCTACGGGGGGCCATTCCTCCACTTCGTTTCGGGCGACTTGGATGATACATTCAGTGAAGTGGACACCGTGTCCGGCGGTCTCCTGACGTCAGAGTACACCTGGCAAATCGACGAGGATTCTGTCTTCGGCGGCTATGCCGGAGCCCAAGTGGAGCTTACCGAGAATTGCTCTTTCAATATTGAATACCAGCGCACCGCCGCAGCCG
>SMTZ1_10029439_pt1 | contig 11155 bp, 9 predicted proteins | sample DeeMarSWOR136_30_FD_25667 | JGI IMG/M metagenome (IMG submission 25667)
TTCGACGTCCTTGAAAGGAGAATGAATAACCCCTATAGGCTTGTATTTGATCTCGCTCATGGTTCCTTCTCCCCGTGACGGATAGATCCAATGGAGCTACGCGATACAAGCAGAAGTCTGGCCCACTCACGTAGCTAAACCGAATTATAGCATCAATGCCCCTAGTTGTTCACTGGAGTGAGTGCGCAATTCGTCTTTTGGAAGCTTATGAGGTGACCCCAATTCAAAGCCAGCCAGTAACATAGCCGTTGCACACTTCGCTATTTTGTGCAATAGGAGCTACGCGCCTCTGCCCGGATTGTGCCGGGGCTTAACCAATTGAGTAATTGTTAAGGCCTTGGTTCGGCTCATTTTGTACTGCCAAGGCAACAAGTGACTTGACAACAGTCTATTTGAGAAATACAGTAGTGCCAACCAAACCGGCGGATAGGTTTGAGTCCATTCTTACAGCTTGAACGTGAAAAGAATCCCAAAAGTCTGCTCTTGATAAAGAATTGCTTTTGGATTATTCTCAAAGGTGTTTGGGGGAAGTTCACTATAAAGGGGAACTCCATACTACTAAGAAAGGAGGAGACCATTATGGAGGAGGTGAGAAGGGGGCCGAGTCCACTCGAGATAACCAATTTGGGCGTGGAATATGTTCCACCTACGATGAGATTTCAGCCCGGTGATGAGGAAAGGTTCTGGATGATCGATACCGGGCATTGCGCGACGCTTTTCTACCCCCTTGAATTAACCACCATTGTCCAAGCCTGTGCCTATGGGATCGACAGGGCGTGCGATATCATTTCCGTTCCGTCGCACGGCGAGACCTTCCGGATTGTGAACGGGATGAAATACTTTAGGCCTTTGGACATCCCTGACCCCGCTGAGCTTCAGCAACGACTGGCCAAAATGCCGGAGCAACTGACAAAGTACTTTGGCAATTGGGATGCTCTATGGGCAGAAAGAGAACGCCAGATAAATGAAGGATTGGACTGGATGCAAAGCTTTGACTACGAGGTGGATCCCGATCTAGATGACCCGATGCAGATGTATAACCTGTGGGAGCACTTCGAACGGATGGTGAACATCGTGTTCCGCGCCGAGGAATCACACTTCGAGTTCCTTGTCCCTACCCAAGTCCAAACCCTGGGTTATAGGGGAACACTCAAGGAGCTTGTGTCTGGGACAACTGATGCCGATTGTGATGAAATGCTGCAGGGCTTTGGCAATAAGCTCATGGAAACCGACATGGCGTTCTGGAGGCTGGGAGAGCTGGCGCAAAATCTGGGACTGGCTGATATAGTTAAAGGTGTATCCTTGGGGGAGGTGATTTCGACGCTGGCGAAGAGCGATAAGGGCAGGAAATGGCTTGACGAGCTCAATAAGGTGATGAATGAGTATGGATTGAGGCACACCGGAGGCTGTCTCAATATCGCCTCCGTCAGCTGGCCCGAGGACCTCACCTATCCGATATCGTTTATCCGTGGCTTGATGCAAAAGAAAGAGAAAGGTGAGAAACTGACGCCCAAAGAGGAGCTGGTGGCGAGGCGAGAACAAGCAGTGAAGAGATTCAGTGAGAAAATAAAGACAGACGAAGGCAGGACGGAGTTTGACGGAGTGCTGAAATTGATGCAGAAGCTGTATCCCTGGATTGAGGACCACAATTTCCTGCTTGAAGGCAAATTAAACACGCTGGTTCACCTCAAGATGATGGAGTTGGGCAGGCGCTTGGTGAACGAGGGCTATATCGATGAGCCCTTTGATATCTTTTACTTGACAACTAATGAGGTCAGGTCACTGCTGCACGATTTGATAATGAAGCATGTCGAAAGCCGCGGTAACCACATGGATGTCAGGCCCATAGTGCAGGAACGGAAGCATGTTAGAGAAAAACAGCTTGAGTGGGACTTCCCTATCGTGCTCGGGGTAATGCCAGTGGAGGCGACTAAGGATCCCTTCTCACTGCTGATTTATGGCGCTACTCCGGAAAATATCGAGCGGGCCTCAAAGAAGGTGGAGCGCCCGGAAGAGATTATGGAGTTTGATGGCTTGCCAGCTGCCCCGGGTGTGGCTGAGGGGCTTGCCCGAGTAATCTATGATGTCTCATATCTCAAGGAGGTTCAACCTGGGGAGATACTCGTCTGCCCAGCGACAAATCCTATGTGGAATCCGGTGTTCGGCAAAGCCAAAGGCGTTATCACCGATGTTGGCGGTAGCTTGTGTCATGCCGGGATAATTTCCCGCGAGTATGGCATTCCGGCTGTAGTTGGGACCGGTTACGCCACTAAAATACTCAAGACCGGTGATAGAATAAGGGTCGACGGCAACCGTGGCCTTGTAACCAGGATAAAGCACTAGCATAATTATTTCTTCTCGTTGGAGGTAAGTGTGAAAATAAAATTGGCAGAAATGAGATGGCCCGAGGTTGAGGAGTTATTAACTAAGCCGAACGTGGTCATCCTGCCCATCGGTGCTACTGAACAGCACGGTCGACATCTTCCACTGAACACTGACACCGCGGCCACTGTGTATTTCGCTGAGCAGGTTGCTCACAGGGTCACTGATGAGCATGGCATCCGGGTTGTGGTTGCCCCCACCATTCCCTATGGGGAGACGAGGGGGACACCTCCCTTTAGCCGACTCCTTCCTGGGACTATCAGCATAAGCGGAGACACTGTGGCAAGGCTGATCGAGGAGGTGGTGCGCAGTCTGGCAACCCAAGGATTCAAGAACATCCTCGTCCTTAATGGCCATCTGGAGAACACTACTCTTATCGCCACTGCCCTCCGCAGAGTGTTCCTCGACTTCCCCGATGCCGGTTTATATGGGGCCAACTGGTTCCATCTTGCCTCGGACGCTTGGAACCAAATACGTAAGGGGGGCAAAGCCGGTGCCGGACATTCTTGCGAGAAGGAGACCTCTATCTGTTTGGCTCTCCAGCCGCAGAACGTTGCCTTAGATGAGATTATGAAAGGCACCCGGAGCTTTTCCCTACCTGATAAATATATATTTCCCATGCCGGCAGGACCGGTGTTTTACCATTCACGTGTGAGTGGGACAAGGGAGAGCGGGGTGATGGGAGACCCAAGCGCCGCGACCAAGGAAGCAGGAGAGAAATTGATCGCTGTCGTTCTTGATGCGCTCACCGAAATCGCGGTTGACATAGCTCAATCGGAAGGAATGAAGCACGAGGAGAGACCTTAGTCACCGATAATGCGCGCCCGGATTCAGATAGCTGTCGGTGAAAACACAGGTCGAAGGCGTTCACTTGGATCCATGGCTCCGTGGTTGCACAGCTCGTCATGAAGTGCAGTCGCGGAGTCAGGTCTGATCAACACAGGTTGGCGGTCAGCTAGCAGGCCTGGTTTGAAATTTTCAGAATCGGGCTCGCTCCTTTCCCCCAGGGGATACTCTACCATCTTCAGGGAACAAGTTGGACCTGTTTCGTCAAGTGTCCGATTTTTGCTGACGTTTTACAATTCTGCCAACACCTTGGCAAGCACTATCGGTTTCGACTGTCGGTTATCAGGTTTGCCAAAAGGCGCAGGCATTGCCCCGCCCAATAGCATGGTTCATTCGGGCACCTTGTACACCCGGCACAGAATACCCCTCAGATTGGTGGTCCCTAACTGTGGGTTATAGGGCGGCTCGCTTGCGGTTAAAATATTGAGATTGGATTCCCGCCAGCCATGGAGGCTCTCAACCCCCTGCTCGGGAAACCACCAGGCATAGCTAACCCCCACCACTCTGGGATCAATGCCCTCAGTGAGCACTGCTCGCTGCTTGATACGACCTCGCTTGGTCTCGATGTATACCTGGTCCCCATCTTCGATGCCCAATCCCCTAGCCGTTTCAGGATGTATCTCGACAAACGGCTCGGGGTCTATGCCGCGCAAAATAGCCACCTGTCGATTATTTGAGTGCCGGTAGGCCTCATTGTGCCAGCTGGTGAAGATCAGCGGATAATCCTTGACCAGCTCAGGCGCGCTGTATGGTGTTTCTGGCGGCTCATGGTATACCGGCAGCGGCTCGTGGCCCCATTTCTCAAACAGGCTGGAGTAAATTTCCACCTTACCTGAAGGGGTGTCGAAGCCCTGCCTTATGTGTTTCCTGTATTCCCTGGGAGCGACAAAATCCCCTATCTTCCTGAACTCGTCAAAGGTGAGTCCCATGGGCTTCAAGATTGGGTCCAGAGCCTCATCCACGTTGTTCCAGAAATATTCTCCCAAACCAAGCTTCTTGGCTAGCTCATTTATCATCTTCTTATCCGGCCAAGCTTCCCCGATCTGGGCCACCTTTTGTCGCACCCGGACAAAGGGAGCCCTGGTTGCCACATCATCAAGCTCAAGATAGGTGGTGGCGGGGAGAACGATATCGGCAAGCTCGGCAGTGGGCGTCATAAACTGATCGGCGACATAAAGGAAATCCAGCTTCATAAGCGCTCGGTATGTCTCTTCAGCCAGAAGTGGGGCGAGCACGATTTCAGCCATAGGTATTGGCAGGAAGCGGCCATCAGCGCCAATTCTTTTCTTTCGCTGCTCCTCGCTCAGTTTTTCGCCCAAAGTAAAGCTGGGCTCTTCAGGTCGTCCCGGAGCATATGCTTCCCTCATATCCAGCGGCCGCGGTCCCCAGTCAACGTCACCGCCGGGAATGCCCAGATTGCCCGTGATCGCCCTGAGAATTGAAATGGCGCGCGATGTTTGCACGCTATTGATATCATCATCGATCGCGTTGCCATCCTGGATGCATGCCGGCTTAGTTGTGGCGTACATCCTGGCTGCCTCGACGATCTTTTCCGCAGGCACCCATGTTATCTCCGCCACCTTTTGCGGTGTATAGCTTCGGACATGCTCCCTGAGCTTATCGAAGCCAACCGTCCAGTTGGCAACGAATGACTCATCATACAGCTCTTCGTTGACGATGACGTTTATCATCCCCAGAGCCAGTGCCAGATCAGTCTTTGGCCTCAGCTGGAGCCATAAATCAGCCTTTGCCGCCAATTCCGTTTTCCTGGGATCGATAACAGTCATCTTCATCCCTTTGGCCAGTGCCGGTTCCAGGCGGATATAATTGGGAAGATGAGTAAGCGCTATATTGGCAGCCCACATCAGGACACAAGCTGGGGGATAATCCAGATCCGGCGAGGCATCGGTGCCCGTAGCAGTGCGGAAGCCATAAGTAAAGTTTGCCCCGATGCGCCTCGGTATCGAGCAAACATGCCTTGAGTCACATATATTCGGTGTGCCAAAGACACTGCATAGTCTCCAGATATAGGGGTCAAATCCCTTGGGGTCCCCGGTGCTGAATGCTACCGATTCGGCCCCGTATCTTTCTTTCGCGCTATTCATCGCCACGGCTATTGTCTCCAGGGCTTCGTCCCAGGAGATCCTTTGCCATTTGCCATCACCCTTTGCCCCGGCTCTCTTCAGTGGGTATTTCAGGCGAGCGGGATGATAGAGACGTTCCACCGCAGCTGGACCCTTTACACACAAGTTGCCCCTATTCGCCGGACACTCGGGGTCACCCTCAATCTTGATTACCCTTCCATCCTTAAGGTGCACCAGCACCCCGCACATGCGATAACAGATATTACAGCAGCTCTTCACCACTTCCTCCGGTGCTCTCTGCCTCATAAGTCAACCTCCTTCCCAGGACATAGAGGGTGGCGTTGTCGATTCGGCAGCGCCACCCTCTGTATATAGCCTGCGGTTCACGCTGCTTACCCCAGGATATAAACGGCGCCGTTATCGCCGTCGACCTTGATCCTGTCCCCGGTCCTGATCTTCTTGGTCGCCTCCCTGGTGCCGACAACGGCTGGTATCCCATACTCCCGGGCCACGAGCACGGCATGGGCTAAGCTGCCGCCGGCATTGGTGACCACTCCGCTGATGATGCTGAAAGCAGGGGTCCAGGGAACAGCTGTGGCGATGATGACCAGAATGTCGCCCGGCTGAAGCTGCTCTAAATCCCGCTCCTTCATGATGACGCGGGCGACCCCTTCCACAACGCCCGGAGATGTGGTGGCACCATAGAGGTCAGCATTTAACTCCGGTTTGACCCTCGGTGCTGCCACTACAACCCGCATTATGGGGTCTTTGCGCGCTACCACCGGGAACTTTGAGAAATCCCCGTAGGAGAACTGGGGCTCAATATCGAAGTAACCCGTCCACTCCTTCTTGCGACTCTCAACATAGGGACGCAGGTTGATCCTCTCCATGGGTATCAAGGCCTTTCTCATCTCGTCAGGGAACAGGAAGAAGACATCGTCGCGCTCATCTATAACATTGTTTTGGGCGAAGCGACTTCCTATCGCCAGGAACATGCGCCGACCAATAGCTGCTGCCTGCTGGTCAAGATACCAGTTATGTTCCTCGCTGAAGCGGCTCGCCTTCTGCGCCACTCGCAGCAGCCTCTCAAAGAAATCCCTTTGCTCCGCGGGGACCTTAGCCAATACCTCCTTCTCCGCTTCCTCACGCTCCTTGGCTAATCGCCCCCGCTCAGCATCGAGGGTAAAGGCCCCGCCCTTAGCTATAGCTTGCTTTATGTCGCGCAACGGGAGGCTGGGGTCCTCGATCCAGCTCGGGCTGGTCAGATCCCACAAGTCGAGATTCCTCCAGCCTTCAACTTTGAGCCAGTCCAGGTATTCCCCACGCCACTTCCTCCCTGCTTCGCTCTCCTCGAGCTGGGCCAGCAGCTCTTTATCGTCCTTGGTGGTGAGGAAGAGCTCACCGAGCCCCAATTCAGTGGCCCTGTCGCCAAGTTGCCACAGGTCTCTGTTGACCTTGAACAGTCGGTTGTCAAAGCCAGAAATCAGCGCCTTGAACGTAGGATCTTCGAGGTCAATGCCCAGTAGCTCCTGACACAGCTCAGCAAACCGGCCATAGAGGCCAAACGTAGGATGCATCATGTAAAAGTGTATCGGCCGCCATGTCCTATGGATGCGCACCCAAAAGTCCTCAAAGTGCTGCCGAAGTTCGAGATTGCTCGCCTTCTCAAGATCAAACGCCTTGAATTCATCGACGATGGGCATCCATCCCGCCAGGTGTTTCTGCCATTGCCCTTCCCAGTCCTCAATGTAGGGCCTTATCCTCTCCGCGAACACCTTCTCCCGCTGCGGCACCTCCTCTGGTTTGGCCTCCATTACCGTGAAATAGCAATAGCCATCGATCAGCCTCGCATCCCAACCATTGATCTCGGGCACGGATGTCATCTCGGCGCTGTATTGGTGGCCCACGCAGACGCCATCCATCCACACCAGCGCATCGAGTGGACGTGGAGGTCGAGGCTTATGAGTCAAATCGCAGAACCAAAACGAATACTCCTCCAAATCTCGCACTGGGTCAAACTCGAATTGTGTCAACCCATAACAAGCTGCCATCTCCCCTCCTTTGATTGATTTTATTTACAGGTGCAGGCATGCCTCGGTTACAATCTGCCAACTAAACCGGTTCGCTCCCACCCCCTTTCAGCTTAATGTGAGCATAAGGGGACTTATATACGCTGTCAAGGTAAAGCATTGCAGTCACAGCTTGAAAACATCCTTCACTACTTCATCTATGACCCGCGTCAGGGAGCTGGGTGTTTTCGCTTTTATCCCGGCAACCGGGCGGGTCTGTAACAAGAAAATGCTATCAGGGAATGGCAAATCATCGCTAATGGCCCACTCCATATCCTGAGGCACACCGAAGTGCAATTCCAGCGCCTTAGCCAATTCAGCTATTCCCACCACCTCCTCGTCACTTAAGCATGAAATCAGTCGTTTGTCAGCTGGCACCTCTTCTTCCACAGTTCCTTCACCTTTAGCCGCTACCTGTACTTCTTTATCACTTATCACCCTTTCTATTATGTTTAGAGTATATCTATCTACAATATACTTATCCGGGGTTAGAGCCCCACCGACCACACTCTCACCTAATCCCCAGCTACCTTCAATGGTCATTTTGGATCGGTCACCTGATACCGGATCGCAGGTGAAGCCGACACCTGCACAGCGAGCATTTATCATCTCTACCACGCAGACACCGATAAGGGGGGAATCCTCTATCGGCAAACCATTCCGAATGAGAGAGGCTATAGTTCGGCTATTGAATATGCTTGTCCAGACCCCTACTGTTTTGTTCAAAACCTCGGCCTTACCCTTAACGTTAAGATAGGTTTCATACTGTCCGGGATGGCTTACGGTTCCGGCAGACCTCACTGAGACTGCAACCTCAACCCCGCATTTATCACACAGAATGTCATAATAAGACATAATAGTCTGGCGCATATCCTGGGGCATTTCCTTAGTTCCTACAATTTGGCGTAGTCCCTTGCTTACCTCTTCGTAATGCCTAAGGGTTTGCACGCTACCGAACTCCCTCAGGAATTGCCTTATTTCCTGATCGGCATTTGTTTCCTTTAGGAACCTCTCATGAGCTTTGATTGATAAGCTGAAACCGCGGGGAACGGGCAATCCCATTCTGGTCATTTCGCCTAAATTGGCACATTTCTTGCCCACCAGATCATTATGCTCTCGCCCTATCTCTTCAAACCAGAATATCCACTTGTCACCCATTTGTAATCACCTCTCCATTAAAGACATCCTTTTGTTGGCAAGTGTAGTAAAACATCGCCCCGTGTCAAGCGAATCTGCGTTTTCAGTAACGATATTCCAGTATGAGGCGACTATATCACCTTCCTCATGGTTCGTCAAGACCGTGAGGCGCCAGGTCTGGCCAAATGGAAGTGCGACGTCTCGGCACACTTCGATCGAGCCAATACCTACGTCAGGCCCATAGGCATTGGATTCCCCAAATCCCTTCGGGGTCGTGATCCTCACCTAAGCGATCTATCTGATTGCAGTGTAACAAAAAGCCATATTGTTCTTCATATACCTTTAGGTTAGAACCAAGACTCGTATACACAAGAGCAGCCTTGTGTTATATTTTGGTGGTCTTACATTTCGACTTCTATAATAGGCAAGTGGCATGGAGGAGAATCAAGATGAAGAAGCGTTATCTGGGAACGGCAAGGCTGGAAGTTTCAGCCTTAGGGTTAGGCTGTATGGGGATGTCAGGTTACTACGGCCAATATTATGATACTGAGTCAATCACTACTATCCAGAAAGCCCTTGATTTGGGTATCACCTTTTTCGATACCGCAGACTTGTATGGTCGCGGTGCGAACGAACAGCTTGTAGGAAACGCTCTCAAAGGAAGACGTAATCAAGTCGTCATTGCTACCAAGTTTGGGAATGAGTGGGACAAAGATGGCAAGACGATAGGAGTAAACGGACGGCCAGAGTATGTCAAAAGAGCATGTGAGGCTAGTTTGAAACGCCTGGGGATAGACCATATCGACCTGTATTATCAACATCGTGTTGACCCGACCACGCCGATAGAAGAAACCGTAGGTGCTATGGCTGAACTGGTCAAGCAGGGAAAGGTTCGTCATATCGGACTTTCCGAAGCCTCCGCCAAGACAATTCGAGGTGCTAACGCCGTACATCCGATTACAGCCCTGCAAACGGAATTCTGCCCACCTGCCGGGAGTTGGGCATTGGCTTTGTCGCTTACAGCCCACTTGGGCGCGGCTTCCTTACCGGGCGGTTCCAACACTCTGAAGATTTGGCCCCCGATGACTGGCGCCGGAGCAACCCGCGTTTTCAACAAGACTATTTTGAAAGGAACCGCGCAGCAGTGAGCGTAATAGAGGAAATTGCCAAGAAAGAGGACGGCAAGGCCTCCCAAGTTGCTCTGGCGTGGTTGTTGGCACAAGCAGATGACATTGTTCCGATTCCGGGGACGAAGCACAGCAAGCACTTGGAAGAGAACATTCTCGCTATGAATGTTAAGCTTACAGAGGAAGAAATGCGCAGGCTGGAGAAAATCGCCATTGGTGTCATAGGCGACCGTTACCACAAAGCGGCAATGCATCTTTTAGGTTTGTGATATAGCTATTGACGAAAGCGCACAAGGCATACCTTGCCGGAGACAAACTACAAGAAGCTCTCAGCATACCTCGCTCTTTTCAACTCGATGAGTTCGTTAGTGTCGCCAAAGAGAATAGCACCGGTCGGACAGGCTAGGACACAGGCTGGCTCGCGGCCCTCATCGACTCGGTGCACGCACATCGTGCACATCTCTGCAATGTCGGTCTCGGGGTTTAACTGTGGCGCGCCGAACGGACATGCTTCAATACATGCTTTACAGCCGGTACAGAGGTCAGCGTTTATCAGAACGATTCCGTCTGGGCGCTTGGTTATAGCCCTCGTAGGGCAAACATCCATGCAAACAGGTTTGCTGCAATGCAGACAATAAATTGGAAGGAAGCTCATTTTTAGTTGCCCGCCCACTTCCTTAGGCCCGACTTGGATTACGCGTCTCCACCTGGGCCCCTTCGCAATGTCGTTTTCCTGCTTACAGGCAACTTCGCATGCTTGACAGCCATGACATAGGTTAACATCGACTAATAGAGAGTATTTAACCATCGTTTAACCCTCGCTTACCTTGTAGATTTTGCATAGCATTCCCCGCATTGGACAAGTCCCGCATATTGGCTCATAAGGGGGGTCACCGGATGTGATCACGTTCATGTTTGATTCCCAAAGTCCATGGTCAGGCTCTGGCCTCTCCGGGTACCACCAATGAGCCATACAGTGAACCACCCTTGGGTCTATACCTAAGGTGAGTTCAGCCTTTTGTTTGATCCGGCCCTCCTGTGGTGTTTCAATCCAGACCCAGTCGCCTTGGTTAATTCCCAGCTTCTCGGCCGTTTCTGGATGAATCTGCACTACAGGGTCTGGAACTAACTCTCGAAGCCAGGGGACCTGATGGCCCATGGAATGAAAATAGGCTAATTGCCTTCCACCTGTGATCAATATAAGGGGATATTCTATTGCAAGTTCAGGGGCACTAAAAGGGCTTTCAATAGGTTCTACATAGTGAGGCAACGGATCGTATCCGAATTCCTCAAGTATGCTGGAATAGAGTTCCACTTTCCCTGAAGGCGTTTTCAAGCCATCTCTCTCATACTTCTTGTATTCCATAGGGGTAGTAACATAGTATGTTCGCTTTAAGTCAGCGAGGGTAATGCCGGATTCCCTCAGTCGGAAGTCCTCATACTCCTCATAGCTTTTCAGCTCAGGCCAGATAGAGAATTTCAACCCCATTCTCTTAGCTATCTCGTATGT
>SMTZ1_10007199_pt1 | contig 11154 bp, 5 predicted proteins | sample DeeMarSWOR136_30_FD_25667 | JGI IMG/M metagenome (IMG submission 25667)
TAGAGTGTGAGGATGGAGATTGTGGAAGTGTTAATGGGACTGCTAGGTATAATGATAGTGTAGAAAATGAAAGATGGGATAGTTTTGAAACAAGTTTGTCAAAGGATGGGACAATAACTAACGAATTATGGGCTAATGATAACAACTGGAATGATTCAACAACATATGCACAACTTGTTAGTGGAACTGTAAATGGTGCTTATGCTCGGCTTATAGCTAATTATGAGTATGTAACTACAAATTCAAAATTGTTTTATACATGGAACTATACATCAAATTCTGGAGTAGAACAACTGGAAGCATGGAACTACACTAGCGAGCAGTGGGAAGTAATAGATTCTTCAGTTCCAGCTTCTCCAACTATAGAAAACTGGACTGTTACCAGTGACTTCATCCAAGACGGAGTGCTTCAAATAAGATTCAATGTAGAAGAATCTGGTGGTAGTGGATCCACTATTCGCGTATATGATGTTCATGTATATTCTGGATACAATGGAATGATTTCAATAAATACAACAAAAGGTGCTACACCATTTTATGTATATCCAATTGTAGAAGAAACTATGCTTCCAACAATTGCAAAAAATGATACAGAAGTAGTTACAGAAAAAGTAAATGTAAGTGACAATGATTATGCAAGAGAATTATGTGGATCTAGTAGTTGTACAACACCTTATATAGGCATTAATTTCTCAACTTTCCAAACCTATGAACATTCAAAAATAGAGTGGAAAGTGGGGAGTAGTTCTGATCAGGCATATCTACAGTGTTGGAATGGTAATTCTTATTCAATCGTTACTACAACAATGTCTAGTTCAGATACAATTAATACTAACGATATTTCAGGTTGTGATAATTCTGATGGTAAATATATTTTTAGAGTTTATGCAACAGATATGGGTGGAGCTGAAGGTGTAACTGTTTATGTTGATTTAATGTTAATAAACAAGACAAAAAGAAATAATCCAAAATCTTGTGGAAACATGAACCAAGATGATGAGTGCACAGTAACTTGGACAGTTAATACAACTGGAAGTATTGGTAGTGTTTGGAAAATAGATACTAAATTTAATTCTAATACTATTACTTCGAATAATACAACTGATGCATATGTGGAAATATCAGAAGGAATTCCACCAACATTTAATGTTAACAATTCTAATACATCCTCAATAAACTCTGGTGAACCTGTTTTAATATATGCTAATTGGTCTGATAACTATGCTTTAGGTTATGCTTGGTTATCAACTAATGAAACATCAAGCTGGTTAAATTACACAGATGGAACCTATGGTTCGCCTATAGATATTAATATGACAGCAGGACAGACTTGGTCTAATTTCACATGGGATAATGATAGTTATGGGAATGAGAATGTTACTGGTGAGATGACATTTAGTGTTACTTCTGATGCTGCACCAACCTATTCTAATAATCAAACTAATACAACTGTTGCTGGACAGCCTGCTAATTTCACTTTAGACTGGAATGATGCCAGTGGATTAGCAGGATATATATTCTCTACTAACAATACTGGAACATGGTTGAATGCTTCTTATGTTAGTTTTTCAGGTTCAACTAACACTTCATGGAATGTAACTACTTTGAACTCTACTGCTGGAACTCTTGTTGCTTGGTGTTTTTATGCTAATGATACTTCTGGGAATATGAACGGTACTAGTTGTGAATCAGGTAATCGATTTACTTTTGTTACTGTTCCTAACTATTGTGATGTTGGAATACAGAGCGTTCCTTATACTATAACTCAGAACAATACGTATTATTGTCTGGCTAAGAGTTTTAACTATAATCCTGGTGCTTATAATGGAGTAATCGAATTTAACAATCCAACAGAGAATTCTACTCTTGATTGTTTAGGTTATAACTTGAATGGAACTGAAGCTGTTTTTAGCTATGGAGTTTACTTAGACGGGAGCAGTATTAAAAATAATATAATAAGGAATTGTAATATTACTAATTTTGCTTATGCAATTGATTTAGACAATGATTGTAGTAACAATACTTTGACTAATAATACGGCCAATGATAACGACAATGGGTTTTATTCGGCTTCAGACAATAATACCATATCTAATAATATGGCTAATAATAATGATATGGTTGGGTTCTGGATTAATAGCGATAATAACAATCTAACTAATAATATTGCTAATAATAATTATGATGGGTTTTATATTCAGAACAGTAACAATAGCAATCTAACTAATAATACGGCTAGTGGTAATGGCCGAGCAGGAATAGCAATAACTGGTTCTAGTAATACTATTATAACAAATTGCACAACACACGACAATACAGATTCTGACTATTATCTAAATAGTGCAGGTACAACCAATAACTTCACTAACACAAACTTCACTGCTGCTAGAAAAATTTATTTCCATCAGGCAAGTTCTTGGTTCAACTATAACAATGAATCTACAGGTAATATTTGGCTGAAAACTAATGTCTCTGAGGCATATAGTCATATAACAAGAGAATTGACTAATTGGTCCCAAACCTTGATGCAGTGGAACGATACTAATTTGAGTGCAGATATAACTGCTAGATACAATATAACTGGGTTAAATGCTAACAGTTATTATAATGTTTATAACAATTCTGATTTAGCTTATAATCTAGCAACAGATGCTTCTGGTAATCTAGAAACCTTTACTATTGATTTGAAAGGTGAGCATGAGATAAAAGTTGAGGAAGATACTGAAGCTCCTACTTATTCTAATAATCAAACCCAGTTGGTAACAGTTTATACTGCTACTGAATATTCTAATTTTAGTATTACTTGGAATGATAATTCTGAAAATGTGAATCCTTATTTGGAGAATAACTTTTCTACAACATTAGATAATGATTCTATGAGTGGAGGTTATCCAAATTATTATTATAATTCAACAGTATTAGCAGCAGGAACTTATCAGTTTAGGTTTGTTGCTAATGATTCAGCAGGTAATGATAATGCCACAGATGTTCAATACTTTACTATTGAAAAGGCTAAGCCTATATTGATTTTGAATAATACAAGCAATGTTGTTAATACTTCTGGATTGGTTGGATACTGGAGATTTGAGTCTGTTAACTCTTCTAATCATACTTTTGATAGTTCTGGTTGGGATAATGATGGTCAATTGATGAATGGAACAACATCCTGTTATAATGAATTAACTTGTGCCGAACTAGTTACTGGAAGGTTTGGAAATGCTATAGAATTTAAAGGTAATGAGAGTGGTGGTGCAGCTTATGTTGATGCTGGAGAAGATGAGAGTTTGAATATTTCAGGAGAAATTACAATAAGTATGTGGCTAAAAACCAAATCCACGTTTCCATGGGGAAGCCAAACGAGATTTATTGATAAGGCTTGCAGTTATAAAGGATTTTTTGGAAGGGTGTGGGATGATGAAGTAAATTTTCTTTTTGGTAATGGAACAGGTTGGACTGGAGTTACTGCTAATAATGTATTAATCTTGAATAAATGGCATCATGTGGTAACAACTTTTAATGGCACTAACCTTACGATTTATGTTGATGGTGAGTTGGAGGATATTATATATCTTGACGCTTTAGTACCTTGTGATAGTGCAGGTCAGGGGCTTGCATTTGGTAGCAATAATGATGGTGGTGGTGGTAATAAAGCTTATAACGGCACTATTGATGAAGTAATGATTTTTAATAGGAGTTTATCTGCAGACGAGATAAAAGAATTGTATGAATCTCAAGTAAATTATCCAACTCAAACTAACTTCTCATTATCAGAATTAAATGGTGGAGACGAAGATGTTTATTATGATTTCTTTAGAAATGGAACTGTTAATGCAATATTTCATTTAGACGAAGGAATTGGTAATAAAACCTTTGATAGTGTTGGTAATAACATTAGCGGAACTTTAAGAAATTATTCAACAAATGTTAGTTGGACAACAGGTAAATATGGTTATGGTTTAGAATTTATAGGATCGCAAGGTGATGTTCGAATACCACCTAAAAGTCTTTTGGCTTTTAGCACTACTGATGATTTTACAATAGAAGCTTGGGCTTATCCTAAAGAAAATGCACATGGAACTATTGTTAGCTTAAGTGCAAGATATTATATAAGTATGAATCCAAACACTGATAAAGTTGAATTTGCCTACAGAAATTCTTCAGGTGGGCTTCATTACTATCAAAATACAACAACTATAGACCTTAATACTTGGTATCATTATGTTGTGGTTCATAATGGATTAGACTATACTATTTACTTGAATGGTCAAGAAGTTGGTAATGGTATCCAAGTAGATGAAGGAGATTGGTCATTAACTTGGAGTTACATAGGTGATTGGGATGGCTGGTTGAATCATTGGAATGGCACCATAGATGAGGTAAAAATCTATCCAAGAGTTTTAACAGATGAGGAAGTTCTTTGCCATTTTGGAAACAATTGCTCAGAAGCAGGATTTTATAATGATACAAGTACTTTATCACTAGGATATTATTATTATTTTGCAGATGCAAGTGGTGGAGAAAATTATACTAAGTCTGCTTTGTTAATACCATTGAAAGTAGGTTGTCAAGTCTACATAAATTCCTTACCATACAATATAACCCAGAACAATACATATTATTGTTTGAACACTTCTGAACAAACATTAACTGGAACAGCAATACAGTTTGGGAATTCTACAAGTTGGGCAATACAAAACTCAACTTTAGACTGTATGAGTTTTAACAATTATATAGACGGAGACGACAGTGGAAGTACTGACTATGGAGTTTTCATGAATTCGAGTGATGCAATAAACAACACAATAAAGAACTGTAATATAACTGACTTCAGATATGGAATATACCTAAATAGTGGAACCAAAAACAATACAATAAATAATGTGATTGCCAATTCCAATGATGTAACCTACGGCGGTGGAATAATTATCTACGATGCAGACAACAACACAATAAATAATGTTACTGCAAACTCCCATAGTTACTTTGGAATAGCTGACTATTCCTATTCCAGCGGAAACACTTACACCAACATAATAGCCAAATCAAACTCTTTCTATGGTTTTTATTCTTATACTTCTCGTAATAACCTTACAATAATTAATGCTACTCTACAAGACAATGATGTATGGGATTTTTACATTCTTGATGGTACTACTCTCTCTTGTGACATCATCAACATGTCTAACATAAACGGAACAGATAACAAACCAATTGTCTATTACAATTATTCTGTTACAATAGAAGATTGGGACAACAATGCCTCAGAAATAATTCTATGTGATGCTGATAATTCTGTGATAAATAACGTCACTATGTATCATACAAGCACAGAGAATAACGGAATCTTTTTGAAACAGACAGATAATTCCAATGTAACTAATTGCAATATAACTGATTCCGATTTCGGAGTCCTTCTCAGTTACTCATCTAATAACAATGTATCAAACAACACTTTCAATTCTAATGAACAAGGTGTTCGTGTGTATCAAAGTTCATCAAATACAATAAACAACAACACAGCAAATTCTGGTGGTATTGGCTTCTACATATATCAATCAACCAGTGCTAACAACTTTTATAACAATACTGCTAGTCTTAATAACTACGGTATCAGTCTCTATCAATCAGATAATCAAAACATTACAAATTGTTCTATTTTTGGTAATACCTACGATTATAGGTTATATCAAGCTGATGATAATTTCTTAAAAGAAACAAACTTCACTGATTCAAGAACTATTAGATTTTATGATTCAACTTCTTGGTTTAACTACAACAATGAAACTACAGGAGATATCTGGCTAAAAACAAATGTTTCTACAGGAGCAGGAGGAACAGTAATAACAAGAGAATTGACTAATTGGTCCCAAACATTGATGCAGTGGAATGATACCAATACAACTGGAACAGATATAACAACAAGATATAATATAACTGGATTAAAAGCAAGCAAAAATTATAATGTTTCTAACAACTCTGTTCTAGTTAGCGAATTAATTACAGATTCATCAGGCAATTTACCTTCATTTACTATTGATTTGAAAGGTGAGCATGAGATAAAGGTTGAAGAAATACCTATTTCATTTGCAGTAACAATTCCAAATAATTCAGTGACTCATTCATCAGCAACAGGAAATGCAACACCTGATGAAGAAATTAATAGTTCAACTGGAAATGAAAAAAATTTAACAATTTGGGTAAAAGGAACGGTTTATAAACAAAACTCGACATTCATTGGTGATGTAAATAATATTGCTAATTACAAAGTTAATAACACGGGAAATGTTAATGAAAATATAACTATGTGTATAAATGAAAGCTTACCAGCTTCAATAGTTCTATTTGGAACAAAATCTGCAAATCCTGCTGATACTCAATATATTATTCCTGTTTGTTCATCAGGAGTTTGGGTCGCCAATTCATCTTTGCCTGTTGATGCAATGGATGAATTTTGGATATGGGCCAATTTTACTGATGCTAGTATTAATGATGCAACTGTTAGAGAGTTGTATATAAACTCTACAAAATCAGAAACATGAGGTGAAAAATATGGAAGAAAATAACCTTAGAAAAAGAATAATAGAAAATTTGGAAAATCATCCAGAAGGTCTGACTATACTTAACATAGCTGAAAATACTGGAATTAATAGAATCACTGTGTCTAAGTATATTTTTGGAATGGTTTCTGGAGGATTGATTTTTCAAAGAAAAGTGGGACCTGCAAAGCTTTGTTATTTAAAAAGAAAAAACCGAAAAAAATTAAAATTATGATAAATATTGAGAATAGAAAATTATATATGTAAGAAATATTTATAAATAAAGTGGAAAAAACCATGAAAAAAAGTGAAAAAATGGGAGGATAAAATGGAAAAAGGTAAAACAAAAAGTAAAAAATGGATAATAGCTATTGTTCTAATTGCAATCATTGTAATAGCACTAGGACTTTATTTCAATGTATTTTCTATACCAACAGGTTTAATAGCTGGTGAAATTACTACTGAAGAAACTTCAGAAGAAACAACTCAACCATCATTTACTATTACTGGAAGTGAAGTTATAGCAAAAGAAACAACAGAAACTCTTCCATATTATGAATCTGTAAATCTAGAAGATGGAAGATATGCTATAGAATTTGTGTCAGACGAACCAGTTTTAGTATTTGTTTTTGAGGAAACACGTTTTAATGAGTGGAAAAATGAAGGAGGAAAATACACAGTAGTTGCAGGAACAGGTCGGGTAAACAAGGTAACTAGCTACGCTGATACCTTTGATGTAAATAAAGGACAAGGCGGCTTATATTATATTGTAGTAGAAGGTGCTGAAGAAGCATCAATAAAATTTAAAATAACACAAATTTTAAAATTTTAAAATAGGGGGTTAAATGAGAGAAAAATTGTTGATTATAATAGTATTTTTTACACTATTAGCAGCAACAGCTTACGCAGTTAGCTTAGAATATACAACAACTCTTTTGTATTTCAATATTGGAGTAGCCCGTGATATAAGGGTTCTTATTTATAATGCTGGATCATGGGACTCAGCAACTTCTGGTGGTACACCAACTTCAGATAACATAGAATTTAATTGTACTGCTCAGGAATGCGTGTGGGTAAACGCAACAACAGTAAGTGGTGCGGATACACAAGATGATAGTAATCCAATCATACAAATAGACAATGCCGGAACTGTTGATGCACAAGTAAACATTTCATTAAACGCTAGTATGCCATCAGGAACTTGTACAATGAAATTAAGATATGAAAACGACACCATCACATACCCACCAGCAACTTCAGATTTAGATACAAACAACGTAACATTAATACAAGACTTGAAAGCTGATGACGTATATCTAGACATCTGGCTATTTGCTAATTTTTCAGGACAATGTCAAACTAGTGACTCAGACCAAAGAAACCTCACAATTTGGGCAGATTATGCATCATAATAAAATTTGAAATAATTGAAAAAAATAGGAGCTGGAAGAAATGAAAAAATTAGTTAGTATAGTTTTTACTATAGATGATAATCTAGATGAAATGGAAATCATAAAAAATGTTAAAAAATTTCTAAAAGAGGAATTTCTAATAGACAACTTTGGACACCATGTAAAACCAATATTAGGTAAGAGGTGAAAAAATTGAAAAAAATGAAAAAGAATAGAAGAATTGCTTTATATGTAATAGTTGCAGTGGTTTTAATAGCAGTGCTATATTTTGCAAATAATCCAATTACAGGCATTTTTTTTGCAGATAACACCACTAGAGAATATAAATTCTCAAGAGAAGAATTCCCAGAATATTATAGCACATTGCCACCAAAACCAGCTGATTTTGACCAAGTTAGGCTGATGTGGGAAACAGGAATAATCAGAGATATTCCAGAAAGAATAAATATATCTTATTGGAAACAACCAGAATGGTTTCCCGAATATGAAAAAACTTTTGTAAATGCATTAGAGACGATTGCCACTTCAAACAGAATACCAATATGGAGTGTTGGAATTTTTGATGCACAAATATACAGAAGAATAAATAAAGACTGGCTAGAAAATCCAACAATACCAGAAACACAAGGTCATGGAATAGTTGAAATAAAAAATGAGAGTGTAGTAGTAAAGCACAGATTTTGGGTAAGAGCTTCAGTAGGATCTCTCAGATGGTTTGGTGTTGGACTTAGGCCTGTTTATCCATCAAAATCTTTACTATCTGGAAGTGCTAGATGGAAAATATCAAAAAAAGATGTAACACAAGATCCAGAAATGGTTAAACAATATATTAGTATATCAGCAGCAGAAAGCGAATCAAATGCAGAAGAATTTAATCTTGGAATTTATTGGCCTGAACTAAGTCCTGAATATCAAAAAGAGGTCTTGGTAACAGCTGAAATTAAAAAAGGTATTCCTAAAGGTCTATATGTAGTTGGAATAGAAGTTGGGGGTCCTTCTAGAGAATATCAACATGAGCAGAGCTTAAAATATGGCTTAACTTACACAGATCCTAACATAGGAATGTTTGTAAATCCAGGAAAGTTTGAATTGTTTATAGAAATAATATGATAAACCTTTTTTCTTTTTTTTTATTTATATTCTATCATTCAAACTTATATGAAGTACAACAAATTAATTAATACGAACAAAATATAAATTTTATTAGTTGATAGAATGAAACGAATATATCTTTTAATTTTTTTAGTTTTATTTATTTTATTCTCAACAACAACTTATGCAGAAAATTTAGAATGGGCTCGGGGAATAGTAAATTTTATAGTAGGAATAAAACCTTGTAATTGGTACTATACTCAAACAACTTGTGAACTAGTGGGTTGTTGTTGGTGCACTTCTGATGGTACTTTTGGTTGTCAAGTTTGTCCTTGTCCAACACCATATGTCCCACCACCTCCAGGAGGTCCTGGCGGAGCTTTTATCCCAGCTGAAAGAGAAGAAAATATAACAGTAGTTCCACCAATATCTCTCTCAACAAATACAATAGAGGTAAGGCTTTATCCAGGAGAATATCAAATAGTTTCTTTGGGAATCAGCAATAATCAAGAAGATGGGACAACCATTAGAATGTCTGTAGAAGGAGACATTTGGCCTTACACTTTGTTTGAAGAAGATAAATTCAATGTAGAGCCTGGAGAAACCCATTATGCTAACATAAAATTCTATACTTTACCAACAACAATACCAGGAATATATAATGGAAACCTTGTAATTAGGTCTGGAAATATTACTAAAAGAGTGGCTGTTATTTTAAGAGTTGAGTATGAGGCTGAAAAATTATTAGACATAAAAGTTGATCCAATAACAAAAGATGTTTTTCCTGGTAATCCTTTTAAATACTTAGTAACTTTGTACAATCTAGGTTTAACCAAAAGAGTAGACATTTTTATTAATTACACGATAAGATCTGTTGAAAATGATACTATAATAGCAAGAACTGGTGAAACTGTAGCAATAGAAACCTCTTTATCTTTTGATAGAAGCATTTTGATACCTAATGATACTGTACCTGGTGTTTATGTTATTGAAGCAATTGCAACATACGATGATAAAAAGGCTCAATCTATAGCATCCTTTAATGTTGTAAAACCTTTTTGGCTAATACCTTTGTTATGGTCTATTTTTACTAACTGGATAACTTATGTAATATTATTTATTTTAATACCTGGTTTGTATCTGATTAAAAAATTGTATGAAAGAATGAGACTGAAAAGAATTTATAGGGCAAGATATGTAAGACCTGTAGACCTAAAGAAACTTCCGAAAAAAGGTTTGTGGGTTGGTAAAATAGCTGAAACAAAGGTTAATGCTTATATTAATCCAGATGATTTAACAACTCATTTAATAGTTGCAGGAGGAACTGGTTCTGGAAAATCAGTAGCAGCAATGGTTATTTCTGAAGAGCTTTTGAAAAAAGGAGTGCCTGTAATAGTCTTTGATCCAACAGCACAATGGACAGGATTCATAAAATCATGCACTGATAAGAGAATGTTAAAGCTTTATCGTAAATTTGGAATTAAAAGAGAGGAAGCAAGAGGATTTAAAGGAACTATAATTCAAGTAACAGATCCTTTCATAAAAGTTGAGGTAGAAAAATTCATAAAGAAAGGTGAGATAACTGTATTTGTGTTAAACAAGCTAACTCCTGAACAATTAGACTATTTTGTAAGAAAAACAATAGACTATATGTTCACAATTTCATGGCCAGAATCAACAAAATTAAAACTCTTGATGGTATATGATGAAGTTCATAGATTGTTGCCAAAGTATGTAAGAAGAAAAGTATCTGCCCTTGAAGGTGGTGGTTATTTAGCACTAGAAAGAGGAGTAAGAGAATTCAGAAAATGGGGAATTGGTTTGGTCATGATATCACAAGTATTATTAGATTTCAAAGGAGCAATAAGAGCTGTTATAGCAACAGAATCTCAGATGAGAACTAAGTATACAGGTGATATAAACAGAATAAAAACAAAATATGGTTGGCAATATTCAACAAGTATTCCAAAACTTGAGGTTGGTACAGGGTTGGTTCAAAATCCAGCCTATAACAATGGTAAACCTTGGTTCATAACATTTAGACCATTACTACATGATACATTCAGAATTAGTGACGAGGAGTTAGAAAAGTATGAGAACTTTAAGAAAGAGGT
>SMTZ1_10007492_pt1 | contig 11154 bp, 10 predicted proteins | sample DeeMarSWOR136_30_FD_25667 | JGI IMG/M metagenome (IMG submission 25667)
CGCCAGTACGGGAGAGAGCCTTCTCAGCCTTCTCTATCGGGGCATTGACTGGATTAATGGATTCATCTCAACCCATATGGCAGGCACCATAATCCCCTCCGTGATTCTCTTCTCCATATTCTTCATCTTCGCGATGAAGTGGTTTTTTCGGAAATAGTTGCCTTTGCCATCCTTCCATAGTGCGGGGATGACTGGACCCTTGGTGGGGAAACCCCTTCACGGGCTGTTGCCCAAATCCCATTCCGCTCTCTGAAAAGAATTTTTGACCATTCTAAAGTTTTCTTCACTGCAACCTCAAAACTCGCCCTTTGGGCTCAAACATTGAGTTTGCGGGCGTTTCGCTTCACTAAGAATGGTTACCAAAAATTCTTTAATGTTCGCTCCAGGGATTTGAGCAACAATCCTTCTCCCGGGGAGGAGAATACCTTATAGCCACTTGTCGATGGAATGGGTTGAGGGGGGGGAAGAGATGCAAACGGTGGATTCCTTATTGAGGGAAGCGGGGGAACTCTTGGGACCGTTGGAGGAGAAGATTCGTTCGCATGCATATCTTGCTGATCTGGAGGGGAAGAAGGTCGGGCGTGAGCAACTGAGGTTCTTCGCAGGGGAACAGCACCACATCATCACCAGTGACCTCCGAAGCGTGGGCCTGCTCCTTTCGAGGCATGGCGTTCCCCCTGGGCGGGATTTCTTTTGGATGGTGCTTCAAGGCGAGGTGGAAGCCCTCAAGGCCCTCGGCCGGTTTGAATCGGCGTTGGGGATGACGGAGGAGGAACTGAGGGGATATGAGCCATTACCGGAAGCTCAGGCCTACAAGGCCTATATGGCATGGCTTTCCCTGTATGGCAGCGGCGCGGAGGTTGCAGGGGCCTTCCTGGCTAATTTTCCTGCGTGGGGTGCGAACTGTGGGAGAATGAGAAATGCCCTCATGGAGGGATATGGGTTTAAGGGCGATGAGGTCTTTTTCTTCGAACTGTTCAGTACCCCAGTAGCTGATTTCGCGGAGAAGGCGCGGCTCGTTATCCAGGACGGGATTTCCCATGGGGTTGATCCCAAGGCCATCAAGGAGGCAGCGAGGATGCTTCAGGCCTATGAGCTCATGTTTTGGGATGCTCTTCACAGCGTATCTGCGGGATAGTCGGGGGATTACGCGATGAAGTTCACCGATACTCTCCGGAAGAAGGCCCATGCCATTTGGGAGGCCAATTTCAATCATCCCTTCGTGTCGGGAATTGGCGATGGAAGCCTGGACGAGGAGAAGTTCAAGTTCTACCTTGCTCAGGATTACGTGTATCTCAAGGACTTCAGCCGATTTCTCGCCATTGCAGCGGCAAAAAGCCACGATTTGGATGTCATGGGAAGATTCTCGGACCTCCTGGGCCTCACCCTGAAGGTGGAGATGGACCTCCACCGGTCCATCTGCAGCGATTTCGGCATATCCTCAGAGCAGCTGGAGCGGACAGAGCCTGCTCCCTACTGCTTGGGATACTCGAGCTATCTCCTGAGAATCGCATACGAGGGGGATTTCCTGGACCTCTTGGCTGCTTTTCTCCCCTGTGAGTGGGGATATGTGGAAATAGGAACACGTCTGAAGGCCAGGGGACTGCCCCGGCATCCCCGTTATGCTAAATGGATCGAGACATACGCCTCTCCCGAATTCCAGGAGTTGACGGAATTCACTAAGAGCCTGCTCGACCAATTGACAGAGGGGGCACCCCAGGCGAAGTTGGACCGCCTCCAGGAGATCTTCAACTATTCAAGTCGGTGGGAGCGTCTCTTCTGGGAGATGGCTTGGAACCGCCAGACCTGGATAGCCTGACGGTGCGGCCGCAGGCATGTGGGAAACTCAGGAATCCGATCTCCTAACGTAAACGCCCCCGTCACCCACACCCGAGTCCAACGCCGGCGGCACACGCCGTCTTCGGAACTGAAGCCGAAGGACCCTCTTCCCTCATAGATCCTCATGGATCGGATGTTTACATGGGGGTCCAGAGCGTTGATCCCTCAGTAGGCCTTTCCGGGTGCCCTTTCTTCTCCAAGGCCTCTTGCTCCTGCTTACAGTGGATGCAAAGAGTGGCCATGGGTCTCGCCCGTAGGCGCTTCAAGGCAATTGCCTCGCCACACTCCTCGCACATACCGAAGGTGCCGTTGTCTATCTTTTCCAGGGCCTCTTTGATCTTGACCATCAATCTGCTCTCCCGGTCCCTCAAGCGCAAGAGGAAATCCGTCTCGAACTGATCGGAGGCCTGATCCATGGGATCCGATGATGGCTCTTCGGTCTCCTTTACCGTATTTTTCGTCTTCTCGGCCTCCATCATCAGCTCCTCCAAGCGGCGGGTGAGGAGTTTTCTGAAGGAGTCGAGATCCCTTCGTCTCATTATATCCCCCCCTTTCGGAGGTAGTTTTTTGTGAGTCCGACCCTGCAGATTTGGTTACTTGAAATATAATCTACATTAACGTAAATGTCAATAATGACCTTCCAAATTTTGGGTATCTTTTTCCCGGCCCTTCAGCTACCCGATGGCGTGTTTCCGGTTCGTGGAACCCACGCTCAGCAGTGACGGTTGGACCTTGGAAATGGATATGCTGACCACTTCGAGCCAGATCACGGTAAAGCCACCGATCCCGACCTGTGTGCGGAGGAGCGTTAGGAAAATGGAACCGAAAACCGGCCCTCTTTATTGACAAAACGCGATGAAATGGTTAGTTGTTATGTAAAAATCACACACATCTGCGGTAAAAGGAGTACCCGATTGCATACATTTCGGGATTGGGATTCTCACCTGGACCGGGCGGCGAACGCCCTGGTTCCGGAAGCCTTCCACCCGAATCACCTCACCTATATGAGGTTGATTGCGGTTCCCATCCTCATCCTTCTTAACTACTACAAGGCTCAATTTACATGGATGTTCATCATCGTGCTTTTGGCCTGGCTCACGGATTTCCTCGATGGCGCGACCGCGAGGAATCGTCATCAGGTAACTCGTCTCGGGACGATGTTGGATCCCATTGCGGATAAGCTACTGGCGCTCACGGCGCTGGCGATCCTGCTCTATAGGGGAATTATCCACTGGACCTTAATCCTCTGGATGTGTCTCGTGGAGAGCCACCTCGCTATACTTCCGGCCTTGGGGTTTTTCAAAAGGCTCGGGGGAGAGCCCGAGAATCCATGCACGAGCTGGATGAAGGGGATCAGACCAAATATCTGCGGTAAGATGAAGGTCGTCTTCTACAGCGTCTCATTCTGTTTGCTCTTTCTGGGCCCAGCTGTTGAGAGCGGAAGCATGGTCTCGTGGGGTCTGTATCTCGCTTATGTTGGAATACTGTTCGGTGGGTTGGCCTTAGTGAGCTATGTGGTGGATTGGTCGAAGGGGAGGTCTTGATCGGTGGCAGCGGGCAAGAGGACATCGATGGAAGCTCGGGACTTGGAGCAGGAGATCAGGGAGTACAAGAGGAAGCTGGCGGAGACGGGTCGAAAGGCCTCGCGATTGGATCGGGCATTGCAAAAGAAGGAGAAACAGATACGCGACTTGCAGGAGGCCATAGAAAAGTCCCATGAGTGGGAAAAGCAAGTGATGACCCTCATGGTGTTGAGTCGGATACTCAATTCCACCCTGGAACACAGAACGGTGAGAAGAAGGGCCATGCAGGCGGCAACGGAATTGATGAAGGCCGAGGTGGGGTCCCTGTTGCTCATTGATGAGGAGACCAACCGGCTTTACTTCGAGGTTGCCCTCGGGGATAAGGAGGAGACGGTTAAGACATTTCATTTGGAAATGGGGGAGGGGATTGCCGGATGGGTAGCCAAACATGGGGAACCGGTGATCGTCCATGATGCCCGGAGCGACCCCAGATTTTTCGGCGACGTGGATAAGAAATCCAAATTTACCACCAGAAATGTGATCTGCGTTCCGGTCAAAGTGAAGGACAAAACCATTGGAGTGCTGGAGGCAATCAACAAGCTGGGTGGAGGGACCTTTGCGAAGGAGGATTTGAGCATTTTCCAATCCCTGGCGGATCAGGTCGCTGTTGCCTTGGATAATGCCCGTCTGCTGGGGGAGATTGAGGGATTGTTCTTTCAAACTGCGGAGTCATTGGCCGACGCCATCGAAAAGAGGGATCCCTATACCGGGGGACATACCAAGCGGGTGACCACATATTCCCTGGCCATCGGGGAGCAGCTCAACCTGGACCCGGACGAGATGCGCTGGCTTAAGTTGGCTGCTATCCTCCACGATATCGGGAAGATTGGCGTTGAAGATGTAATCCTGAGGAAGACCGATAAGTTAGACGAGGCGGAATACGACAAAATGAAAAAACACACGGTGATGGGTGCCGAGATCATCGGACATATCAAGCAGCTCCATGGGATTATCCCCGGGCTGATGTACCATCATGAAAAGGTCGATGGAAAGGGATACCCGGAAGGGCTTGCCAATGGTAGTATTCCCCTCATCGCGAAGATCGTGGCGGTGGCGGATACCTATGATGCGATGACCTCGGACAGGCCCTATCGGAAGGCATTGACACGAAAAGAGGCCTTCGACGAACTTCGAAGATGCGTCGGCACCCAGTTCGATAAGCAACTGGTAAACTCCTTTATCAAGACCTTTGGGAAGGGAAGGTTTTAGTATCCCGTCCCTTTTCCCCTCATGGTTCATCCCATAACAATCAGTCCCGATCTGATTTCATCGCACGTAAACGGAAGAAATCATCGTGCTGATGACGATGGGTTTTGCCCCGTACTTCCGATAGGGCAGCATCCTAACCGAAGAGGGATATTTGCACCTCTTCAGTCCAAGGATCCCGAGCGAAGCCGGAATTGAAGAGCTTTTCAACGGTTTTCCCCTGGACGATGAAGGAAAACAAGCATTTCCCCGATCCAATACGGATCCCCATCGAGGATCGCATAGACCTGCATACCTTTTCCCCGAAGGAGATTCCATCGCTGCTGGAGGAGTACCTGAAGGAGTGCATTAAGGCGGGGATTTACGAGGTGAGAATCATTCATGGCAAGGGGACGGGGTATCAGCGCAAGATAGTGCATGCCTTCCTCGAGAAATCCCCCCTCGTTCAGTCCTTCCACTTAGCCCCTGCGGTATCCGGCGGTTGGGGAGCTACCGTCGCCCAATTGCGCAGAGGGTGAACCCTCATTCCGGACTTCCTGATTCTTCTGAGAAATATTCTCGTAACTCTTTAATTTTATTGAACATTTAATATTTTAGCATGGCACCCCCTTGTTCCTTCGCTCCCATGCTTTGTGAGGTGACCGTTTCAGGCTCACGGGGGAAACTTACCCCTTCCAGCCTCAAAGGGCTGGCGCAAGAGGTTTCCAAAGAAGGAGGTTGCCAGGGGAATTGATGGGGTTCTCTCTCAGGCCATTGGGAGACGGAAGAACCTCAGGATATGAAATCGACTCTCGGGAGGAGTCCTATCTATTTGTCGGAATGAGGCGAATCTCAAGATTGCAGCTGAGACTGTCGAAAAATCCTAGAATCTGCGATTTCGTGGCCTCGCATGAGTCGTAAGTACTTGATTTTACAATAGGCCGATAAAGCCAAAAAGCCACATTCGGACCTTTTCGATAGTCTGGTGAGAAACATTAGATTTGTTTTGAGTCATGTTTTGTTGCTCCTCCCAAACCCGTTGGGGCTTTAACAGAAGCAAGGGTGTCACCTGTGAGGGCGTCTCTATCCCTCTCCCTAAGCCAAAGAATTCCCAACAAAAGCACTGGCTGTGGGAGGAGAACGGGGTTGGTGGTTAGTAGTAAGATCTTTGTGGACTCCAGTCCGATAGATGGTGATGCATCCAACAACTCAGTGGTGGATAGATAATGACTGAACAGGCATTTGGACAGGGCTCACAAGCAGCTGGAGAGCAGGTCGGGGGAGCAGGACGAGGGGGATGAGGAAAGAGAGGCAGATGCATTCGCTGCAATTCCTCACGCCTAAAGTGAGGGTTCTCTTACTCGTTTTCGGTGGAACCAGGTAATCGATACCCGCGGTTTCCGCAATCGCCTTGCAGAATATATGCATCGTTCCCACGTGCGGAAAGGTAACCTTCATGCATGTTTAGCCCCTTCTTCCAGCTCTTCCTCCTCCGCATAAGGTTCCTGCCAGTGGGCATCGGCGATTCTCCCGTATTCCTCAGCATACCTATCGATGTAGGGGGCAAAATCGGTAAAGATGGTCCGGGCACTGGGATGGGTGAAGTACTTCGCGTAATTGAGGGCGAGATCCCTTCCCTGATGAGGGTGATCGATTAACATACACGGCCTCATATGGTTCTCGGAAAAGGCCTGTCGAGCCCGTATCTCCTTGAAGAGGGGAGAGGTGAGCACCTCGAGAAGGGATTTCTCGCGGATATTATCGGAGGCGAAATGGCAGAAGACACAGGGCTCCACATCGCCCCTGGCGTTGATGTGGAGGTATTTCCTCCCTCCGGCTATACATCCCTGGGTGAGGTGACCATCGTTCCAGAAATCGACGAACAGCATAGGCTTGGTGGTCCGAAAATACCCCAGTCGTTCCCTCATCTGATTCCGTTGCTCAGGCGTGGCCATCATGTTGAGGTCGGGATCCCTCCCAATGGGAACGTAATAGAAGTTCCACATGAGGATACATCCCTTTTCCACGAGAAAGTCGATGAACTCGTCGCTGGTCAGGATATCGGTGTTAAACCGCGTCTGGGTGGTGGAGACGGCGAAAAAGAGGCCCGCATTCTTTAAGAGGTCCATCGCCCGGACATTTTTTTGAAAGCGGCCCTCTCCTCTTCGTGAATCGGTATGTTCTTGGAGCCCCTCCACGCTGATGGCCGGCATGACGTTACCCAACTGGGCAAAGCGATCCACCATCTTCTCGTCGATCAGGGTTGCATTGGTGTAGATTTGGAAACCCACATCCCCGTGTTTTTCGAAGAGCTCGAAGATGTCATCCCTCAGGAATGGCTCCCCTCCTGTGAGGAGAATGAGATGGATCCCCATCTCCTTTCCCTCGGCGATCACCCTATCGATGGTCTCCAGCTCCATCTCCTCCTCGATAGGATAGTCCCCTGAATAGCATCCATCGCACCTCAGGTTGCATCTCATGGTCGGGCTGATGAGAAGGGCATCGGGCGGATAGACTCCCGTCTTCGCCTCGAATTCTTTTCTCCTGTTGGTACCCACCAATAACTGATTGATGATGAAGGTGGTGATGATCTTCCTGCGGTGATGGGGGTTTGTCTCCTTCAATATCCGCTTGGCCAGTTGAAGCCCTGGATGTCTCTGTTTGAAGAGCTCCCTGATCCATCGGATCTTCCTCCGATAGGATTCCTTTCGAGGAATTCCTTCGGCCAGATACGTCAGTCGGATGAGTTGCTCATCGGATGCGTTGGCCAGAAGGGAGACGGCCTTGGTGGCGAACTTCTCAAGGGAATAGTGCTTCATCCTCGTATAGACGGTTACCTTAGCCATTTACTTCCCCTTTTCCGCCGGAATTCTGTCTCCATAACAAACTGCGCAGGTAAAGCATGCAGATCTTAAAGGTATCAACCACCGGCCTGAAATGGCTCGTGGTACAGCCCGTTAAGACATATCCCCCATGCGGGATTGAGGCCCGAATTTCCTCATACTCTTCAAGACAAGCATAGCTGCATTGATCCCAGAGATGATCACCATTGGTATGCCTCCGCCGGGAAAGGTCCAATGGCCTGCCTGATAGAGATTGGCAACGGGTGTCTTCTGGCTACGAATCCTTGAGAATTCTTTTGCCGAAAGATACCAACCCATGGCAGCGCCGCGTGTGTTTAATGTCATTCTCTCGTATGTAAGGGGTGTTGAGGCAGTCCGGACCATAATATGACTGGATAGGCCGGGGATTACCTGTTCCGCAATGCCAATGATCTTCTGGGCTATCTCTTCCTTTATTTCCCTATAATCGGGATTTACGTTGTCCCCATCTGTAAACAGTTCATAAGGGACAAAAGCAGAGATGGCGACGGTATGCTTGCCGAGTGGGGCAAGCATGGGGTTATTTATGCTATCCATACGTATCGCCGTCCTCCCCTTTTCGATGGCAAATCCCTCTGTCTCCTTTTCCCCCCATGGATTTTTGCTCATTGTGGGGTAGTAGTGGATTAGGGCCCCATCAAAGCCCATCTGCGCCAGATCGAGATCCACACCTAAATAGACGGTGAAGGTTGGTTTTGAGAGCTCTCTTTTTTGTAGCCTCCTTATGAACCGATCAGGTAGTAGATGCTCACCTACTAGATATTGGAATGTTGAATAACCATCCCCATTGGAGATGACATATCTGGATTGGATCTCCTCTCCTCCCTCAATCAGGACTCCCCGAGCCCTCCCTCCCTCAATCACGATCTTCTTTACAAAGGTATTAAAGGAGATTTCCCCACCGTAAGCCTTAAAATATCTGAGAAAAAGCTGAGGCAAGGCCTCTACCCCTTTGTCTTTGATGTAATAACAGTTCCCCTTTATTGCCCACATGATGGGGCTTGCACAGGTAAAGATAGAGGAATCCTTGCGGGCACCAAAGCTGAGGAGGTATTTCAAAAGAGGGTCTTTGAAGAAAGCGTCCAGGACTTCCCGGGCTGTTTTGCCGCGATACCGCATTATTTGTGGTCCCTTGAGTATACCCTTACATAGTAGCTGAAACTTCTCTTTGAGGCTGATGATGTCAAGAGATTTGAGGGGAAGGTCCTCGATGCTTTTAACCAGCCTCTTCCATTCCTCTATATATGCATGGATGGGTAGTCCCTCCCCAGGAAAGAGGCGGATTAAATCCCTCTCGAACCGATCAATATCGGTGGAGAGGGTGAGATGGAAATGGGGGGTGATTATTCGGCGTTGGGGATCCTGCGAGCAAAACTCGATCTCAGGAGGAAGGCCCAGGGTCTGGAACGCATCTTTCATCTGACCATTAGGACCGAATTCATTGAGGAAATGGACGGCAGGCGTGAAGGTAAACTCATTGAGTTTGAAATTCTGACAGTAGCCACCAGCTTTTGAGGATTGCTCACAGATCAGTACCCTTAACCCCTCCTTAGCCAAAAGGGTACCACAGCTAAGTCCCCCCATCCCTGCACCGATGATTACTGCATCGTAGCTAGTCCCGGTATCCACGTTGCCCATAGTACTATAGCATTTTGAATAATTCAAAGAATATTTCGAAAATCATTGAATTAAAGGTGAGTAGATTTATATTTGTGAACACAGAATTAAATGGGGAAGAAGGCCTTAATATTCAAAGGACCTTCACTATCTCCAGGTGGCAGCCGGAGTGGGGCTCTCGGGGGCTATATAGATGTTTATGATCCCCTCTCCCGCGTCATCAGATTACCCATTTCTCAGCCCAGAGCACGGTTGTCCACGACGTACTGGGCAATGGTCCTCACGGATCGAAAGACCTTCTGCCCCACTTCCGCATCGGGGATGATTACCCCATATTGCTTTTCCAGCCCCAGGTAAAGGGGAAAAACAGTACAAGTCAATAATGATCAAGAATCTGCTTTCGAGTACAAGATGGAACATTGACTCTGTTACCATCGCCAATTCTATTGATTTGTGTTTCAGTTAATCACCCCCGGCCTTTCAGACATTCTTAAATGGATGCAGATTTTCCTCAGCTGCCACTGGACTTCTGAGAGCTAAGGTACATACTTCTCCAACTCCCCCATAGCCTCAAAAGGGCCGACTTTCCCCTTTCCTTCAGCTACACCCTTCGGTCTGCCCTCGGCCTTGAGACATGTCGACGAGCTCATGTCGAGTCGCTCACTGCCGAAAGGCTCAGGGTCGAAGACTCAGGATAAGCCCTGCTCACTTTCGTCCAGCAGATTCCGCTGAGGAGCAACGGAGCTCCCAGAGGGTGAAGAGCATCAAGTCGGATTTTCATTGACAGAAAAAAAAGTAATGGGTATAAATTCAAAAGGTTCAATTGAATCATTTTGAGGTAAGTCGGGTGGACATTCAAGAGATCGTCGAGGGGTGGACGTCCTCCAAGGATATCGCGCCTTGCATCGCCCATATGGAGCGGTTGGAGGCAAGGAGGGGGGAGTATGTGCCCCTCCCCGATTTCATCGACGGGAGGTTGGCGGGCGCCCTTGAGAAGAGGGGCATCAAGCAGCTCTTCTCCCATCAGGGTATGGCCCTGGAGGCGGTCCGCGGGGGGAAGAATGTGGTGGTGGTTACCCCTACCGCTTCGGGGAAGACCCTGTGCTATAACCTCCCCATCCTCAACGATAAGCTGAAGGATCCATCGGTTAAGGCCATCTACCTCTTTCCCACAAAGGCGCTGTCGCAAGATCAGATGGCGGAGCTTCAGGAGTTGATCGATGCCGCGGGAGAGCCCGTCGGGACCTTTACCTATGACGGGGATACCCCTGGGGACGCCCGAAAGGCCATTCGGGCCCACGGGGACATCGTCATTACCAATCCGGACATGCTTCACACCGGCATCCTCCCCCACCATACCAAATGGATCAAGCTCTTTCAGAATTTGAAGTACATCGTCATCGATGAGCTTCACTCCTACCGAGGGGTTTTCGGCTCCCACATGACCAACGTTCTCCGGAGGTTGAAGCGCATCTGCGATTTCTATGGATCGAGACCGCAGTTTATTTGCTGCTCAGCCACCATTGCCAATCCGAGGGAGTTGGCCGAACGTTTGATCGAGGGCTCGGTGGAACTCATCGACAAGAACGGGGCGCCCTCATCGGAGAAGCTCTTCCTGTTCTACAATCCCCCCGTAGTCAACAGGGAATTGGGCATCCGGGGTAGCTACCTCGGTGCCGCGAGGAACCTCTCCTACCCATTCATCGACGGGGGAGTTCAGACCATCGTTTTCGCCACCAGTAGGCTCAACGTGGAGGTTCTCACCAAATACCTGAAGGACCGGGTGGAACGGGAAAAAGGCGATAGGGATTTCGTGAGGGGATACCGGGGGGGATACCTTCCCCAGGTCCGCAGGGAGATCGAGAAGGGGTTGAGGGATGGGGAGGTGTTGGGGGTAGTTAGCACCAATGCCCTGGAGCTTGGAATCGATATCGGAAGGTTGGATGTCTGTGTCATCGCCGGGTATCCGGGGACCATTGCCAGTACATGGCAACAGGCGGGCAGGGCGGGGAGGCGATCGGGCCTTTCGCTTGCGGTTTTGATCGGAC
>SMTZ1_10007203_pt1 | contig 11152 bp, 22 predicted proteins | sample DeeMarSWOR136_30_FD_25667 | JGI IMG/M metagenome (IMG submission 25667)
CTGGCGTCCGATTACCCGCGGGGTAGCTATGAATCCGGTCGACCACCCGATGGGTGGCGGTGAAGGCCGGTCCTCCGGCGGGCGTCACCCCTGCACGCCGTGGGGCAAACCGACCAAGGGATACAAGACCAGAAGTAAGCGGAAACCGACCGACCATCTGGTGGAACGCCGTAAGAAAGGAAAGTAATCAGGGAGTTTCGATATGCCGAGATCGCTGAAAAAAGGCCCATATGTAGAGGCCAGCCTGCAGAAGAAAGTCGACACGCTGATCGAAACCGGCGAGAAGAAGGTTGTCAAGACCTGGTCGCGTCGCTCCACGATTACGCCCGACTTCGTGGGTCACACCTTTGCGGTGCACAACGGCAACAAGTTCATCCCCATCTATGTAACTGAGAACATGGTGGGCCACAAGCTGGGAGAGTTTGCCCCGACCCGGACGTATCGAGGGCACGGCGGTAAACTGGTCGAGCGGACTACGCAGTTGAAAGGTTAGGGCACGATGGCTCAGCAGGCAGAACAACGGACGTATAGAGATCCCGTCCTGGCTCAGATAAAGGCCCTCGAAGAAGCCGACCGCCGGAAGGTGATCAAGACCCGGGCGCGACGGGCCCGCATCCGCAAGGAGTATGTGGGTTACACGATCGGTGTTTTTAACGGCCATGACTATACGAACGTGCGGGTCACGGAGGAGATGGTCGGGCGAATGTTCGGTAAGGTGGCCCCGCGTATAAAGCCGACCGCGCAGAGTCGGTTCACGAGCATCTCTCCTCGCAAAATGCGCCAGGCGGGTGACCTTATCAGGGGGCTACCGGTGGAAGAAGCGCTCGCGGTGCTGAACTTCACTCCGCGAGTGGCGGCCTTCCACATGGCCAAGACGCTCAAATCGGCCATCGCCAACAAACTGTCGCTGGAGGGTACCGCCAATCTCAACCCGGAACATTTGTCAGTCGGGCAGGTCATGGTAGGTGTGGCCCCCACGGCCAAGCGGATCCGCTTCCGTTCGATGGGTCGGATTTACCGCGTCAGGAAGCGCTACTGTCATCTGGCGATCTATCTGGATATCGACGAGCGCAAGCGGCGCGAAGAAGAGGCCCGTCTGGAGGCTGCCTCCGGCAAGGGTAAGACCCCGGCCAAGAAGACTGCTCGGAAGAAGACGACGGCAGGAAAAGCGGCGGAGAAGAAGACCGCCAAGAAGAAGACCGCCAAGAAGAAGACGACGGCCAAGAAGGCGACCAAGAAGAAACCGACCGGCAAGAAAGCCGCTTCGTCGGCCGGCTCCAAGGCCAAAGGCAAGGCCGCCAAAAAAGAGACGAAGGAATAGCTAAGCGCTTGAGGAGATAGAATTGGGACAGAAAACTCACCCAATCGGATTTCGCCTCGGGATAATCAAGCCGTGGAACAGCCGCTGGTTTGCCCCCGACCGCGGTTTTGCTGATCTGGTCCATGAGGACATGATGATTAAGCGTTACATCAGCAGGCGGCTCGATAACGCCGGGATTGCCAAGGTACTGATTTCCCGCGCCCCCAAGAGAGTCACGGTCGATATTCATACCTCGCGCCCGGGCATTGTTATCGGTCGCCGTGGGGCCGAAGTGGACAAGCTGCGTGAGGAGCTGCAGCTCCTGACCAAGAAATCGATCCTGTTGAACATCGTCGAGGTCCGGAAGCCGGAACTGAGTGCTCAACTGGTGGCCGATTCGATTGCGCGTCAGCTGGAAGGCCGGATGTCGTTTCGGCGGTCTATGAAGAAGGCGCTGGCGGCGACCATGAAGATGGGCGCCCAGGGCATCAAGATACAGTGCGGCGGACGACTGGCCGGGGCGGAAATCGCCCGTTCCGAAAAATACATGGATGGCCGCGTACCGCTGCACACCCTGCGCGCCGATATCGACTATGCCACTTCTACGGCCCACACCACCTACGGCACGATTGGGGTCAAGACCTGGATCTGCCTCGGTGATATCATGGGCAAGGGGAATTTCTATCAGGACGCTGAAGACAAGAAGAAGATTGAAGAGGCGGAAGCCGGGCCGGCGGCGATCGCCCGGGCCCGTCGCGAACGCCCGCCGCGTGGCAAAGGCAAAGGTCAGCCGCGGGGTCGGGTAAGGCGTACCGGTGGCCGGGCCACGGCTCCCAAGGGCCGTCGGCCCGACGAGCGTGCCGGCAGGGGGGGCGATCGGGCCGGTCGCGAGAAGGCCAGGAGTGGGAGCGGTGAGCCGACTCAGGGTGCGGCCAAGCCGGGCAAAGGCTCGGGCACGAAAGAAAAAGCCTGAGGCGGCAAACAGGACGGAGAGTTAGACCATGTTGATGCCGAAAAGAAGCAAGTTTCGCAAGATGCAGCGAGGCCGAATGACCGGCAAAGCCAAGGGCGGGTTCTCCGTGGACTTCGGCGAATTCGGGCTTAAGGCCCTGGAACCGGCGTGGATGACCAACCGTCAGATTGAAGCCGCCCGTGTCGCCCTGACGCGTCACATCAAGCGCGGCGGCAAAATCTGGATCCGGATCTTCCCGGACAAGCCGGTCACCAAGAAGCCGGCCGAAACCCGCATGGGCAAGGGTAAGGGAGCTCCGGAGTACTGGGTGGCGGTGATCAAACCGGGCCGTATCCTGTTCGAGATCGAGGGTGTCCAGGAGAAACTGGCTCGTGAAGCCCTGAGGCTGGCGGCCAACAAGCTGCCCCTGAAAACCAAGTTTGTAACCCGTATCGAAACTGAGGCGGTCTAGTCATGCGAGTGAAAGAAATGCGCGAGTTGACGCGCGAGGAACTGGAGCAGAAGCGAAGGGACCTGACCGAGGAACGTTTCAACCTGAGGATGCGCAAGTCGTTCAAGGAGCTCGATAACCCGCTGCGCCTTCGCCACCTGCGGCGCGAGATCGCCAAAATCAACACCGTGCTTCGTGAAGACGAACTCGGCAAGCGCACTCTGGCCAAGAGCAGAAAATCCCTCCTGGATGACCTCGACGCTGGGCGCCAGGAACAGAAGTGAGTCGGGAGTAGCATAAATGATGCAGGCAAGTGTAAGAAATAGCCGCAAGGTTCGGGTCGGCACTGTCATCTCGAGCGCTATGAACAAGAGTATCGTGGTGCGGATCGATCGTAAGATCAAGCACCCGCTCTACAGCAAGCCGGTGATGCGTTCGGCCAAGCTCTATGCTCATGACGAGAAGAACGACGCCCATGTCGGCGATACCGTGCGGGTAATGGAGACCAGACCGCTGTCCAAGATGAAACGCTGGCGCCTGGTCGAGATCGTGGAACGAGCTAAGTAGCGCCTGATGCCTGAGCAGTTGGGAAAGGGTGTCTGAGAATGATTCAGGAATTTACCATGCTGTCGGTAGCCGATAACTCCGGGGCCAAACGGGCCATGTGTTTCCGGATTCTCGGGGGCAGCAAAAAGAAAACCGCCACCATCGGCGATATCGTCGTGGTCACCGTCAAAGAGGCCATCCCCGGCGGTACGGTCAAGAAGTCCGAGGTGTGCAAGGCCGTGGTGGTGCGGACCAAGGCCCCGGTGCGACGCAAAGACGGCTCGATGATCCGGTTCAGCGACAACGCGGCGGTGATCATCAACGAGCAGATGGAGCCTCGCGGAACGCGTATCTTCGGTCCGGTGGCGCGCGAGCTTCGTGACAGGAAGTTTATGAAGATAATTTCCCTGGCACCTGAGGTCATTTAGGAGGCTGGTGAGGCAAGATGATTAAGAAAGGCGATACCGTTTGGGTGCGGACCGGCAGCGACAAGGGTCGGACTGGCCGGGTCTTGAAGGTCGATCGCAAAAAGAACACTATCCTGGTCGAGGGCATCAACAAGCGCCAGAAACATCAGCGCCCCACGCAGAAGCAGCCCAAGGGCGGCATCCTCACCGTGGAACAGCCCATCCACCTGAGCAACGTGGCGCTGGTGGTGCAGACCGACGACGGGCCGCGACCGACCCGGATCAAGACCAAGACGATTCGGGAAGGCGGCAAGAAGATCAAGGTCCGTGTCAGTTGTCTGACCGGCGAGCAGGTTTAACGCAGAGAGTACGCCATGTCCAGACTGAAAGACAAATATCTCCAGGAGATTCGACCGAAACTGATGAAGGAGAATAAGTATCGGTCGGTGATGGAGGCTCCTAAACTGACCAAGATCACGGTCAATATGGGAGTCGGCGAGGCTACCCAGAACCCGAAAGCGCTGGAGGCGGCGGTTGCAGACCTGACTCAGGTCACCGGTCAGAAGCCGATTATTACCCGCGCTCGCAAGAGCATCTCCAACTTCAAGTTGCGCCAGGGCAACGCTATCGGCTGCGCCGTCACGCTGAGACGCGATCGCATGTATGAATTCCTCGACCGGCTGATCAGTATCGCCATGCCCCGTATCCGTGACTTCCGAGGCGTGAGCCCGAAGTCGTTTGATGGGCGGGGCAATTACAGCCTGGGTCTCAGGGAACAGTTGATTTTTCCCGAGATCGATTACGACAAGATAGATAAGGTGCGCGGCATGACGGTGTGCATCACCACCACGGCCGCGACTGATGATGAAGCCAGACAGCTGCTGACTGAACTGGGAATGCCCTTCCGCAAGTAGGAGAGCAATGGCTAAGAAGTGTCTGATAGAAAAGCAGAGAAGAAAGCCGAAGTTTCAGGTTCGGACCTACAACCGCTGTCGGCGCTGTGGTCGTCCCCGCGCCTACATGCGCCGTTTCGGTATCTGCCGAATCTGTTTTCGCGAGATGGCGCTCGCCGGCGACCTGCCGGGGGTGACCAAGGCAAGCTGGTAGCACTGATGTGGATGAGAAAAGGATTTTGGAGACCTGAGCTATGGGTATGACGGACCCGGTGGCCGACCTGTTGACGAGGATCAGAAACGGCTCCCACGCCCGAAAGCCGGCCGTGGATATTCCGAACTCGAAATTGAAACGGGAAATCGTGCGCATCCTCAAGGAACACAATTTCGTCCGTGACTCGATCGAACTCCCGGACAAGCGGCAGGGCATTCTGCGCGTTTATCTGCGCTACGCCAGGGGCGACGAGCCGGTCATCCTGGGCCTCGAGCGGGTGTCCCGGCCGGGGCTGCGCAAGTTTATCGACGCCGAACAGGTGCGTCTTTCGACTCATAACACCCGGGGTATTTCCATCCTGTCCACCTCGTCGGGTGTGATGAGCAATTTCGACGCCGCCAGGAAGAAGGTCGGCGGTGAAATTCTCCTGAGGTGCTGGTAGTTAAGAAGGAAGGGCGACATGTCGCGCGTAGGTAAATCGCCGGTACCGATACCGGATAAGACCAAGGTTGAGATCAGCGGGAACCGTGTCAACGTCACCGGGCCCAAAGGGACGCTTGGCCGGGAAGTTCCGGCTGAGATCACGGTCGCGGTCGACGGAGGCACAGTGGTGGTTACCCGGCCCTCGGATCTGAAGAAACATCGGGCCATGCACGGCCTTACCCGGGCCCTGATCGCCAACATGGTCGAAGGCGTCAGCTCCGGGTTTCAGCGTCAGTTGAAGATAGTCGGGATCGGATTCCGGGCCGAAGTCAAAGGCAAGACCATCATCTGCTACCTGGGTTATTCCCATCCGATCGTGTTCCAGCCGCCTGACGGAATCACGATTGAGATCGATCCTAAAGAGAACCTCATTACCGTGAGCGGGATCGACAAGGAGCTGGTCGGCGCTACGGCCGCCAAAATCAGGTCGTTCCGCAAGCCCGAGCCTTACAAGGGCAAGGGCATCCGCTACGTGGACGAATACGTGCAGATCAAGGCCGGAAAGACGGCGGGCTAATTCTGAGATGGTGTGACTGAAATATGGCTGACAAGAACAAAGTAAAGAAGATAATGGCCGAGCGGCGGCGTCGACGGGTGCGCGGCAGCGTTGTCGGCACCCCGGAACGTCCCCGCTTGACGGTGAACAAGAGCCTTAAGAACATCACCGTGCAGGTTATTGACGACACCCGCAAGGTCACGCTGGTGGGTCTGTCATCGGGGTCCAGAGCGATGCGCGAGTTGCTGACCGATAAGGATACCAAGACGGCCGTGGCCCGAAAAGTCGGCGCCAAGGTGGCCGAACTGGCCAAAGCCCAGGGTGTCGAGCAGGTGGTCTTCGACCGTAACCGGAATCGCTATCATGGACGCATTAAAGCGGTGGCCGAGGGCGCCCGTGAAGGCGGCCTGAAGTTCTAGGAAAGACAGTTACTGGACTATAGATGAGGTAGACATTGGCTAGGTACGAACTGGATAACTTCGAGTTCGAAGAGAAGGTCATCGCCGTCAACCGCGTGGCCAAGGTCGTCAAGGGCGGCCGACGCTTCAGCTTTACGGCGCTGGTCGCGGTCGGCGACAAAAAGGGTAAGGTCGGGATCGGCCTGGGCAAGGGCCGCGAAGTGGCCGACTGCATCCGCAAAGGTTCCGACGCCGCCCGCAAGGCGATGGTGGCGATCAATCTGGCGGGCGCGACTATCCCGCACCAGATCGATGGCAGGTTCGGCGCCACGACGGTGGTGATGCGCCCGGCCTCGCCCGGGACCGGCGTGATCGCCGGCGGCGCCGTGCGCGTCGTACTGGAAACGCTGGGCGTGCAGGATATTCTGACCAAGGTTCTCGGCAGTCGGAATGTCAATAACGTCGTCAAGGCCACATTGGACGGCCTGCTGGCGTTGCGCACCCGCGAGCAGGAAACCGGCTTTCGCGAGAAGGCCTGAGGCAGCGTGAGGTGGGTGAGCAATGTCCAAGTTGCGAGTGACACAGATTAGGAGCACGATCGACCGTAAAGAACCTCAGAAGCGCACCATCAAGGCGCTCGGGTTGGGCAGGCTGCACAAGTCGGTGGTGCACGAAGATACGCCTCAGATCAGAGGCATGATCCGGGCCGTCGGCCATCTGGTCAAAGTGGAAGAGTTACAATAGGTAGTGAGAATTGAGGCTCCTGATGGACATGCAGAATCTTAAACCAGCCCAGGGCTCCAGGAAACAGGGCACCCGGGTCGGCCGCGGTGCCGGCAGCGGTCTGGGCAAAACCTCCGGGCGGGGCCACAAAGGTCAGATGTCTCGTTCGGGCGCAAAGAAGCGGGCCAATTTCGAAGGCGGCCAGACACCGCTGCACCGTCGGCTGCCCAAGTTCGGCTTCACCAATATTTTCAAGAAGGAATACCAGATCGTCAATCTAGTTGATCTGGCGCGATGTGAGGGAACCGAAATCACTCCGGAAACACTTCAAGCCGCCGGGCTGATCAAGCGGACCAATGTACCGGTCAAGATTCTCGGCAACGGGACGGTCGATAAGGCCTACACCGTCAAGGCGGCTGCGTTCTCCAGGCCGGCCAAGGCCCGGCTTGAAGAGGCCGGAGGAAAAGCCGAGGTGGTCTAGTGTTTGGGACTTTTGCGTCAATCTATCGGATAACGGAACTCAGGAACAAAATCCTGATCACCCTGGGACTCTTTGTGGTCTACCGGATCGGGGGGCATATCCCGACTCCGGGCGTGGATGGCTCGGTGATCAGCGCGGCTCTGTCGCAGGACTCTATCTTCGGCCTGCTTGACCTGTTCGCGGGCGGCGCTTTCGCCAAGGCCACGATCTTTGCCCTCGGCATTATGCCGTACATCTCGTCCTCGATTATGTTACAGCTCCTGGGTGCCGTCGTGCCGTACCTGCAAAGACTGCAGCGCGAGGGCGAAGAAGGCCGGCGCAAGATCCAGCAATACACGCGTTATCTGACGGTATTGATCTCCGCCATGCAGGCCTGGGCCACGGCCGGGTTCCTGACCACGATAAATTACAATGGCATGGCCGCCGTGCACATGGATCACTTCTGGTTCATGTGGCTCACCGTCCTTACGTTCACCTGCGGGACGATCTTCATCATGTGGCTGGGCGAGCAGATTACCGGACACGGTATCGGAAACGGCATCTCGCTGATTATCTTCATCGGCATTATCGCCCGTCTGCCCGAAGCCATCATCGAGGAAACCCGGCTGGTCTTCGCCGGTGTCCGTCCCGTCTGGCTGGAACTCATAGTCATCGGGGCCATGCTCCTGGTCGTGGCGGCGGTGGTTCTGATCACACGTGCCCAGCGGCGTATCCCGGTCCAGTACCCGCGCAAGGTGATCGGTCGGAGAGTCTACGGCGGCGCGGCGACCCACCTTCCGCTTTCGGTAAACTCGGCGGGCGTCATCCCCATCATTTTCGCTCAGTCGATTATGTTCCTGCCGTCCACCGTGGCCCAACTCTTCCCGGGTATCGAGTGGCTGCAGAACCTCGTGACCCTCACGCTGGCGCCCGGGAGTGTCGTTTACAGCATGATCTATGGCCTGATTATTGTGTTCTTCGCGTTCTTCTATACCGCGATCGTATTCAACCCGATGGACATCGCAGACAATATGCGCAAGAACGGGGGTTATATCCCGGGCATCCGGCCGGGCAAAAACACCGCCCAGTACATCGAGAAAGTACTCACGCGGATCACCCTTCCGGGCGCGATATTCTTTGCGGCCATCGCGATCCTGCCCTGGGTGCTGATCGCCCAGTTTAACGTGAACTACTTCTTCGGCGGCACCGGGCTTCTGATTGTGGTTGGTGTCGCTCTGGATACGCTGCAACAAATCGAATCGCACCTGCTCATGAGGCATTATGACGGCTTCATGAAAAAGGGGCGGATTCGTGGGAGGTCAATGTAGTTATGAATTTGGTTTTTCTGGGCCCTCCGGGATCGGGAAAAGGCACCCAGGCGATCCGTCTGGCCGAAGCAAAGGGACTGGTTCACCTGTCAACCGGCGACGTCCTCCGGGCTGCCGTCAAGGCGGGTACCCCGCTGGGGATCAAGGCCGGGGGGTATATGTCCCGCGGAGAGTTGGTGCCGGACGATCTGATTATCAGCCTGATCGAAGAAAAAGTGGCGGCCGGCGAGCTCGGCCGGGGATTCATTCTGGACGGCTTCCCGCGCACGGTCCCACAGGCTAAGAGCCTGGACGAGATGTTCACGAAGAATCGGATCAGCCTCGACCGGGCCATCCTGCTGGATGTCGGCGACGCTGAGATTCTGAAGCGGCTGAAGGGCCGGGCCGAGATCGAAGGCCGGGCCGACGATACCGAGGAAGTAATCCTCAATCGCCTGGAGGTTTACCGCCGGCAGACTCAGCCGATCGAAGATCTGTATCGGCAGAAGTCGATCCTCGTTCACGTCCCGGGCGAGGATACTCCGGAGAACATTTTTAAGGCCGTGCTCAAGGCGGTCGAGTAGAACCGTTGCGAACCGTGATTCGACTGAAGACAAAAGACGAGATTGAGATTATGCGCCGGGCGGGCGCGGTCGTGGCCGGGGCGCTCGATATGGTCGGGCGCGAGATCAAGCCCGGAATGACCACCGCCCGACTCGATACGCTGGTCGAGGAATACATCAGGTCCCAGGGAGCCGTCCCGGCCTTCAAGGGGTATCAGGGTTTTCCCGCCTCGGCCTGTATCTCAATTGACGAAGAGGTCGTTCACGGCATTCCGGGTGGACGTCAGGTCAAAGAGGGTGAGATTGTCTCGGTCGATGTGGGCAGTATTGTGGAAGGGTTCCACGGGGATTCGGCCCGCACCTATGCGGTGGGCGAGGTTTCCCAGGCCAAGCGCCGGCTTATGGAATACACCCTTAAGGCGTTGCTGGCGGCTATTGACAAGGCCCGGAAAGGCAATAAATTAGGCCAGATTTCGGCCACCGTACAGCGGGTGGCCGAAGAACAGGGGTACGGTGTGGTCCGCCGTCTGGTCGGTCATGGCATCGGCCGTGAGTTGTGGGAGGAACCGCAGGTACCCAACTTTGGTTCTCCTTCCGACGGCCCGCTTTTGCAGTCCGGCATGGTCGTGGCGATTGAGCCCATGGTGAACCTGGGTACTTACGAAGTGAAGACGCTGCCGGACGGCTGGACGGTAGTGACCGCCGACGGACAACCGTCGGCCCATTATGAGCATACGGTGGCAATAACGGATAACGGACCGGATATTCTGTCGGTAGCCTGAAGGAGCCTATGGCCAAAGAAGAAACCATAACTGTTGAAGGTGAAGTTGTCGAGCCGCTGCCAAACGCGATGTTTCGGGTCAAGCTGGACAACGGCCATATCGTGCTGGCTCACATTTCGGGCAAGATGAGGATGCATTTTATAAAGATACTGCCGGGTGACAAGGTCACCCTGGAGCTGTCTCCATACGATCTCTCCAGGGGCCGCATCACTTATCGGTACAAGTAGCGGTAAGGACTTGGGATATAAGAGGCTGCCATGAAAGTACGGTCGTCAGTCAAGAAGCGTTGCGAACACTGCAAGATTATCCGTCGACGTGGTGTGCTTCGCGTAATTTGCAGTAAGAACCCCAGCCACAAGCAGCGGCAGGGTTGATGAGGTCGTTGAGTTCGACCAATGGAGGAATAGGTTTTGGCTCGTATCGCCGGAGTTGATCTCCCCAAGGATAAACGCATCGAAGTCGGCCTGCAGTATATTTTCGGGGTCGGCCCCTACATCGCACGCCAGATCCTGGACAAGACCGGTGTCAATCCGGACGCCCGGGTAAACCAGCTGTCCGATGCCGACGTAGCCAAGCTGCGCACGGTGATTGAGGCTGATTACGCCGTCGAGGGTAACCTGCGCGGGGAAATCTCGATGAATATCAAACGCCTGATCGATATCGGTTCCTATCGGGGACTGCGTCACCGCCGGGGTCTTCCGGTGAGGGGCCAGCGGACCAAGACCAACGCACGCACGCGCAAAGGTCCGCGCCGCGCCGTCGGCGGTCTGAAGAAGAAGGCGCCGGCTCCCAAATAATTCGCTGAAACAGAGGTTTAAACGTGGCAGATCCGAAGAAAAAGACCAAGAAGAAGGCCGGTAAGGTTGACGCCAACGGGGTCGTCCATATCAAGGCCACCTTCAACAATACTATTATCACCATCTCCGACTCGACCGGCCGAACCATTTCCTGGGGCACGGCCGGCAAGGTGGGGTTCAAGGGATCGAAGAAGTCGACTCCCTTCGCCGCCCAGATGGCCGGCAGCACGGCCGCTCGTGAGGCGATGGCCCTGGGGCTCAGACGGGTTGAGGTGTGGGTGAAGGGACCGGGCTCGGGCCGGGAAGCGGCCATTCGGTCGCTGGCGGCCAGCGGCCTGGAAGTGACGATTATCAGGGATGTTACCCCGATCCCGCACAAT
>SMTZ1_10021266_pt1 | contig 11152 bp, 11 predicted proteins | sample DeeMarSWOR136_30_FD_25667 | JGI IMG/M metagenome (IMG submission 25667)
TCGGGTACCCACTCAAAAGCAAATGGAAACATGGCAGAGGTCCTTTCCTATAATGGATTTAGCTCCTTCTCTTGAGGAAAAATCGGCAGGTACCGATATGAAAGCATGATGACGATGGCGCCCGCCCAAACAAACATGAATGTGCTCGCGTATTCCACCCAGTTCGGATGGTAGCTGACGAACTTATCAAAGGACATGACCGGCACTGCGAGTGACTGCACAGTCATGATCCACCGATTCATAAAGATCCCTGCGCAGTTCAGAATGCATGCGATGATCAGAACATTCTCAATCTGTCGCGCTTTTGCACTCAGCAGAATGAGCGCCGGGATAACACCGAAGATCCCAAGTTCAGTAATTAACACCCAGTAACCATAAGGCTGATTCGCATAAAAACTGCTGAAAGGAGCCCCTACCTTTCCGGCTATAGCGACCCAGTAGACGGTGTCGAGGGTTTTCAAAATAAGATAAACAACCAATAGCCTCCCGGAAATCTTGGCTAGAATATCAATCACATTTCTCTTGACGAGCCGCTTTCCGGCACATTTTTCTGTGATCCAGGTGATCAGAATAGTGAAGCATGGCCCGCACGCTATGGCCGAAAGGACGAACAGGAAAAACGTCCACGGCCAGACCAGAAACCCTTCCCGAAATGCAAAAGGCCGACCGTAAAGGACGCCAGGTACCCCACCCAGGGAGCCTTGATGAAAGAAGGAAAGAAAGACACCGATTGCCGCAATCGTGGGCATGGCCTCGTGAAGATGATGGGCCATACCGTGGAAAAAGCCTAACCTGTTGATCTGACGATTCTCCAAAATCAAGGGGAAATACTCGATGCACAGGACCATGAGTAGCAGGTGATACAGAAGGCCACCTCTGTGAGCATGGAGTGGACGTTTGCGTGCCAGAAAATAAACCAACCCCTGAGGGGTTGTCCGATGTCTACGCCGAGGATGCCCTGGGCTGTCGCATAGCATATGACTCCGATAACCACGGCATAATTGACGATGTTCTTAAGCTCCTCTATGTTCACAATATACCTTAGAAAACCTGTGAAGAAGGCCCCAGCCCCCAAGGCTATAATTCCCAGGTCCGCGGCAATCCACAGCCCGAATGGGTAATTGTTGTTCAGATAGGTCACATTCAGGGCCAGGCCCCAGCACATGAGTGCGGCGATAACACCTATCATTAAAGGGCCGTGCAAAACGGCGACCCAGAAAAGAAACCATTTAAATTGACACCGTTTGGTACCCTCCGGGAATAGTGCAGAATCAAATGGGGCTGATGCAGAATCCATAACAGACACTCCTTCCAAGATTAAGAACTACGCGTGAGTTACATGAGTTACACCCTTGGCTTCTTCGCCTGCATATGCCTTGCCCGCCTTCCGGACCCAGTCCCTTGTTGAAACATAGTAGACCTTTGGATTGGTGCCGAGTTTTTCCAGAAGCCGGAAGGCATAACGGCTTTTTTTCAACTTATGGACCTTGTGCTCCGGGTTGTTCAAATCTCCGAACGTGATGGCCCCTGCAGGGCAGGCCTGGGTGCAGGCTGTTTGATATTCGTCTTCATGAAGTTCGCGGCGTCCTTCCGCGTACGCCTTGTTTTTGGCCCGCTGGTATCGGTGATAGCAAAAACTGCACTTTTCCACCACACCCCGCATACGAACGGACACGTCAGGGTTGAGGTATTTTTCCATGCCTTTGGGCCACGTTGGGTCCCACCAGTTAAAAACACGCACATGGTAAGGACAGGCAGCCATGCAGTACCGGCATCCGAAACACCGTGTGTAGACCTGACTCACGATGCCGGTCTCGTGACTGTAATCCGTAGCCGTTGCCGGGCAGACCGATACGCACGGGGTATGGTGATGGCCGCTGCCCTCACAGTGCTGACAGGGCCTCGGGATATAAGAGATGTCCGTGTCCGGAAAGGGGCGACCGTTTGAGATCTTGTAGACCCGCATCCACAGTTGACTGCGCACCCTGTCACTATTGTCTTTCCTGAAGGGCAGGTTGTTCTCAGCCATACAGGCCACCATGCAGGCTCCGCAACCCGTGCATTTGTCCAGGTCAACTACCATACCGTACTTGTAAGTCTTCTTGTGTGCTCCATGATGTTCTTCTGCTTCGTGATGTACCTCTTTCATGGTTACCCCTTCTTAGTGATTAAACGCTTGTCAGCTTGGCCCGAATGCCCCAGGTGGCAGACAGACCGGTGATCGGATCTTCCACGACGCCCATGAGACTATTTGCACTGACACCCTTGCCCGATAAGTAGTCGTCATAGGCCGTATGGCCAAGACCCTTGGGGATTCCTATCACCCCTGGCATGATTCCTTCAAAGAGGTGAACCAGCACTTTGGCTTTCCCCTTGGGTGTTTCGAGCATCGCACGATGACCTTCGGAAAGACCATATTCGGCTGCGGTTTTAGGATTGACCTCCACGAAAAGGTCGTTTCGCTTTAACTCCGTTTCTTCCAGGGTCTTGGTGCAGAACGGCGGGTTTCCAATAGCGCCGTTTGCCAGCCGCATCAATTCCGTAGGGATCAAGATCAGTGGATAAGTAGCAGGATTCCCCTCAGGTTGTACCGGCTCATAGTGGGGAAGATAGTCCAGATCTTTACCCACTTTCATACCTGCCTGGTCAAAAGCCGTGACATAAAACTCAAACTTGCCTGACGGGGTGCCAAAGGCCTGCCCCCATGTCGAGGGCTTGTAACTGACGTCTTCTATGTAGCCTGCTTTCTTCAGGGTGTCCCATTTTTCTCCCATGGTCTCCTTCAGCACGGTTTCGTAATCTTCCCACGGGAAGGCATCGGCAACGGAGCCGCCCAAAGACTTCGCAATGCTCATGAGGACATCTCCGGTGTGCCTTGTGTCGAATTGGGGGGACACCACGGGTCTGAGCAGGCCGAGGATGGGTTTTTGCAGACCCACAGGCGTCGGAATATCCTCTGATCGTTCCAGATAGTGATGATTGGGCAGGATCAGGTCTGCATGATAGGCGGTTTCGTCCATACAGGTAGAAAAACTCACCACAAAGGGGATATGGTCGAAGGCCTTGGCCACAGCCGCAGAGTCCAGGGTGGTATAGTATGGATCGGCATCGTGTACAAGCAGGGCCTTGATTGTGCCAGCCTTTCCTCCATTAATGACTTGAGGCCATCTGTCCGGCAGATACTTGGTTAAAGGATAGCGACCCGTGCCCGCTCCGTCTATGCGCGGCTTACGCAAACCGGACCAGGCAGTGGTATCCCGGTCAACCTCAGGCCATGTCCGGGTAGCCACTTGGGGACTGGCCGAGACACCACCCGGCTTGTTGATGTTGCCTACCAGTGCGTTGAGGGCATGAACGGCCATACACTCATAAAGACTTCCAGACACGGTCCCCTTGCCGCGGCCCCAGACCGCCAATGGGCGTTTGGCCTTTGCAAAGGCCCGTGCAAGCTCGACAATCTTGTTAGCCTGAAGCCCGGTGATCTCTGATACGGCTTCAGGCGCATATTTGGCCAGAACCAAACGCTTAAAGCCCCTGTATGTCTTTCCGCCGGAACCACTCCAGTCTTCAAACCCAAAGGTATGATTTTCTATAAAGTTAGAGTCGTATCGTGATTCTTTTACAATCACGTGGGCCAGCCCCAGGGCTAAGGCTGCTTCAGTTCCCGGCTTTACAGGATACCAATTGTCGGCTTTGGCCGCGGTATTGGAGAGGCGTGGCTCAATCTGGACGACCATGGCCCGCTTCTTCAAATTATTGGATCGCCATCTGCTATGAGCCTGAATAACCCGCACGGGTGAGCCCCATCCCTCTATAAGGCCACTTCCGAAACTTAGGATGAAGTTTGCATTCTCCAGGTCATAGCCCACCGAACCCGTGGCTCCCTGCATGAGGCCAAGGGCCAATTCATAGGTGTCTTCAGCAGAAGCTGTGCGGACAAAATTGGGTGACCCATATGCCTTCAGGAAGCGATCAAACAACTGCGGTACGGTTCCCCGATCCGAACCCAGAATACAAGTCACCGTATGGGACTGCCCCTTATTTCGCAAATCCCCCAGTTTCTGCACCACCTCATTGATGGCTTCATCCCAGGTGATGCTCTCAAACTTCCCTGAACCCCGCTCCCCAACCCGTTTTAGAGGGCTCGGAACCCGCCAGGGGCCATATAGTAGTTGAAGGCCGGAGGCTCCCAAAGGACAGATACCCCCGTTGTTAACCGGATATCCTTCTCTACCCTCAATTTTCGTGACGCGGTCGGCAACTTTTCTCACCGTGATACCGCAGCCACCCGGGCAAAGGTTGCAGACCGAGTCTGCATGGGTGACTTTTCCCCGTTGAGGAAGTTGTCCTTTAAGCCCTCCCAGCTGGTACCGTGGCCAGAGCTCCTGCGACCAGATGGTAGCGTCATCCATTAACTTCCAGTTTACGGGGGTGAGCATAAAACCACCACCGGCCCCCGCCGAGAATCCAACGATGAGCTCAATAAACGTTCTTCTGTCCAATTTCATAAGTCTTCCCCTTGCATATAGCTGAAAAGCAATATGTCCGACACGTTACTTATGGCAAACAAAGCAGGCGTCATGGCTGCCCCTTGCCTCGTGGCACTCTGCACAGTCATCCATCTTCATACGATCCCAGGTGTGCTTCTTGTAGCCTGCGATGTTCCAGCCCCAGATATCCCGACTGTACTTGGTGAGCTTGACATGGGCTGCATGAGAGAAAAAGACACACTGAGGCTGCCGGGCATAGATGAGCCACGGAATCTCCTTGCCCGGCTCAACATATTCCTTGACAAGCTTCGCTTCTTCAGGATGCTCACCCATTTGCTCTTCGTGGCACTCGAGGCAGTTTTCCAGCGCAGGGATCCCTGAGAAGCTCCCGTCTTCACGGAAATAGTGACAGCCTTCACACTCACCCACTTCGTCTACATGGAGCTTATGGCTGAAGTCGATGGGCTGTTGTTTTTCAGAATAAAGGAGTGGCGGAAAAATCACCCAGCCGAGAAAGAGATGGGACACTGCTCATCGCTTCCCTTTTCCTGCTCATCTTCAGCTACAGCTTGCTCTTTTTCTTCTGTTGTGCTCATGGAAACTCCAAATCGTTAAGTTTTGAGAGGTTGAAACTCTTGTCAGTCAACACGCATCATGCCGCTCACAGGGACAAGTCAGAAGGGGTTGTGCAAAGGTCTCACTGATAACGCCTTAGTCCACCCCCTTTGCTACCATTTGTCCCAAACGTCTACTCTGACTTTTGAATGCTCGTTGGAGTAAGGGTTTGCGCCAATAAAAGATTTTTTTTCGGTTCCGCCCCCTTTACCCCGAAGCCCTGATTTTGTCAAGGAAAAATCATAGTAAGATCATAAGACTTAAGCCTTTTACTCCATATTGCAGGACTAGTATTTTTCACGCATATGCCTCAGCTCGGGGGCCGAATTTGGGGGCTTCCCCTAATTGGAACTATGGAACAATGGAGTAGTGGAGTGCTGGAGCAGTGGAGTAGTGCGTTGTAGCCGTTCACGACGTAAGCGGGTCGTCATTGCGAGGCCCGCCCTGCCCGCCCTGGCGCGACAGAAGTTGGACCATGCCTAAGGGAAAAAACCCGGTCTGGGCCAGGGAGCTGAACATAAGGCACTTTGGAAGACTGTCAACGGTTACAGTGCGTTTAATACGCAACGAATTCGACTTATTGCACTACTCCAACACTCCGTGAACGGTTATGGAAGTTTTTGGCACAAAAAGAGGAAAAAGACCACTTGTATGCATTCGATGAAAAATCCGAGAGCATAAAGGGCAGCACGTTTGTAAAAGATAAACTGCCATGCAAATAGGGCTGCCGCAAGCAGGAGAGAGATTTGCAGTACCCTCACATAGGGTCGACTTTCAGCCGGTCTTTGTGCGGCTGAAAACGCCAGAAAAGCCCTGGTGCCCGGCACGCTGACCGCCAGAGAATACCAGAACTTCTCCGTGGGGAAAAAGACCATCGGCCAGTCGTAGCGGGCAAAAACCTTGTTTACGAAAAGGATAGGCCAGTCCGGATTCACCAGAAAAAGTACTGTTACGGCCACATAAATCACGGCCATCAACTCGAGCGCCCAGCGGATCCCCTTTGGATTGACGATTTTCGATTGAAGATTGACTATCTTAGTCTCCTAATAATGAGATTTGTCTTTTTTTCTGGAGAGAATTTAAAAGCTTTTCAAGTTCAAATGTTCAATCGTCAATTGTCAATATTCAATCCGCCAAAGACCCAGCCATTTTTTCAAGGAGGTCTTTTTTTATGACATCAAGCTCTTCGCGTTTGATACGCGCCCCTTTCATGCCTCCGTTTAGAGCAATTTCAGACAGATAGCTATGACCATCCTCTGTGACCAGCAAGTCGATATGGGCATAGGGAAATTTGCCTCGCTCCATCACGCTGTGGCAAAGGGAAAGGTGGGCTTTAGTTAGGGTGTACGGCCTGCTGGTTCCTCCTGCCGTAAGGTTCATTCTGAAGTTGTTCTGATTTTCTCGGGTATAAGCTTCGTAATAGTCACCTGCCATAATGACGCGAACATCCGTGTAGGACTCAAGAAATGGCTGCAACACAAAAGGGTATGAATGGGTGTTAGACGAAACATGATTATACACAGCTTCGATACTGTCCCATCGATGGACCCCGAACCCGCATTGTAGATGGTCCTCTTTTGTGACCACCGTGCCGATCCCGTGCTGATTATAGGTGTTGATGGCATGCATGAGGTCTACCCTCCTGGCGATTGTAAGGGTGTGCGGGATCATCCACTTCCGAAAGGTAAGGGCCTGGGCCACCTTGGAACGGCCCAAGGTTTGGGAGAGTGCAGAGGGGAACAACCGAACCCCTCTTTCCAGAAGATCGATCAATACGCGGTGCTTCACCTTCTTAAAGCTGAGCATCCCTATAAAGCAGTCGCCTGCCTTTAGCTCATCATAGTGCTCTTTTAGTTCGCGGTTTGTCCGGATTATTGTTGGCATGACTTCAAACTATGATACTTTCCTTGTCGTGCGCAGGTTATGCAGTTCGTAAACATCTGGTCATTAGTCATTGGTCAATAGTCATTAGCAAGAACCAGTGACCGATGACCAATGACCAGTGACCAATAAGCCGACCACCGTATGACATATGATGCCAAGCCACTCAACAGACATGAACTCATTTGTCCGAGCCAATGTTTCTATCTTCCAAGGCAAGCTCGATCAGCCGGTCCAAGAGCTGGCTGAAAGAGATCCCGAAGGCCTTTGCAGCCAGCGGAAAAAGGCTCACAGGCGTCATCCCCGGGATGGTATTGGTTTCCAACACATAAATGATGTCGTCATGGATGATCATATCGGTGCGGCTATAGCCACGACAGCAGAGGGCTCGATGCGCGACGGCAGCGTAAGACTGAGCGCGGTCAGAGAGCGTTTCATTGATACGGGCCGGACAGATCTCCCGGGTAGCCCCTTCCGCATATTTCGCCTCATAGTCAAAGAATGTATAGCTGGATTCAGGGATAATCTCCACAATAGGGAGTAGTTGGAGGTCGTCATTCCCAATAACTCCTCCTGTGATCTCAGTTCCCTCCAGGTAAGCCTCCAGGATTACGTCTGGGCCATATTGAAATGCACTGTTAAGGGCCTCTGGCAACTGCTCCGCGGTCTGCACGATACTGGTGCCGATACTCGATCCGCCGTACCGCGGCTTAACAACTAGCGGGAAGCCCGGTTCTACGGCTAAGGCTTCCTTATCATAAGCTTGTCCGCGCACGAGAACTTCAAAGGGTGGCACGGGGAGCCCTGCCTCTTTGTAAAGACGTTTTGAACTCCACTTATCCATGGCCAAGGCACTTCCGAGCACGCCCGAGCCCTGATAGGGGATATGGAGTAGATCGAGAAGACCCTGGACGGTACCGTCTTCCCCATAAGGCCCGTGCAGCACAATGAATGCCACATCAATGCGGGATGTGTCAGCCACAAGTTTTCCGAGGTCGGTGGCAGGGTCATAGCGTGCAACGTCGTACTTGGCCTTATCGAGGGCGTCGTACACCTGGTTGCCACTTTTGATGGAAACGTCACGCTCAGAGGAAATACCGCCCGCAAGCAAGGCCACCTTTAATTTTGTCATTGACCTATGATTCCCTGGTTGGCCTTAAGGAATTCATCGACGGTAATGAGATCTTGCTTGAGGCTATGAGCTGATTTGGCAAGTTGCTCGGCACGATCATCAGTTGGCTCCTGGAGCTGTTTCGGTTTTTCGGAGACCCCATAACCAATCGTGGGTGGTTCTTGAGTCTGGCCAAGTCTGAGGCTCGCAAGCCCTCCGAGAAGGCTCACTTCTATAGTGCGTCCCTGAAAGAGGGGATCCCTGAGGATATCTCTTAATTTCTTGCCGCGTTTTTTCATATGCTTCCACCACAGATATCCTGACCCTACAATGACACCACCCCCAATGGCTATGATCCACGGCAGGTATTTGATAATACCCCTAAAAAAGAGCATAAGGACAGCGAGACCGAGAATCAAAATAACGTGAAAAAAAAGGACAAAAAAGGTTAAAAGCACTCCTCCGAAGATATTTTCCTGTGGTTGCGACATATTGCGAGCTTTATTCATCATTCCACCCCCTGGCCGGACATCCCGAACACTTTGGTTTTCTTTTTCTGCAAAATGCGTGCCCGAGATGGACCAGGAGTGCATGGTACTCGTTAAACATTGCAGCATCTGGCTCCAGACAGTCCATAAAAAAGTTGCGGACCTCATCGTACGAGGCCTCTTCAGGGATGAGACTGTGTCTGAAGAGTATTCGTTTGGTGTAGCTGTCTACAACAAAGGTTGTCTTGTTTCCTGCATAAAGGAGAATGCTGTCAGCGGTCTCTGGTCCGATCCCATTGATGGATAGCAACTTGCTTCGCAAGGTGTCAACATCTTCGGCAAAAAGGCGATCAAGGTTACCGGCACTTTCCCGAAAAAGGAACTGGACAAAGTGTTTCAGCCGCCGGGCCTTTATGTTGTAATACCCTGCGGGCCTGATCACAGATGCCAAACCTTCTACCGGGATATGATATAGGGCTTCAGGGGACAACAGTCCCTGGTCCTTTAGATTCCTTATTGCCTTTGTGACATTTCGCCAGGCTGTATTTTGCGTCAGGATGGCACCTACAGCTACCTCAAACCCGGAATCTCCCGGCCACCAATATCTTGGACCGAAGGCCTCAAACAGCCTGTTGTATAACTCCAGCAAAATCCTTTTATTCTGAAACATGAACGATCACGAGCCAAAGCGTTCTACCAGCTTCTTGTCGTAGCGTTGACATTTCTCAAGGCTGGTTGGGGTTCCGCGCAGCATGTTGAGCTTCATAACAAGGAAATTCAGCTTCTTGAACTGACGGTACTTGGCCCTTGTGTCTTCCATGCCATCCAGGAGATCTTCGGCCTTTGCAATCTCCTTTCTAAGTGCCACCTCAGGAGGCACGTAGCCGGCATTCTTTAAGATCTTGTAGGCAATCCGGAGGTCTTCCGGCACGTGGGAATCGTCTTCGAGCTTAAGGGGTTGTCCTGCTCCGGGAAGGTCATCAAACGCTCCTTCCCGAATAGCTTCCATTATACGCCTTTCAGCGATTTTCTGAAAGCAGATCATAACGTTAATTTCCTTTTTTTGTTCGGTGCTTGAACGAGAACTAAATTGCAGTTTTCCTGTCATTGCGAGAGAGGTACGACCGAAGCAATGACGGCTCGCAATCAAGGGTTTTCGTTCAGACACTATTTTAGCGGCGTAGCCGCGTCCCATAAAATCGCGAAGAGATCTTATATCTTATATAGCTTTTTATCAAGAAACAGGTTCACGATATCTTTGTCGATTCGTCCGGCTTTTGCTTCGGCTTTGAGGATTTTGCCACTTTTCTCAGGGCTTATGGCACGGCGATATGGACGGTCGGCAGCCGTCAATGCATCAAAGATGTCGACAACGGCTAAGATGCGAGACTGGACAGGAATTTCGTGACTCTTGAGTCCTCTGGGATAGCCGGTTCCGTCAAGGAGTTCATGGTGCGAAGCCGAGAAGAAAGGGACATTCTTTAAGGTCTTGGTGAAGGGGATATTTTTTACAATGTTGTGCGTAAGTTCTACATGGGTTTGGATCCTGTTGTATTCCTTTCCGGTCAAGTTGCCTTTTCTCACTGAAAGAGATTCAATTTCCCGGTCGGTCAGGTAAGGCCTCACATTTCCCTGGAGATCTTTGTAAGTCTTGGCGGCTATAACCTGCAGGGTTGATAGGTCTTCTTCTGACAGAAAAGTAGTTCGGTTTACGTCTTTGATAAAGTTGAAATCCTTTTCTATCTCCCGCTCTACTTCCTTAACCTGATCGCTCATGCCGTCACTGGCCGGTTCATTTTCATTTCCAATGGGCCCATGCTGCCAAACACGGGTTGTGCTCAGGGCCTTAATGAGCGCAAACCGAGTCGCGATAGTCTCCATGGCCTCGTGCGAGAGCCTGTTTCCCTTATCCAAGATGTGCTCAGGGACACCGATCTTACCAATGTCATGAAGCCAGGCAGCATAAGTGAGCTCTTCTATCTGTTCGGGCGTAAAAAACACATGTCGAAAGGGACCCGTGGTCTCGGCATTGATGGCCATGGCAATGGCCGTGGAATAGGCCGCCACGCGTCTGGAATGACCTGCAGTGTTAGGACTTCGAGCATCTATGGCCGAGACAGAATAGCGAATCAAGGCCTCAAACAAGGCCTTGATGTCTGCAATCAATTTGGCATTTCGGATCGCTACCGCTGCCTGTGATGCCAGGGACATAACAAGACCTTCGACTGATTTAGGATATGCGATAACAGCACCTGTTTCGTCCTTGGCATTGATCAACTGGAGCACACCAAGGATTTGGCCCTGCCTGTCTTTCATAGGCACAACCAGCATGGACCTGGTTGCATAGTCGTTGCGCAGATCAAACTCAGGATTGAACTTACAAGGCACGTACTCGGGCAGATCGTAGACGTTCTTTATGTTAAGGGTTTGCCCTGTAATAGCCACATAGCCGGCAATACTCTTTTTTGAAAGAGGAAGGGCATAAGGCTTAAATCCAGGGGGAGGATCCGACCGCTGGCTCAGGGTCTCGTTTTGGGTGACATGGAAGTAGAGTCTATTCCGATCTA
>SMTZ1_10008497_pt1 | contig 11151 bp, 9 predicted proteins | sample DeeMarSWOR136_30_FD_25667 | JGI IMG/M metagenome (IMG submission 25667)
ACCAGTCTCTAACCAGTTCTTACTACTTCTTTTACTAAGACCCCAATGAGGCTTAACAAAATTATGATAAAAGAAATACCCCCTAAAGATATCAACCATCCAATCAAAAACCCTAGAAAGACCTTTACTCCTCCGCTTCATATACTGAACATTATCCCTAAGATAGGAATTCAAATTCTCAATAAGCGCGGTAGTAATTGTAGTACCAATACCAAGCTCCTGAATAACCCTGTCAACAGCTTTTCCACTCCTGCCAAACAAGGCATAGGTATGGAAACGTCCTGTCTTCTTATTAAAACGACCTTTGTTAATAACACCAGTTAAAGGCCTATTACTCTTAACACCTAGGTAACTGCTGATAAACTTCTCATAACCAAGATACCCATCAACAAGTACAACACTTACCTTACCACGAAATCTTTTAAGTTTCATGAACAATTCTTCAAGAGTCTCATCATCTCTTTTACCAATAACAAAGTCTATGATGTACTTGTTTTTAGGATCATAAGCAAGCCAACCATAGAATTCCTTCTTCCCCTGCAGTTTAACATAGATCTCATCGATCTCAATAACACTAGGGACATAATCCATGGGGATCATTACATATCTTTTAAATTTCTGAAACTGCAAAAGCACCTCTCTTAGCATTTTTCGAATAGTATAATCAGTGACCTCAAACATCGGAGGCATCTTACCAATAGAATAACCCGTGAGGAAAAGATACACTATCTGCAGGATCTGATCATCAGATAATTGTTTCTTATAAAACAAAGTACCAAACCTCCCATTGAATATCTTATGATAGGTATTACATTGATACCTTTGAACTTTATTCTTTTGCTTACCATATTTTATTACATCCTTAGATTTACAAAAATGACAAATTGGAATCTCCTCAGCTTCTTTATTTTTAAAAATAATACCATTCTTCTGCATCCCATCCGCACCTTATTAGGAGAAATCAACTCTAGATTGATGGGGTGCCTTCAAAAATGTCATTTATATATGCTTTATAATCCCTTGGCATATTTTACACTCTTTAGTATATTTGTTTTTAATTCAACCTTTAAAGCTTCTTTTACTACAAGATCAACATTACAACCAAATAGCTTTTCTAAATAAAATTTTAAATCCATATAGTTGTCAAAGGTTTTTTTTCCTTTTTTAAATTCCACAAGAAGATCTATATCGCTATCTTGTTTTTGTTTGTTTAATGCATAAGAACCAAATAACCCAATTCGTTTAACTCCAAATTTTTTAATATCTTGTTGGTTTTCATTGATTATTTTTAATATATTATCAGAAGACAACATTTTTGGTATCACCTTAAGTTATGGACTATATTTTTTTCTTATATGAGGAACAAGTATATGAAATTGATGTTAATGCAATAAAAATGTTTTTAACCTTCAATACATAGACCTTAGAACCGCCTACCAAATATAAATTTTAAGTATTGATTATTGTTTTGCATCAAGTAATATTATAATATATTGATGGCAGCAACTAGATTCTTTTACAAATAATTTTTAGTTTATTATAAAGTCGATTCTTAAATTCTTCATATTTCCCAGCATCAATTTCAATTAAAGAGAGACGACTGATATCATCATCAGAAACACCAAAAGTACCTTTACTTAACAAATCACAATTATTACCTAAATTTTTTTCAGAAACCTGAGAAATCAAAAAACTGCTTACTATCTTTTTAAAAATTAAATTATTAACAGTCTTAAAAACATCCTTTTGTCCTGTATTTATAAGAAATAAATCAAAAACATCTCTCTCTTTTAATCTTTCTCTTGTAAGAATAGCACGATATTTCTCAAGGATTATTTCATCAAGAGGATAAGTATTAATTTTCATATTTACCAAATCGTAGCCAATAGATTTTAGAAATAGATCCTGATCTACAATATTATTTATTTTAGATTCTGAAGGCTTATGCATAATCTCTTCTAAAAAATTTAATTCAATTTTAATAGGAATCTCCTCACCAGTTATCAAAGAATTATAGTAAACATTTAAAATATACACTGCTCTTGAGTTCCTTACGTGGATATATCTAAGATTTGTTCTATCATTTCGAAAATCAAATTTAGCAGTATCACATATTAATTTAATTTCGTCAATAATTGGTACGACAACTTTTTTAATGTCTTTTTCTCTTTTATTAACACTTTCTATCTCTCTCAGATTATTACATTTTTCATATGTAAAATCAATATCTTCACTTATTCTTGGATAATTCAAAAAATTTCTAATAAGTAACGTTCCGCCCTTAAAAATCAGATTATCTAAATTAGATACTATCCCATTATCCTTTAACTTTTGCCAAGTTGAAAGAAATAGCGAAATAAAATAATCTTTTTCTACATAATACTCTTCAATATTTGATTTCTTTTTTTCTTTAACATATGAATAATATTTTTTAAAGTTATTTTTATTCACGAATATAACACCTTCTTTTTAAAATTCTTAGAATAATGCTTAAGATATAATCTTAGCTTTTCATTTTTTGCAGTGTTAGATAATTCTAAAGGGGGATTTTTTTTAAAATAAATAAAATCAATATAGGTTTTTTCAGAGTCCGAAAAATAAAAAGTAATTCTATTTTTAGTTATTTTCTTGATAAAACCCAAATCAAACTTATCGCTTTTCATTTTATAAAACTTATATTTAATCCCAAGGATCTTTTTCTCACCAGAGAATTCAGAATTCACAATAATTGGATTTACAACCCCTTGCCATACAATATTATTCCTTTCAAGAGCACTATAGAGTCCAAGATACCATTTAATATTTAATTTATTAAGAATTGTATAAACCATTTCATTTATAGAATACTTAGTATAGGATCCTTCTTTCTCTTTGGAATCTAATAAATAATAATAACCCTTAAAAATATAGAAGATGTCCTTGCTTTTTCTTAAATTAACTATGATATTTTCTGAATATTTGTCTTGCAATACATCTCTAAATACCTTTTCGAGTTGACTTTTAGAAACGAGTTTATCTTTAAAAGATTCTAAGATATTTCGTATAATCTTTTCATTGTTTTTCATAGGCCCAATTAAGGCAGTATAATATTTAAATATTTTGTTTTAAAAAATACTAAAAATTGGATAATTTGAAACAATCAGTATATAAATAAATTCTTATTTTTTACAAACTTTTTTTAACTAAAGTTAATCTATTTCGTATTCGATTTTTTTGATATCAAGGTTTTGAATTCATAAATGTTTTCCCAATTTTTAATATTTTGAAGTACAAAGGGTAACAGTTGTACAACAAGAACTTAATAAGCAAAAATACAAAAACAAAGTCTAGCGAGGATAAACCATGAAGCAATTACTAGTAAAAGCTTTAAAAAACATGTTTGAAATGACAAAAGAAGATGCAATAGCATTAGCAAAAACCTTAGAAGAGATTTTCAAAGGACAAGAAGAAGTAGAAGATATGTCTATTGATAAATACGCACGTGCATTATTCTACGATTTACAGAGAGAAAAACTACTTAAACTAAGAAGAGAAGAGTTTAAGGAAAAAGGAAAACAAATTCGAAAATACTATTGGTCTTTTAACAATGATATTATCAAAGAAGCTGCACATGAAAAAAACATCAAAGAGCCATACGATATATACAAAAAAATTCCAAAAGAAGCTTGGTTAGTTCATTCAAATTGTAACTAATTATTCATATCAGAATTAGGTGGATCAAACAACTGCTGATATCTATAGAAATCTCTAACATGGTTTTCCTTTTCTTTTTTTATTTTCAAGGCATATTTTGCATTAATTAACATTTTATTGATTGATATGATTGCAGTAAAAAAACCCAAAAAAGCCAAAATAAAAACAAAAAGATATCTTACCTCTAAATTATTTATATTAAAAACTATGTAGAGTGAAGATAATATGGCAAGTAGTATCCAAAAAATAAATACAATGCCGCGTGTTTTAAATCCCTTCATTTGTATCTAATTATTGGTTGTTTTGTGGGTACTTAAAACTTTGCCTAGATTTTTTTCAAATTTCTTCAGTTTTTGAGTTGATTTTTTCAAAATTTCATTTGAAATATCAGTTAATAACTCTAGATGCTCATTATTGCAAAACAATACGCCATCTTTACCAACTGGTGCATCGAAACGTTCCGTGCTACAAACCTCAACAACAATCTTTCGTCCAAGAGATTTTATACCAGAGTTTTTAAAACCACATGCAATTGCTGTTTTCAAAAGCCTATCTGCTGCTTCATTTGTTTTTGTATTAATATGAATTATCGGAGATTGTGACAGAAGCCAAATCTGACCATACCTTGCCTTTTTTGAAGCATCAAGTAATTCATTGACATCAATAGTTCGATGCCATTTACCTAAAAATTTTGCTGCTTTTTTATCACCTATATTTGGGATTTCAAGTAAAACTATTCTACCATAACAGCTACTAGATGTATAGTAATCGTCAGATGCATTAATTATATTTAAAATAGGCAAAATACCTTTGTCAACCTTTTTTTCGTTCTGGGCTTTTTGAAGCTTTGTAAGTGCACTTTTTTTACCCTCTAAAAAATCTCGCTCTATATTCATCTAAATTCCTTCTGAATATTTATTCCCCTTTTTTTTAATTCTTTAAAAAAGGGAAAGCAAGCAACGACTTCTTCACAACCAAAAACACCATGGTCCTTAATTATATCTCTTTCAATCAACTGAGCAATAATTGATGTGGGATAACCTGTTGTTCGCATCATGGCAGTAATGTTATTTTTTTCATCATAATAATCAATCATTGTATATTCTAAAAAAATATTTTTTTTATCTTTTATTCCTTTAGATAAAACTTTCAGAAGTACAACATCTTTTTGATTTTTGGGAAGAATTTTTAAAAGAAACGAGACAAAAACTTCCCGAGGTATAATTTTTTGATCACCGATATTTATTCTTACTTTATTTGCAAGACCGAGATCTAAAAGACGTTTAAAATTTTCACAATGACCAGGATAACGAATAGTTTTATAATCAAGATACATAATTTTATCTTTATAGGTATAAGGTAATGTAGAAGTACCTCCAGAGGTAAGAAACGCTTCCATTTCACCAAAAGGTTCAGGAAATCTTATTTTTTCAAGCTCAGACATTGATTTCTTTTTAACAATCTTTTGATTATTAAGAATAATAGAATCCTCAATATATTCATTTATAAGCCCATAAGGTGAAAAAACAATTTGATAATTTAGTGGTGGTTGAGGATTAACAGGTAGTCCACCGACTCTTATTTTTACATAATTAATTGAATCCATTTGTTCTACAATATCTTTAGTTATTACTGATGTTAAACCAGGTGCAAGACCACAATCAGGAATAACAGTAACACCATATTTTTTAGCACTTTCAAATAATGTTCTTTCTTTTTTTAATATATCATTGTTTCCTCCAAGATCAAGAAAATGTGTTTTTGTTTCAATGGCTATTTTTGCTAAAATATAGTTATATGTATATGGAATTGCAGATATTGCAATGTCAATTTCTTGAAAAAAATCCTTTAAATCTGTTGATTTTTCTACATTTAAGACTTTATAATTTAATTCCTGTGTCTTGAGAAATTTTTTAGCAGATTCTAATGTTTTTCTATCTTTGTCAACAATTATAATATCTTCGAAATCTGAATATTTAGATAGGTCATATGCAATTGCTCTACCCATCATTCCAGAGCCAAGAATGGCAACTTTCATATTATCGCGTTTTTAATTGATGTGTTATTTGAATATTGGATATCCTTTAAAATCATTTCTTTAGGATAACACACAATTATTATAATGGGTTATTTAATTCAGTTGGACAAAAATGGGAGGTCAATTATGGCTGAAAAATTATGGGACAGCAAGATTGAATCCATGCCTTTGAACGAGTTAAAAGATTTACAGTTAAAAAGATTAAAAAAAATGCTTGATTATGTTTATAAAAACAATAGATTTTATCGTGATAGACTTAAAGAGGCAAAAATAGAATCTGATAAAATTAAAACTATTAAAGAAATTGAGAAAATTCCTTTTTTAACAAAACAAGACCTTAGAGGATTCTATCCCTTTGGTCTAGTGTGTACTGAAGTAGATGATATTGTAGAAGTACATGCCTCATCAGGAACTACAGGTAAACCTATTGTTGGTCCATATACAAAAAATGATGTTGAGCTCTGGGCTGAGGTAATGGCTCGTTCCTTATGGGCCAATGGAATTAGAAAACAGGATATTATGCAGAATGCCTATGGTTATGGACTATTCACTGGAGCCCATGGTTTTGAGAAAGGAGCACAAAAAATCGGGGCTGTGGTAATTACAATTAGCTCTGGAAACACAAAAAGACAAATAACAATAATGAAAGATTTTGGAACAACAGCACTAGTATGTACACCCTCTTATTCTATGTATATGGCTGAGACAGCAGAATTTATGGGTTTAGATCCATTAAAAGATTTCAAATTAAAGATTGGTTGTTTTGGTGCTGAAGCATGGAGCGAAGAAATGAGAAAAAATGTTGAAAAACGCTGGGGAATTGTTGCTCATGAACACTATGGTTTAACAGAAATTATAGGACCTGGAATTGTTTCTGAATGTACGTATAAAAGATTGCATATCAATGCTGATCATTTTCTACCAGAAGTAATTAATCCTGATACTGGTGAAACATTATCTCCAGGAGAAGAGGGAGAATTAGTTTTTACAACATTAACCAAAGAGGCATTTCCTGCCTTGCGTTTTAGAACAAGAGATCTAGCAGTTTATTACGAAGAAGAATGCGAATGTGGAAGAACACTTCCGATTCAATCACGTATCAAAGGAAGAAGCGATGATATGATGAAGGTAAAAGGTGTTATTGTTTTTCCATCACAGATAGAAGCAGCACTTATTCAGATTAGGGATTTAAGCGATAATTATCAGATTATTAAAACCAAGAAAGGTGATATTACTTCACTTTCTGTAGAAGTTGAACCAACAGAGAAAAGATGGAAAGAAGGTCGTATCGACGATTTAGAAAAACAAGCAGAAGAAGAAATTTTTACCATTTTAAATTTGCATGTACCTGTGAAGATCTTAGAGCCAAAATCGATTCCTAGAAGTATTGGAAAGGCAGTTAGAGTTGTTGACCGGTAATTTTGGGGTAAATTCTAGATGATAGATATATTGAAAGATATATTACCATATATATCTGGATTGTACACCCTACCATGGATACTTGTAGGTTTTATTGTAACCATTCTTCTGACAAAGATTACTAATAGAGAAAAAATTGATAAAATAATGAAAAAGATTGGTCTGATACTTCTTTATTTTTTTATCCCGGTTTTAGTTTTTAGAATATTTTTAAATACAGATTTTGGCAAAAAACAAATTGAATTTGCCATTGTGGTTAGTTTTATTGTTTTTTTTATGTATTTACTAGCTTTTATTTTTGCTAGATTTAAAGCCAATAGTTGGTGTTTAAAAGGTCCAAAAAAACGATTATTTATTAAAACCGTTCTTACAAATCAAGGAAGAAGCTCTGCTTTTATTGGTGGTGCTTTGTTAGCTTCTCCTTGGAAAGTTGAGGCAGCGATTTATATTGCATTAGTAGGTATTGCCCTTTTTGCAATTATCCCTTATATTCTTTCATTTATGCATAAAAAAGAAACAAAAAAAATAGAAAATAAACAAGTTAAAGCGTTGCCATGGTTTTTGAAACTATATCCTTGGTATCTTATAGCTTTTGTTATTGCTGGTGTCGGTGTTCATGTCACAACAGGTATTACAACAAAAGATCTTGGTCATGATTTAGAAATTATAGTATTATTTTACTCAGCAATTACTATTCCTGCTGCACTCTACTATGTAGGAGCTGGTATTGATCCCAATGATCTTAAAAAATCTGAGTTAAAGAAATTATTTGGATATGATAAAAGTGATAAAACTGCTGACCGTTGGACCTGGGTTAGAGGAATTTTTATTCTTACAGTAATAATTACACCAATACTTACGGCTGTTGTATTTGCACCATTTTTTGCATTTGGATTTATTTCAAGTTCATGGTTTGCTGTGATAATAATCAACTCAATTCTTCCAATAACTAGTACAAATATGTTTTTACTACCTTATGGAATTGATAGAAAGTCCACTGCGCATGCTGTGACTTGGACTACTATTGTGTGTGTACCAATTGTTGTTTTATTAATAACTATATTTGGTATTTTTAGTTGAAAAAATTATTAAAAATATAAGATGCGACCAACATCCTTAATATATTCCAAAAACACAATGCTTATAAGTGAGATTAACATATGTTAATTTTAATTATTTGTTACTGGGGGTAACTAGGTTTGAAACATATTGTTTATAGAAAAGGTTTAGCGATAGGAATAATAATTCTACTTTCTATAGTCTCTTTTGGAGCTAGTAATGTTCCAGGGACTGATGAAGTAAAAGAAGAAGAACAAGTTCAAGAATTAATAAGATCTCAGAATGCGTTTTTATTTCAAGAAACAGAATTTCCAAATGAAGAGTACTCACAGATTCAGATAAACGATAATACTGCCAGAGTTATTGCTTACACACGTGATGGCAGTATTAAACGTCTATATGGTGAGGCATTTTCTTATGGAAACAGCCCTGAAATGAGTGCAGATAACTTCCTTCAGGATAACGCCCACCTTTTTGGTGTGGATGCATCTGACCTGGAAATTCAAAATCTCCAACCCATTATGTACATACGTGATACTGGTGAATACAAATTTACTGGTGTCAATTACATCCAGTATAAGGAGGGCATCCGCGTTTTCCGATCACGGCTAATATTGCTGGTTAAAAACGAAGAGAATTATCCTCTAATGCATGCCTCAGTAGACCTTCGTAAACTTGATGGATATAAACCTGGGTTAAAGCAGGACATTCTAAATCCTGAAGCAGGTATTAATAATGCTCTAATAATTAAACCTAGCTTGGATCACTTTACACAACCAGAATTAGTGATCTGGACTGGATTAAATGATATGACTGTTGAGCCAATATTGGCTTATAATTTTATTGGGGATAATGGGTATAAAAATAATGATAAATTTCCTGAAAAATATTTGTTTATAACAGATGCAGAAACTGGTAATATACTATATAGTGAAAATCGTATCATTTTTGAAGATGTTACGGGTAATGTACAAGGTAAGGCTACACAAGATAAAGCATCAGATATCTGCGAAGAGGAATTACCAGAAAATTTAATGTGGGCTCGTGTAAACATTGGAAGCACTATTGCATATGCCGATAAAAATGGCAATTTTACGATTCCTAATGAAGATTCTTCTCCAGTGACTGTTGAATCACGACTTTGGGGAAAATGGTTCCGTGTTTTTAATCAGGCAGGAGCAGACACAGTACTTTCCAAAACAGTAACACCACCTGGCCCAGCTAATTTCACGCATAATAATTTGAATAATAATGAGTTCTTACGAGCTGAGATTAATGGCTATCTTCAGGCCAATATCGTACGCGATTTCACACTCAGATATAATCCAAGTTATCCAGGTTTGAACGATACCGAGTTTCCAGTTAATGTAAATATTAATTCCTATTGCAATGCCTACTATGATTATGAATCGATAAACTTTTTTAGAGCAGGAGGCGGATGTCCTAACACCGCATTTTCAACTGTTATTCATCATGAGTATGGTCACCATTTGGTTGAAATGGCAGGAAGCGGACAAGGACAATATGGAGAAGGTATGAGCGATACCATGGGTGTACTGATAACTAAGGATCCAGGATTAGCATATGGTTTCTATGGAGATTGTGATGTTCCACTTAGATATGCTGATAATGATTTACAATATCCATGTGGTGGCAGTATTCATCATTGCGGACAGCTGCTTTCTGGTTGTGTATGGGATACATGGAAAGAATTGAACATTACTGATCCTACAAATTGTAGTGATATTATCAGCAACATTGCTATTAATGCTATCCTTTTGCATACTGGTAATATGATTACACCAAGTATCACTATAGATTACTTGGTACTAGATGATGACAATGGAAATATCTACGATGGTACACCACATTACTTTGAAATCGCTGCTGGTTTTGGTGCACATAGCATGGATGCACCTCCAGTTGCTTTACTTGGTTTCGAATTTCCAGATGGCCTACCTTATTTAATTAGACCAAGTGGTGGAACAACTGTACGAGTAAACGTGAATGGTGTATTAGGTGATCCAAAGCCTAATACCGGAGTATTACATTTTAATGATAATACCGGATGGATTGAAATACCAATGTTCGAAGTCGAATCTAACGTTTATGATGCTGTTTTTCCTGTTGGTGAGTGTCAAACCCAACCTTCATTTTATTTTTCAGCTGAGACCCTCGAAGGAGAGACACAAGTATGGCCGATGGATGCACCGGATGAATTCTTTAAAACAGTTTTTGCATATGATATTACGAAAATATTATCAGATGATTTTGAAACTGACCTTGGTTGGACAGTAGAAAATGATGAATATCTTACCGGCGGTGCCTGGGAACGTGGAATCCCAGTAAATGGCGGACGTGGTGATCCACCAACTGATTATGATGGTTCAGGGCAGTGCTATGTAACAGGTAATAACGGTGGAGAATCTGATGTTGATGATGGTATAACATGGTTGATTTCTCCGACTATTAATTTAGAGGGATATAGATCCGGTATAGTCGAATACGCATTGTGGTATACCAATGACTATGGAGGTGATCCAGACAATGATATCTTTAAGGTCTTTGTCTCAAATGATGATGGTGCCAGTTGGAATTTAGTTGAAAGAATTGGACCTGAGACTTCTTCAGGGTGGAAAGAAAAAAGTTTTCTAATCGGAGATTATGTAACACCAACTAGTCAAGTTAAAGTACGTTTTGAAGCTGCAGATCGTTTTACAGATTCGGTGGTGGAAGCAGGTATCGATGCTTTTAGTGTTAGTATTTTTGATTGCACACCTCCTCTTTTACCAGATCTTGAATGTGATGGTATCTTAAGATGGGAGAATATTCCTAAAAACTCAACTGTTACTGGAGAAATCAACATTGGAAATGTTGGTGAAGAAGGTTCTGAACTGAACTGGAAAATAGTAGAAGAACTAGAATGGGGGACATGGACATTC
>SMTZ1_10007206_pt1 | contig 11149 bp, 8 predicted proteins | sample DeeMarSWOR136_30_FD_25667 | JGI IMG/M metagenome (IMG submission 25667)
TAAATCCCCCTTCCTCCAGGAGTGAGATCTTGAGTGATCTGGAACAGGGGAAAATTACAGTTGATGAAGCAGAGCAAAAACTGAGGAGATGAAATAATACCAATATAGTTAAAAATTAATGGGCAAATTTAAAACAATTTTATGTAGTATTTATATAAATATAAGAAGGAGTTCATCATGCAGTCAGAAAGGAAAAAAATATTGGAAATGTTGGCAGATGGAAAAATAAGCGTTGATGAGGCGGAACGCTTGTTGGCGGCCATTTATGAAGATATTGATGCACAGCAAAATACCGCGGCCTCCACTACAAGGAAGCCTAAATATCTCAGGGTACTGATTGAGCCAAAATCGGATAATGCAAAAGGAGAACGTGTCAATGTACGGGTGCCGATTAATCTTATCCGTGCCGGCCTGAAATGGATCTCATTTATTCCAAAACATTCACAAAAGAAAGTGGGAGATGCGCTGAAAGAAAAAGGTATTGAAGTAGACTTCAACAATCTAACATCTGAAGATGTGGATGAACTGATTGTTAATCTGAACGATCTGCAGGTGGAAGTAGATGGCGATGAGGTTGTGAAAGTTTTCTGCGAGTAAAAGTTATTAATAAACATATAGAAATCCTATAATTTTCCAAATATTGTTTATTGATCACAGATTTACGGTGGGTATTAGAAAAAGAACAAATGTTATAAATAAGTTATTATTTGTGCCGAATATTCAAGACGAAGTTAAGAAGCGCTGCTTCATTAAAATCGTATATTGTAAGGTTACCATCCATAATTAATCAAATTTGATTGATACACATTACTTGGAATAGTCACTTCGTAAAACGAAGAGGAGAAACATCATGAGACTAATTTTTGGTTCATGGATGACAATAACGATCATTTTCTTCTTGTTTGCACCGCAAATCGCTTTATCACAAACTAGCTGGCAACAAACCAAAGGTCCGGGAGGACCGGTCTATTCTGTGGCTGCGAATTCAAGTGGACACTTGTTTGCAGCAACTTATAATCAAGGCGTTTTTCGGTCAACCGATGACGGTGTAAGCTGGATAAGAATAAACACAGGACTCAACAACTCATATGTATGGGACATCGCTGTAGATTCGTCAGGTTATCTTTTTGCAGGAAGTCAGGTGGATGGACTGTTTCGTTCGATAGATAACGGAGATAACTGGACACAAACAGCTTTGGCAAACCTTATCGTTAGCTCGATTACCGTTAATGATAGTGGACATATTTTCGTGGGTACCGGCTACGGTGTTTTCAGATCGACCAATGGTGGAGATAACTGGACCGACGTCAGCATTGGTTTAACGAACCTCGATGTTACTTCTTTGGTAATCAGTCCATCGAATGGATTTATATATGCCGGCACCTATGAGGGTGGTGTGTTCAAATCGACGAATAATGGCGACAACTGGTCACCATCCGGTATATCAACAGACTGGATTCTCTCACTGGCACTGAATTCCAGTGGGCATCTCTTTGCAGGAACCTGGGGAAACGGCGTGTACCGTTCAGTTAAGGAGGGAAACGATTGGCTAAAAATCAATAATGGATTGACCAATATGTCGATCTGGGCACTAGCTATCGATTCAGACAGTGTTATTTACGCCGGCAGTAACGGCGGAGGCGTGTTCCGCTCAACTGACAATGGGGACAGCTGGTTACCCGCTAATAATGGACTTACGGACTCTGTTATATGGGCATTTACAGTAAATCCCTCAGGACATCTATTCGCTGGTACCGATGCAGGTATATTCCGGTCAATGGATAGCGCGCTTAGCTGGTCTAACGCTGGCTTTGCCAACAGTTATGTATCTGCTCTGGCTATCACAACATCAGGAGTTATTTTCGCAGGTTGTGCAAACAATACGAATGACGGTATCAGTCGCTCGACAGACAGAGGTAACGACTGGACCAAAATTAATTCCAATCTTATGTTCCTTAATGTCAAATCTCTGGCAGTCAATTCATCCGGCCATATCTTCGCAGGGATGGATTGGATGGGGGGAGTCTATCGATCAACAGATAATGGTGACTCTTGGCAATCGCGAGGTTTAGAAAATGGTTCTGTGAACTGCCTTACCATCAATTCATTGGACCACGTGTATGCAGGAACAGCTGTAGAGGGCGTCTACCGTTCAGAGGTGGGCGGGGCAGCGTGGAGTCAAATTAATAATGGGCTTACGACGCTAAACGTGTCTGCCATCGCTATTAACTCTTCAGGTCACCTTTTTTCCGGGACATATGGCGGTGGAGTTTATCGTTCAACGAATGATGGTGACAACTGGACACAAATTAACATTGGTCTGAATGATCTTTATGTACAGTCAGTAGCTATAAATTCTGGGGGAGATATTTTTGTGGGTACGCGCGAATCCGGTATCTTTCGCTCAACAGACAACGGCGATACATGGATTGAGGTTAATTCCGGCCTAACATATTCAAATATTCAGGCTCTTCTCATAGATTCAACTGATCACATTTTTGCGGCTACCCAGGATGGAGGCATTTTCCGATCAAACGATAAAGGTTATAGCTGGAACCAGATCAACACTGGATTAACCAATATGAATATCCTCTCCTTCGCTATTGATTCAGATGGATATCTATTCGCCGGGAGTAGTGGCAATGGCGTTTTCCGTACCACGCAGAGGACAACATCAGTTGAGAAAATCGATTACATTCATCCAAACTCATTCTCATTAGAGCAAAATTATCCAAATCCATTTAATCCAAAAACATTATTCAAATGGCAGTTGGCCGTTGATAGTGAAGTGGAATTGACTATTTATAATATCCTTGGGGGAAAAGTAATCACATTAGTTGCAGAAATACAAGCAGCTGGACCCCATATGCTTGAGTGGGATGCCAGCGGCATGGCAAGTGGAATGTATCTATACCGGCTTAGTGCAAAGAACAGAACTCAACAGTTTAGTCAAACGAAGAAGCTGGTTTTATTAAGATAAAGGGGCTGAAAAGCCATCTTTACTTTCAATTTTAGTTTCAGATTTAATTATAATCTAATAAAAATACCAAATACAACAGGATTTCTAAATATCTTTATGTTTATACCGATTTTTATAATTAGCCGAAGTAACATAAAAATTTAATTTTGGTGATTAAAAGCTCAATCGCGTCCGCCCTGGTCGCCGATGAGCACCCATTTTTCCCCTTGTTTTTTTAAAATATCAGTCCACCTGCCTTTTACATAAGTTCTTTTACCCTCCTTGTCCTCAGTCATTTGAGAATAAAAATAATGGACGATCGCCACATCATCGAAGATCTGGATAGCCTGAGGAGAAAGATCGGTGACTATTACTTTTGTATTTTTATATATTTCTGCGAGCCATTTACGAAGAGAGGCCTTGTTACCTGGAAAGGAGCTCTCTTTACTCCATCCGATATAATCTTCATGAAAATAGCTCATGAATCCATCCAGATCCTGTTTGGCATCCAGATCCCAGTAGGTCTGTACGTTTTTCCACACTTCTAATTGTTTATCGGACCATTCTTGAGCGGCTAGCGGTACGGTAGAAAAAACTATAAATGAAAGTGCAAGAAAGATTATGGTGATTTTTGAGAATAGTTTCATATATCCTCCCTCCCAATAGTAAAGAATGATTTAAATCTACGCTCCCAATTTGGAAACGCATTAATTAAATTACTTCGGCTAATGGTTTATCTACTGGTTGTAACTTCGTGCTTTCGGATCCAGAATTTTACAGCTAATAACAGTTATCAGGTTCCAAGTATATTTATATTAGTAAATCGAAGAATATAATTAATCTTTATAATTTTATGTGTAACATCACTTAAATAAACCATTACAAATTACCACTAATTCCTGACAGAGGCAATGACTTCTGAGCTGTCAAATATCTGCGACTGTCCATTAATTCTAATCAGCGAGAGCTTGACAGGGACAACCTGCTTTAATATATTTTGACATAAAACTATTCAATATCAAACAAATGCCGGTACATTACAAAGGTTCACAAGAAGAAGTACAGGCCCTGGATGCCTATGTAAAGTTGTCCCGTGCGGCAGAATCGGTGGGTGCAAAGATAAATGCGCATTTACGTGAATATAACTTAACGGTGAGTCAATTTGGTATTCTTGAAGCACTTTACCATCTCGGTCCCAGACAAACGGGGGAGCTGGGCAATAAAATATTAAAGAGCAGTGGTAATATGACAATGGTGGTGGATAATCTGGAAAAGCGCGGACTGGTAAAGCGCCAACCGCGTAAAAATGACAGGCGCTGTGTGGATATTCATTTGACGAAAAAAGGTGAGACTTTAGTGGAGGAAATCCTACCTAAACATATAGCCGGGGTGCTAAATACGTTTGCTGTGTTATCAGGGGAGGAACAGGAACGGGTGGCAGTATTGTGTCGTAAACTGGGATTACAAAAAAAATAAATTTTTTTGGAATAATACCTTAATATTAAGATGTTTAACATAAAAGTAATTTAAATCAGGAGATGATCGATGGAAGCAATTAAAGGTTTACACCATATTACAGCCATTGCCAGCGATGCGCAAGAAAATGCAAATTTTTATACCAGGATTCTGGGACAACGTCTGATTAAGACCACCGTAAATTTTGATGATCCTGGCACATATCATCTGTACTATGGAGATGAAGTAGGTGCGCCGGGTACAATTATGACCTTTTTTCCATGGAAAAATGCGCATCGCGGTAAATTGGGCAACGGTGAAACGAGTGCCGTGGCATATTCAATTGACCCGGTATCTGTGGGATTTTGGCGTGATCATCTGGTGCAAAAAGGTATCAATCTGGGTCCAATCGAGCAACGTTTTAACAGCGAGGTAATTTCTTTTACCATCAGGTATTTTATTTGAAATTGCAACGGATGAACCTGGTTTTCTTTATGACGAATCTATTAGCGAACTGGGAACACATTTAAAACTTCCACCCTGGTTGGAACCCAGGCGTGAAGAGATTATTAATCCTCTTCCTTTTTATAACTGATCGAGATACCGCTGGAGCGCTCATTTTCGATGGTTGTATCGAAATTAGGTAAACTTTGAATATAATCGACGAATTCCTGGATTCCTCTCATGCGCCAGCCCCGGCGAAGCGAAACGTTATGCGCTGTGAAACACCCGCCAACCTTCATTTTAGGGGCAATATCGATGAAATACTGCTTATACCAATTTTTATCCGCATCACTGAAAACAAAATCAAACGGTCCTGGTAATTCCTTGACCAGCTTATGTGCATCCGCCAGCCGCGCATCGATGTATTCTGAAACACCGGCCTTCTTGAAATTTGCCACAGCCTGTTTGTGGCGCTCTTCATCAATTTCAATCGTAATCAACCTACCACCGGTTTTACTCAGAGCCCAGGCGATCCAGATGCCGGAATGGCCGGTGGAGGTTCCTATCTCCAACGCACTGGTATAATTGTTCTCGACGATCAAATCATAAAGCAATTCACCGTCACGCTTTGGGATGTTCATATCGTGCCACTCGTTCTGATTATTTTCCAGAAAAACCCTAATGCGGTCGTCCAGTGTTTGTTTTTTACTAACTTCCTGTGCCGTAAGATTAAAGTGCTGGATCATAAATAATAAAAGAACTAAGAGTGGAACAGATCTTGCATAGAATGCCGCCATAACGTACTCCTGGTATTATGCTATAATATTATTTGGACGCAAAAATCAAAAGGTTTATTTATTCTATTTGACAATTTTTAATTCGTTTCTATTCCGCATAATTTTTATTAAACCAAAATTGTCATCATAATAAGGCTAAATTTTATTTTTTAGAAATTATTTTTATTATAAAATCATTTAGTTTTAATTTAATTCCACTGTCATTCTCCAAGAACCAGTTTTTTTATTCACGATATAGACAACATGCTGGTAAATTTTTATACACTGAATCAGGTGCGCGTTCTTTTTCTGTATCATGACCGGCGTGGGCAACGGTTTTATGAATTTCATCCAGCGATATTTCATTCGTATTATATGTCACCTGTAACATTTTTGTTTCGATGCTCCAATCTGCATCAGTTACACCCGCCAATGAATTGACTGCTTTTTCAATACGGTTTTTGCACATAGCACAATTGCCTGCTACTCTAAATTCTTCGTGTTGCATGATTACCCCGGCTTCTCCATGGGCATGGTCCATTCGATTTTGCTCAGGATCGACAGGTGAGATACTCTTTTGAGGATTCATCATACTTGGTAAACCTGCCAGCTGTGCCGCGGCATCAATTTTAAATACACCATTGAATACAATTTCTTCACCTACTTTTAATCCCTCCCGGATAATATAAAAATTGTTTGCTTCAGGCCCTAATATGATTTCCCTGTATAAAAAAGATGGTGTTTTTCTGTTTGGAACTTTCACATATACAATTGCCCGTTTACCTGTCCAAAGAACCGCAGATTTGGGAATCAGTATTTCATTAGGTTTTCCTGCTTTTTGTGATTTAAGAATCCCCTCTGCAAACATACCTGGTTTGAGAGCTAAGTTGGAGTTTATAAAATCAATCCTTACTTTAGCTACCCGCGTTGAAACGTCAACAAAGGGCTCGATAAAAGATACGTTTCCTGTATATACTTTGCCCGGTACAGACTGAACGGTAAAATCAATCTTGTCACCAATTTTAATCCAAGGAAGATCGCTCTCATAGGCGTCGAAAATAATCCACAATTTTTTCAAATCAATTACTTCAAATAGGGCTAAGCCTTCTTTTATATAATCACCAGTAGCAATATGGCGTTTTGTTACGGTTCCACTTATGGGAGATAGAATATTGAAGTATAATTTTGGCTCACCGTTAGCCTCAATTTCATTTATTTGGACATTTGTTAAATTCCATAGTCGTAATTTGTTCCGGGAGGCCTCATAAAGAGTCGGGTTATCTTTTTTAAATTTAACGGCTTCAAGTAGTCCCATCTGAGCGGAAATGAGTGCCGGTGAATAAATTGTCCCCAATATTTGTCCTTCCGTTACCTTCTGACCTGTATAGTTAATATGTAATTTTTCAATCCTTCCTCCAAACCGTGCTGTTATTTCTGCAATATTTCTTTCATCGGCCTGGACTATACCCAGCAAATGCAATGTTTTTTCAGGAATTCCCTTGGAGACGGTAATTGTATGAATATCAGCCAGTTTAATCGCCGATGCGCTCAAGCGGATTTCATTTGGATCAAATTCATCCTCATGAGATTCGAGGATAGACACAGGGACCAGATCCATGGCACAAATGGGGCACTTACCTGACTCATACATCTTAATTTGGGGATGCATTGAACATGTCCAAATAGTTGCGCTCTCTTTATTATTGATGTTTAACGCATGTTCTTCAACTGATGTGATTCCACTATTGTGAAATACCATCCATCCCAGGAATATTCCTATAACTAAGGCAGATAAGATAATAGTTAAATCTCGTTTAGTAATTTTTGCTTTCATCATAAACGTCCTTTAAAAGTTAATTACCAATTAAATAATTGGTAAATGCAATTGTTGATTGCTTGTCAGCTCTTGCTTTTTCTAATTCTAAAGCATAATTGAGGAGGCTTCTTTCCATACGTAACAGCTCTTCAAATTTTTGACCATCAGTAGCATATTCAGATTGCAGGATTTTTAAGGCTTGATCACTGAGCGTTAATTGTCTCCCGTACAATATTATCCTTCTTTGAGCATCACGATAATCCTGAATCGCCTCTTCGTAAAGCGATTCAAGCATATTTATTTGGGCAAGTTTTTTATCCTGCATCGCCTGGTGTTTCAACTGAGTTTCTTTGATCATGGCATTATACTTATTCCTGAATAATGGGATGGATAATCCAACCATGGGAAATACTATGGCATCTTTACCATTCTGGCCTGAATTAACCATTGGATTATCATCCTTTCCAATAAATATATAGTCGATCCCGATTGAGATACCAGGCATTCCTGACTTTTTCGCAACGGTCTCTTGATTTTTAAACACGGCGCTCAAAAATTCCAGTTTTTGTACCTGGTGATTATTTGATCTGATTTTCGCCATGATTTCTGCCCGGCCTGAAGTCAGATCTGAATTCCACAGAGTATCCGGAAATTGAATCGAGATAGTATCTTCAACATACATTAACTTATTAAATTTTATGGTCTCAACTGAGAATTTATCCTTAAGTAGTTCCAGTTGATTCTTCAGAGCGGCAATTTCCATTTCGATTCTCAATTCATCAACTGCGGAGGCTACACCAGATTTGATTTTAATTAATACCAGGTTTTTGGAGCTATTAAGAATTTGAAGGTTTTCGTCTGTAATTTCGATTGCTTTTTTAAGAAAATACAGGTTATAATAGGCAGATTTTAACTTGAAATATAAATTCGACTTTGTTTCTTCGAATTCCTCGTATTTTGCTTTAGCTCTCTGGATTTCAACTTCCTTTTTAGCATTAAGAGTCCCAAGCCATGGTAGCATCTGGCTTAAGGATATTCTTGCTTGTTGTGGACCCAATCTAGTTTCAACGGGTTGAATAAAGTATCCAAAGGCAAGTTGTGGATCGGGTAATGATCCTACCTGCGGTACCACCTCAAGAGCAGCAAGATATTCATAATATTGTGCCTTTAATTCAGGATTATTTTTTGCAGCAATTTCAAGGTATTGGTCCAACAAATTTTGTGCTGCTATAATATTACCTAAAATACTTATAAAGATTATACTTATTATTACTCTCATCATATTAGCCTTTAGTTATTTTTTTTATTTTGCTTTCCTGCCACATACTAAAGCAAACAGGCACTATGAATACTGTCATTAGTGCAATTAACATACCCCCAACTGTCGGAATGGCAATGGGTACCATAATATCAGCACCTTTACCGGTAGAGGAAAGAACTGGTATAAGGGCAATAATAGTTGTGGCAGTTGTCATCATAGCAGGACGAATACGTTTCTTACCGGCTTCAACAACCGTATCCCTGATTTCAGCAACACTCACAGGTTTTCGCTGTGAAAATAGCTGTTTGCGATACGTACTGATTAATACTCCGTCATCTGTGGCGATACCAAAAAGTGAAATAAATCCGACCCACACTGCAACACTCAGATTAACCGTGTCTATCTGAAACAAGTCCCGCATTTGAGTTCCGAAAATTGAAAAACTCATAAACCATGGTTGTCCATAGAGCCAAAGTAAGATAAATCCTCCGGAAAATGCAACCAGAACACCTGTAAAAATTAAACCCGACATCGTCACCGACCTGAATTGGAAATATAGAATCAGAAAAATGATGATTAAGACCACAGGTATAATTACCATTAAATGTTTTTTTGCTCTGACCTGATTTTCATAATTACCTGTAAAAACATAACTTACACCATCTGGTATGGTAAATGAGCCCTGTTCAATTTTGTTATTTAGAAATTCTTTTGCGTTTTCGATAACATCGACCTCTGGATAGCCTTCTCTTTTATCAAAAATGACATATCCAACAAGAAAGGTATTTTCACTTTTAATTGATTGAGGACCTCGCGTATATTCGATATCGGCGAGTTCAATGAGTGGCACCTCTGTAGCCGCCGGGGTATGAATAAGAACGTTCTTCAAATTATCGGGACTGTCTCGGTATTCCCGGGCGTATCTTACCCGCACCGGGAATCGCTCTCTGCCTTCAACCGTATAGGTTAGAGTCATCCCACCTAGCGCACTACTTAATTGTGACTGAAAATCCGCCACGGTTAAACCATAGCGAGCGATGGCATTGCGTTTAATTTTTATTTCGATATAGGGTTTTCCTACCATGCGGTCAGCAAATACCGATCTGGGATCCACACCGTCAACGTGTTTTAAATGATTTTCAAGTTCAAAGCCCACTTTCTCAATAGTTGGCAAATCGGGGCCAAATACTTTAATTCCCATTTGAGATCGCATCCCTGTCTGTAACATTACAAGTCGGGTTTGGATAGGTTGCAGTTTTGGTGCCGATGTCAAACCAGGAATATTTAATTGTTTGATAATTTCATCCCAAATATCATCAGGTGATTTAATATGATCACGCCATTGCCGAAAATATCTGCCATTTTTATCCTGTATTAGATCTTTTTCATCTATGAGTTTAAAACCATCTCTCTTTGGATGGTAAGTTTCACCATTTTTAAGTTCAAACGCATCATCTTTATTAACCTTAAATCTGATACGAAATCCATCTTCATTTAAAATATACTCTGGTTTATAGTTGATGACATTTTCAAACATGGAAACAGGTGCAGGATCCAGAGCTGAGTTTATGCGTCCCCACTTTCCGACAACGTCGGCAACCTCAGGAATGGCATTTACCCTCTGGTCTAATAGGCGAATTACATCAAGGTTTTCCTCGATTCCTGAATGGGGCATGGTTGTTGGCATAAGTAAGAATGAACCCTCGTCCAGTGCAGGCATAAATTCTTCACCTATTCCGGGAAAGACATTATTAATGGTTCGCCAGGTTTGAGTATGCCTCATTGCATCTGGAATAAAACCGAACAGAGTATCGAAACCCTGCCAAATCAGTATCCCAAGAAATACAACTGTTACGGGTATACTTAAAAATTTACTTTTATTGGCCAGGAACCAGGTCAACAATCGTGGATAGAAATAAATAATCCCCATCAAAATGCCCAGGATAAAGGCGATGACAAAACAGATAAATAAAAAATTTATTATAGCACTGTTTTGAACGCCCAGCGGCATCCATTCATCGCTAAGGAAATAAATTAGCCCAGCTAAAGCAATCGCGATATTAATGAATTTTACAGCCACCTTTTTATCATCTTTCCATCGCGGTTCTAACAGGTTGTTGATTCCTATAAGAGAAAGAGATAATGCTATAATTGATTGGTTGATTATTAAAAATAAGATACCGGCCATGAGGAGTAGAATATTAATAATTCTGATGAACTTTTTCTTATCGAGACGAATCGAAAAGATTAGGTGTGCTAATGTCGGAATTATTGCTAAGCCGATTATTAATGCTGAAACCATTGCGAATGTTTTTGTAAATGCCAATGGTTTAAACAGCTTTCCTTCCGCCGCTTCCATCGTAAATATTGGAAGGAAACTGATGATGGTGGTACTTATGGCTGTTATTACTGCCGGTGCAATTTCCGATGTTGCTGTA
>SMTZ1_10007847_pt1 | contig 11149 bp, 10 predicted proteins | sample DeeMarSWOR136_30_FD_25667 | JGI IMG/M metagenome (IMG submission 25667)
CCATCTGAGCTACGTAGCTACCAACGCCTCCAGTGACGCCAACAACAACCACGTTTTCTCCTTCCTTGACTCCCGCTCTTACACACGCTTGGTACGGAGTCGTGACCGCATCTGCTATCACAGCTAACTCCGCCAACTCAAAATCGTCCCGCTCTCCCAGGACACATAGGTCAGCAGAAGGAACTGGGATGTGACTGGAGAATCCTCCATATATTCCTAAGCTGTTTCCAGGCATCTTCTGGGATAGACAACGATTCCCTCTCCCTGCGGCGCAGATTGGGCAGTTGTTGCATGGCATGACAGCAGGCACGACAACCTCTTTTCCAACCAACTTGCCATCCCCGGCAACTACTACACCACTTATCTCGTGTCCCAAAGCCAGTGGCGGCTTGGTCACTGTCGGAACGCCATCATAGAAGTACCCGAGATCCGTGTGGCAAACACCGCAGCCAGCCACTTCAACCAATGCTTCTCCTGCCTGAAGCTGCGGAACCGGAATCTCCGTAAGCTCCAGTCTGCCCTCAATAACCTCCCCCGTTTCCTTGTTCCTAGACCAGGGTTTTGCCATCTGCCATGTTAAGATTTTATCCGGAACATTAACCATGTCAAGATTCTCCTTTGATCCTCAAGTTTACTATTCAATTTCCGTGTTGTGGCTAATAGCTCTGGGTGAATGTATATAAAAATTAGGTATTTACGCTCGTGTCACATTATGCTAGAAAATCGGGTATTAATTCAAAATGTGTTATCGTCTGATAACCTGACAAAACCTAATTGTATTTCAATGGATAAACACAGCGAACCCCCAACATGTGGGGATGATGATGACAAACAAACAAGAAACGAACAAAGGCTACCCCCAAAAGCAAGGGATTGCTGAAACAAAAAGGGAAAACTGAGATTTGGTTTGTCTGACTTACTCGCCCTTCTCAAACAGCAAGTAATGCTTGACATCGGTTCCAAATCCAGCCGCTTGATAAGTATGGAGATGCCAACCTCTACTTTGCCATTCCTCAATTGCCTTGCCGATGTCTTTGTGGTGACCTACTTGGACGCATTTCCACTCTTTCAAATTAACTCACCTTCCATAGCACTTCAAAACAAGCCAGCCTATAAAAAGCTCTGATAGCATCATAAGAAAATGCATGCGTTTTCAACTTCTCTGACAAACCTCTGATTTCGAGCGCAGTCTTTGCTTGCTACGTCTTGTCTTCTCTCTTCAAGTGCTTTCTCTCATGCATCTATTTGACCTCTTTTCGGGGCGCCAGACGGTGCTTAGGAGTCAAGACCCTGTTCATACCGTCATCGGCAATTGCTACTGAGTATCCCCCTATTCTTCGCAGATCACGCCCTATTAGGCCCAATGCGACGGCGGTGTCCACGTCTTCGACTTTTGCCATTACCTCTTTCAAGAGCTCCTTCTCTTTCTCTCGTACTTGGCTCATTCTGCGAAGAACTTGAACCGCAAGTCTTGGATCTCTGTCCAGGAATGACTGGACGGCGTCTCTCTGCATCTCGTAAACCAAGTTGGACAGCTCCGTCACTAGATTCACGATTACGTGGCTTATTCTCCTCTTCTGTTCCTGGGAGAGAATGTGTCTCGCTATCTGAGAGCAATGGTAAACCAGTCTGCTGAGGTCTCTTGCCATCAAGGCGAAGGTAACGCATTCTTGACAGTCTGCGACTTCGATTTCTTTGGCAATCGTTTTGTTCGTGCTGGCCAGAGCCACTTGCCGTATAGTGAGCCGATAGTGTCTCTGGGCTTCGCCGCTACGCTCGATAACCTCTTTTGCCAGAGGAATGTCCCAATTCACCACTGACTTTACAGCGTCTTCTTGTAGGTGTAAGGAGAAGTCTGAGGTTTTTCGTAGGAGAGATTCCAGTTGGAAGGCGGCAGGGTCTATCAAGACTTGAAAGCTTATCCTGTTTGCTCCTTCCTCGGAGGCTTCTACGCCTGGCATCGTGAGGCGCAGGAGCTTCAGCTTTCTTTTCTGTTCAGCAGGGATTATCTGCTTGGAAACGACGTTGATTCTTGTTGCTCCTTGAATGTAGTAGGTGGCAATGTTGTATTCTAACGCTTTGAGGTCAGGAAATTCCTCCAGTGCAAGTGTGACCTCCAAGGGTCTCTCTGAGATTGAAGCTATGGGATAGATGCTTAATGATCCGTTCTCCTCTGAGACAGCCATTTGTTCTCCGCTCTTCAAATCCATCTTGTCCACCCACCTCTTCGGAATTGAGAGAGTGAAGCTTCCTCCCTTGATTTTCTGCAGCTTTCTAACTTCCAAGTGGTCCACCATTCTGTTGAGCGAATAGAGTTCTATAAATTATATAAATGTGCTCTCAGTAATATTAGTTTCCGCAACAATTAAATCCGGCTCCACATCCCTACTACTCCTAAGACCAGCCGACTGTTGAAACTTATGAAAACTTACATCAAAATCCGGTTCCTCGCTATGTTCAAAGAGATCGTGGGAAGAGAGGAAATCTCGCAAGAAATCAAAGCAGGAACGACGATCGGAGAAGTCCTCAACACACTTGCAAAAGAGTACGGAAAAGACTTCAGAGAAACCATCGACAAAAAGACAGGCCAAGTCGACGTCAACACCCTCGTAATGCTAAACGGACGAAACGTAAGAGACACAAATGCAAAACTAAAAGACAATGACCTAGTAATAATCACGGCACCAGTCGGCGGAGGTTGAGAGAAAAAATGAGCGAGGTCAGCTGTCTGAACTGCCCTCAGCGTGAAGTTTAACATACACCTGCGACGTACCTCTATAGTGACGTACCTATGTACTTTGCCATGCTGGTTTATGCGATTAGCAGCTGATGCATGCATGATTCCAGAAGTTCCCTGGGGCACTCTTGTGGCTTCGGCCGCAATGATAATCGCTCTAGGAGTATACTCAGCTTCACCAAATCGGAGAAGGCGTCGTGCAAACGTGCATTGAGTAGTCGCCAGGTTCTGCATGCATAAAGCATAAAACTCAAGACAGAAGATTAAGGCGTAGGGAGACTGGAAAAGAGATGGAGAAGAAGCAATTACTTCTGGGTTTTTGGATTGTAGTTGCAGGCGCAATTTTAGCCCCTATATCACAGATGAGAATAGTAGGGCAGGCAGGCGGGGCTACAGGCTTCTCGAACGCTTTGTTAATTGCAGGGCTTGCACTCGTAGTTGTCGGTCTCTGTATGCTAGCATATGGAGCAGTCTACAAGAAAAAACAGCAGTGAAGACCATGCATGCAATGCATTCACAAGCTTTTTCTTCATGGACAATCTAAGACTTGCCAGTTGTGTGCACGCCTTTGGGAGAGAAAGCGAAAGAGGCTCTGGGCAGAGCTAAAGCTCTTGAGAAGAAGTACGAGTGGTTGAAGGCCACAGAGCTGTACGAGCAAACTCTAGCAGCAGTTGGAAAGCAAAATTTTTCGAGGAAGGGAGAGATTCAAGAGCGGATTGGTCACTGTCTCCACAGAGCTGCATTTCAAGCAGAAAGCCCAGAAGAGTTTAAACAAAGAATGCAAAGAGCGATTGAAGCGTACGAGAAAAGTTACGGATCTTACGAAAAGCTGGTTGATGAACAGAAAGCTACGAGGATGTTCCGATGTAGAGCGGTTGCCAAATATCTTGGTTACTGGCTTACGTCTGACCCTCTTGAAAAGAAGAGACTTCTCGATAAATGTCTGGAGTTGGAAGGCAAGGCGTTGGCAGGTTTTTTGGAATCTGGAGATACGCTGGAATACGTCAAGACATTCAATGAGCTTCCATTCGTTTTTTGGTTCAGGATTCTTCTTGAATGGGACAGGCAAGTTCTAGAAGGCATTTTGAAAGAGGGATTGGAAAGGGGAGAAAAGGCAGTTGCAGTGCTCCGTGATTCTGATGACCCATACGAGCGTGCCAGAGCGTATCTCCCTTTGACATTTTGCTTCACTTTTTTTAGATTTTGTTTTCTGGAAGAGCCTGAGGAGCAAGAGGAGAACCGCTTAAAGACGGTCAGATACTTGAGCGAAGCTGTAGACATTCTTGAAAAGGCTGGCGATGCCTTTCTGTTAGGCTTGGCTCATTTTCGGTTGGGAGCGAATTTAGAGGGCCAGGAAGAGAAAAGGCACTATGAGAAGACGCTGGAATATGGCAAACAAGCACGAGATAACTTCTTAATTGCAGTAAGTCAGGATTTTCTTGCGTATATTACTTACTGGGAAGCCGTCGCCACTGAGGATCCTGAAAAAAGGCGTAGAGTAGCCAATGAGGCTATGCAATTGTATGATGCTGCTCAACATCGTTATTCTATATTGTCGTTCATGAGTCCCAGGCCTGGAGTAATCGCTGCTCCTGCAGGCTACGCAGAGCATTACCTGGAGCTAGCCACGTGGGAGACTGACCTCCAAGAAAGACAGAGGTTTTTGGAAAGAGCTGAAAGCGAAGCAGTAGAAGCCTTGGAGTTAGCTAATAGTTCTAAGATGCCAATTATCGTCTCAAGTGTGCTTCACGTAGTCAGCAAAGTTCTTGAAGCTCGAGCATGTATGGAATCGAACCTTTCAGAGAAAAGGGACCTTTTGGAAAAAGCCTTGAACCACCGCGAGAAAAGCATTAAAATCCAAGATGAACTAGCACCATTCTTCTACTGGAATGCGGGAGTGGTACGGAATTATCGCGCAGCAATTATGGCAGAACTTGCCGACCTTGAACAAGATCCTGGTAGCAAGAGAAGGCTAATTGAAGAAGCAATATCAAGTGAGAAAGAATGTATCGAGCTATGTACGCGAGCGGCCGCATACTACGAGAGATGGGGTCAAATTCACTTTTTTGCAGCCCTTCAAAAGTTTCAAGATTCTTACGGGACACTGCTGAATCGTTTGTATCAGTTGACGGAAAATCGGGAACATCTAGAAAAGGCATTAGAAATCTATGATAAGGCGATCGAATCAGCTAGCAAGTTAGACCTGGTTAGTCTCAGGGCAGAGTCGTACTGGAAAATCGCCAAGATACATGGCATTCTGGGAGAACACCTAAAAGCTGCCAAAAATTTCGAACGGGCTTCAGAAAGCTACACGAAAGCGGCTGAAAAGATCCCCCAGCTAAGAGAATTCTATCAAGATCACGCATCTTACATGAAAGGGTGGAGTGAAATCGAGAAAGCAAGACACCACCATAGAAGGCAGGAATACAGCATAGCAATGGAACACTTCGAGAAAGCAGCCGACATACACAAATCGCTAAGACAATGGAGTTATCTCGCCCCAAATTATTCCGCTTGGGCCCGAGTTGAACACGCGGAAGACCTGAGTAGGAAGGAGCAGAGCGAAGAAGCACTCCAAACCTTCGAACAAGCGGCTCAACAGTTCACTGAGACCAAAAGATCGGTCCAAACGGAACTCAATAAGATTGAAAGCCTAGATGAAAAGCAGATGGCAGCCAATATTCTCAAAGCGACAGATCTAAGACACGATTATTGCTTGGCCAGAATCGCCCTTGAAGAGGCAAAAACCCTCGACAAGAAAGGAGACCACTACTCCAGCTCAGAAAAATTCGGTTTAGCCACTAAAACCTTCACGAAGATAAGGCAAGCATTAGAGTCTAAGCGAGACCAGAAAGAATTCACATTCCTAATCAGTCTTTCCAAAGCATGGCAAAAAATGACACAAGCTGAAGCTGAAACTTCGCCCACACTATATATCGAGGCATCCAGACATTTCGAGGAAGCCAAGGATCTCAGTCCAAACGAGAAGTCGAGAATGCTGATGCTAGGTCATAGCCGCTTCTGCAAAGCATTAGAAGCTGGCACAAGGTTTGAAGACACTCGAGATGCAACAATCTATTCAGCGGCCAAGAAGCACATGGAGACCGCTGCAAGCTACTACCTAAAAGCAGGTTTCAAAAGCGCCTCGGAATATGCTCGAGGTACGCACAGGCTCTTCGACGCCTACATGTACATGCATGAGGCCGAAACTGAAACGGATCCGAAAAAGAAGGTGCAGTATTATCAAATGGCTGAAAGACTCCTTCAATCTTCAGCAGGCTCCTACATGAAAGCAAGGCACCCTGAAAAAAGTGGCGAGGTTAAGACACTCTTGGAGAGTGTCAAGGAAGAACGACAACTTGCCCTTTCGCTAACCGAGGTGCTACACGCTCCAACAATCACTTCCACAACAGCTTCCTTCTCCACACCAACCCCAACTCATGAACAGGCTGTAGGCCTTGAGAGATTCGAGCATGCAGACATTCAGGCAAACCTGATTCTTCGTGTGAAAGAGGCGAGGGTTGGCGAGGACATAGAGTTTAGAGTGGAACTAGTAAACGCTGGAAAGGCACCCGCCCTGCTAATCAAGGTCGACGAGATAATACCTGAAGGCTTTGAAATAAAGCAAGCGCCAGAGATTTACACGGTTGACGACAGCTACATTGACATGAAGGGAAAAAGGCTAAACCCTCTGAAAACCGAAGACGTAAAAATGGTTATCAAACCACAGTCTAAAGGCACGTTCAAGATGAAACCTAGAATCCTCTACATAGATGAAACAGGTGAATACAAGTCCCACGAACCCAACCCCATCACGATAACGGTCAAGGAGCTAGGGATCAAGGACTGGATCAAAGGAGAGAGATGAATATCTACCGCGTGGATAGTAATTAAATGCCAGATTCATAGATTTAGTTGCGTCAAAGAGTAACATAAATTCTGTGCAACATACATGCGCAATGCATGCATGCGTGGTTGCTGGGCCTTTGTATCTCCTAGGTTTTTTTCACGCTAAGAAATGAGAGAGGCTTAACTCGGAATGCATGCATGCAGGGAAGATTTTATGCGTTGTCACATGCATTTTCTGGTGGTGAAACATGGCGTTGATTGCAGAACCACACCCCTCACAGAACTCTCTTGAAGCCCCAAGCCCACAAGGTAGCAAGCTTGCTAGAAATATATTGGTTGCAATGGTAGTCGTAATTTGCTTTGTAGGGTTACCCTTCGCATATGCATGCATGCTCAACATGTCTACTCGTCCTCGAGTATCAGCCAAAGTTTGCTAAATCCTTAGTTCCTTTAATTGGAATAGTATAGGATACTGGAACTACAAGATCACCCATGACTTTGATCTCATACATAACCTTCTTTCTTTGTCTTGCTGGCAAGAACCTAGAAACTACTTCCTTGACAACCTTCTTGATCTTTCTTCTCCAGTTGAATATGCATGCATGCATAGGGCTTCTTGTCCGTCGAGAAATTTAGGAGTGCATGTATGATAATGGCTCTTTTAAAGAAGGAAGGGAGGGAGAGGGGCAGAGACTCTGGTTCACGTTGTCATGTAGAGACCGACTTTTACATCAATGCTTGGGGCATCCGAGTTCCAGATGCTTATGTGGATCGTTGAGCCAGTTACTTCATAGGTCTTGCTGACCGTGTAGACATCCCAGAGAGCCAACGTGTCAGCAGGACTCCGTATCTCCCCTGCAGAACCATTGCAGCTAAAGCTTACGTACGCGTACACATGCCAATTATAATCGATGCTGACAGTAATTGTGACTCGACTGTATCCCTCAGTGGAATTATCAACGGCTGCCCACCCGTTGAAGGTGAGGGCCTCCACCAAAGTCCATTCATGTGTGCTGTGACTCCCAATCTGGACTGTTTTCGTTGGGTCTCCAGTTTCTCCGTATCTACCAGCCATGTCTACAACGTCGTAGATGTCTATGTCACCATCCGCGTCTAAGTCGCACCAAGGATCATACGGAGTACTGGCAGTTATCTGCACGAAACTGATGGAAGCTAGAAATATGAGAGCGAGCATTATAATTACCCTTTTCAATTCTCACATCACCTCCTGTCCAGCTTCTCCTCGTGGATGAAACATAGGCAGAGCAAGCTAAAAAGCGTGATTCATGCATGCAATAGTGAGCCAAAGTTCATAACATCTAGACTGTGACATGCATGCGTGCCAGATGATTTTATATCCATCTTCTGAGAAACCGTTGGGCATCTAGGGAGAGAAAGGAGGTGAAATAATCATGAAAAAAAGGTTTCTAGCTCTGCTCCTCATCATTTTGGCTCCTTTATTCTTGGTCGGAGTGACTACAAGTGCACCCTACAATCCGTGGTGTGACATGGATGATGATGGGGACATTGACATTTACGACGTTGTGGAGATGGCTGACAGATATGGCACAACTGGGGATCCAACGAAGAACGTGAACGTGACAAACTGGCCCGACCCAATGAATGTCGACGTGGCTAACTGGCCTGTTGAACGCCCTCTGTTTCCCGAGAATTTGATATTGCGGGGGGCATTTTACTCCGCAGGATTCCCACTGGGTTTGCGGTGCGAGTTGATTGACGAGGCGACTCCTTGGCCGTTGAGAGACTATGCAAGTGATTACGCTACTCCAACTTTGGATCCTACACCAAAAATAATCTACAATGAGACCTATGTCTATGATGAACTTCCAACAAGAGCCTATCAGATCTTGGGTATGCCAACGGTTTCTATAACCTTCAACACCACCCACACTCCTTTTCAAGACTACTTCATGGTGAACGCCGTCGTCGAACTGTGGAAACTCTCATTGACTGGTGAATGGACAAACTTAGGCGAAGTCGGACAATTTTCCTCTTTCTTCAACGGCAACAACCCAGACCACCACATCCAAACAACAGTCAAACCTCAATCACCATTCAACTTGACTATAGGAGCGTACGAGCGAATAGGGATTAACGTGGTAGTTAGATCATACACACAATCCATACCCTCAGCAGACATTGTCTTGTTCGTATGCTGCAGCAAAGACGCTGATGATTTCTATGTCGACATTCCAATCGTGAAAAATCCGTAGGTTGCATACATGCCTAACTCCCCTTTTTTTCACTTATGGACGGAAAACTTGATCACGGGGATAAGGCTTCTTCTCGCCGCCAACAATCAAAGAAACATTCACTTCGTAAATCTTATCTTCAAGAAGCGCTTTCACTTGGCTTTTCGGAACCGTTAGATAATGCTTGAAGCCGTCCCCTAACACGATCTCCAAGAGTAGGCCATTACCGCTTTTCGTATGCCGCATTTTCCCAACATGACGAAAGCCCATAGTTACCTAGATACTCCCATAAACAGCGACGTCATTAAGCAAAGCGCCGCAAACCCTAGCATGCATGCATGAAAGGGCAAGAATTAGCGATTGATGCAATCATATGGTTCCTGATATCAGTAGGCAGAGTACTCATATCCTCTTACATCATCTTTGGAGCTCAAAAGAAAGCCAAATAGCCTCATGTATGTATGTACGAAGACAGAAATCGCGGCTTGACAAGAAATAAGACATGCATGCGTCCTTATCCTAAAGACCAAGTTTTCCGTCCTTGATTCTGCACAGTTTTGCCTACACTAGTCTGCATGCATGCATATGGTACTCGCCTTTAGCGATTTTCTCAGGGATCTCTATGCGGCATGGTACAGCTTTCTGGCTGAAGTCCGGTTCCAAATGTTTGAGTCGGAGCTTGCACAGTGTGGCTGGACGTAAGCCGCTTTGAGCCATGACGCAGAAGAATGCGCGGTCCCTGGGGCTGCTGAACCGTAGAATACTGAGGATTTCTTCCTTCGTTATGTCGCATGCATGCAGAAAAGGTTTAAAGCGTAGCGGTATCCCCTTTCAGTTTCGAGGCTTTGGCTGTGACTATACGCTATGTTGTCCAGCCAATGTTTAACCACGTTTCGGCTGCTCAAATACGTCGCCGAATAGCTGTTATGTTGGGAAGTGTAGTATAAATGCCACCCCAGAGTGAAGTTAGATGTCTGAACTGCCTGAAGAGGTTCTCGGTGCAATTGAAAGCCGAGAAAGCAGAATGCCCTCACTGCAAGACGAAATATAGAATATCATGGCCAACGCCGAACCAGGCTAAGGTCAGAGGAATAGCTTAACCCACGCCAAATAGGCGATGAAAGAATGGTTTTGAACAGAAAAATCGCATACGTAAACCTGTCAACGGGAAAAACTTCTCAAGAACCTGTTCCCAAAACGATTAGGAAACTGTACCTAGGCGGAAGAGGAATTGACATGTACCTGCTCTACAACCACTTGCAGCCAAGAATCGACCCGATGGGTCCTGAGAACGTTCTACTCGTTGGGGCAGGACTACTGGGAGGGATCCCTTGCTTAGGTTCAGGGCGATGCGACATTGCAGCTAAGTCTCCCCTGACCGGGGCAGTGGGCGACTCCAATTTAGGAGGCTTCTTTGCACCCGAACTAAGACTGGCGGGTTTTGACCACTTAGCTATCACGGGAAAAGCCGAGAAACCTGTCTATCTCTCGGTGAAAGACAGTGAGGTCAAGATAAAAGACGCCTCCCACCTTTGGGGAGAGGACACTTTTGAGACACAGAAAATCATAAGACAGGATGAAGACGACGAGGAGACGAAGTCAATAGTCATCGGAGCTGCAGGCGAAAATCTGGTCAGGTTCGCGAACGTCCGGACTGGAATGAAGAACTCCGCCGGCAGAACAGGCATGGGATGCGTGATGGGCTCCAAGAACTTGAAGGCAGTCGCAGTCAGAGGAACCGGGCAACTCGAGTTTAACCAACCTGATGAGCTTCTAGAGTACTGCAAGCAGATGAATGACATGATCACCAGCACCCGCTGGGCAAAGGCCCAGTCTCGTTGGGGCACGATGATAATCTACAGCAACACAATGGATGCGCTGTGCACTGCCGACACCGGTACGTGCTGAGAGAAGGCCCGTGGGCACCCCTTTTCGGCGAAGGACCCGAATACACTTCGCTAGGAGCTTTTGGAACGATGGTTGACTGCAGAAAAATGGACACAATCCTCGTCGCAAACCACCTAGTAAACAAATACGGCGTTGACACCCTCGAAACTGGAGGACTCATCGCTTGGGCCATGGAGCTCTATGAGAAGGGGATACTAAATCGCAAGATGACGGACGGACTGGAGCTTGAATGGGGCAATGAAGAGGCTTTGTACGAACTAATACGCAAGATCACCTACAGAGAAGGGTTTGGAAACACGTTGGCAGACGGATTCAGAGAAGCCATCAGCAAAATCGGTAAAGATTCGGAGTACTACGCAATCCAGGTGAAGGGCATGAGCAACCTTCACTCAGACGAACGCCCCACGCCAAGCTTCGCCCTAGGCATAGCGACCTCAACGAG
>SMTZ1_10007208_pt1 | contig 11147 bp, 12 predicted proteins | sample DeeMarSWOR136_30_FD_25667 | JGI IMG/M metagenome (IMG submission 25667)
AAAAGCCTGACGGCATGTTCAATACGCCGGCAAAGCTTCCGATATAAGCGAATTTGAATCTCCATGGGGTCCACATCGGGCGTGCCATGAACCTGACAAACGGAGCCTCATGCTCCCTGAACCAGATATTTCCTGCATCAACGCTCAGTTTTGTAGGCCATTGCTTCCACTTAAATGAGTAGGTTCCTCTGCCGTAAACAGATGATCCTGCTTCATTGACATAGACATTGCCGCCAAGATCGATAGGGTGGCCGAGTGTAAGCTCTCTTTTTCTTCCGTAAACGTCTACCTCGTTTGCAAAAGGAGCGCCGGTAAGCTCATCAGCATCATCAAACTCTGTCTGGAACTCTGGTTTTACTTGTGCTTGCGCGCCTGCTGCAACCGTGGTTGGAGGGGCTGGCTTTGCTGGTTGAGGCTTTGGTTTAGGCTTTGCATCTTTTTTGCCGATCCTGATCACGATAGGCTCATCATCTGCCTTTGCCCCGGGTTCTTCTGCAGGGGCTTCCTCTGTTGGAGGAACCCGCTCAATAGGGTCTCCTTCAGCAGCTTTTCCTTCATCTGGCTTAGCAGGTGCCTCTTCGGGAGCGGCTTCTTTTGGAGCCTCTGGCCTTTCAGACTCTTGCGCCCTTGCAATCTTCTCCGTCAACGGAGAGAATGTAATAGTAACTGCAGCTGCAACTGCGGCTGTTATTCTCCTAAATCTGGTTTTCTTTCTGTTCTTCATGGTAATCCCACCACACATTATAATATATGGTAACATATTTAAAGTTACAGTTTATAAAAGAAGGTGAACTATCGCCTTGTCCTGAGCCTTTTATTGATTTTAGAGGTCAGTTCGAGGTAATCCTGGAGGAATTGGGACATATCCTCAAGCTTCTCCTTTTTGGATGGGGGCTTTCCTGGCATGAACCTCAGGTTCACCACCATATGGAGAACTCCTTTATCGTTCTTCATTTTCTCTATCCTGTATTTCTTATTGAAAGCAACGATATCCTTTTTCATGGAAGAAAGGAATTTCTCATCGCCAGAAACAGAAAATTCATTCAGCCATCCCCTTCCTTCATTTTTCATTTCAAATTGTTTTTTGCTTTTGTTGACAGCATCAAGAACATAGTCCACTGAAATGTGGTTGCCCCTTTTTCCGCGCAGCATCGACTGGTAGCTCAGGCGTTCTCCCTTGTAGTCGAAAAACAAGGTACCAAAAGAGAAGAAATTCGATTCCCAGGATCTGATTCCTTTTATGTTTTTTACAGAACGCTCAAAGTCTTTTATCTTTGTTATGCTTGACTGGAAATAGATGAAGAATATCAGGATCGATGTTATTGCAATCCAGCTGCCGTAGCCTGAATAAAGGGAAACTGCAGGGATGACTGCCAGCAGAAGAAGAAGCACAATTGCATCGCTTATGAAATAGGGATAATTCCTCATGCAAAGAAGAAGAAAATAAGGATTATTAAGCTATTCTTTTGCAGCGCCGGCATCAACCATCTGCTTGAACATGGAATAAGGAACAACCACGCAGACCTCGCATTTGCAGTCTGGGCAGATGAATGCCTTTTTTGGATCTCTTCTTATCTTTCCGCAGTTTGCGCAGATTTCAACAACGTTTTTCAGGATCTCACCTAAGTCACTGTCCTGGTGCAGCCCATGAACCTGCAGATCTTTCCTGTGTGAACGAATCCTTTGGAACTGATCCTCTTTGCTGCGGCCTCCATTATTTCAAGGCCTTTGTCTGCATCCTCTTCGGTCACAACATATGGGGGCACTACTCTGACGCTGCTTGACCCGCAGCCAAGCAGGATAAGGCCGTTTTTGATGCACTCGATGATGAAATGGTCCCTGGTTGTTTTGTCCTTAAGATCAAATGCAAGCATCAGGCCGAGCCCTCTCTGGCCGGAAATGTATTTTATATCATTCAGCCCTTTAAGGAGATAGCTCCCCATTTTTTTGTTTTTTGACAGCAGCTTGTCTTTTTTGATGACCTCTATTGTTTTCATGGATAATGAAAGGTCAAGGACATGGCCCCCTCCCCAGGTGCTTGATATGGCTCCCGGCTCACCAGGGAACATGGACTTTCTTGAAACAACAGCAGCAACCTGCAAAGCCTTTGCAGCAGAGAATACGTCAGGGGATATTCCGTAGTTTTCAAATGCCCACCACCGGCCGGTACGGCCCATTCCTGCCTGGATTTCATCGGATATGTACGGGATCCCGTATTGTTTTGTTATCTTCCTCAGGTCTGCCACCATTTTTTTAGGAGCAGGATAGTACCCCCCTTCCCCCTGGACATGCTCCAGGATAACAAACCCGATTTCTTCAGGGGCTGCTTCCCTTTCAAGGATGGCTTCAAGCTGCGCCCCTGCAGATTCATCGTAATCCAGGCGCATCATCGGAAGGCGCATATAGCCTTTCTTATGGGCTTTGTTGGAATTGGTCAGGGAAAGGGCGCCAAGCGTTCTTCCGTGAAACGCTCCTTTCATTGAGATTCCGAATTTTGTGCCGGGCCTTTTCCTCATGCATATCTTGATCGCGTTTTCAACCGCCTCTGCACCGGAATTTACCAGGAATGCGGTGTCAAGGCCCTTCGGCGAAATGCCTGTGAGCTTTTCAATCAGCTCAAGATGTTCAGCAACAGTGAAATCCTGGCCGGCATATTTGACCGGAAAGCTGCCGAATGATTTCACGACCCTGACCATCTCGGGATGGTTATAGCCAAGTGGATTGGACGCTATCTGGCTTGCAAAATCAAGAAAGATGTTGCCGTCGATATCCTCGCAATATGAGCCTGCGCCTTTACCGGAAAAAACAAGGGGGTAGGAAATCGACCATCCTCCGTTTTTCTGCTTAAGATCATCCAGGATTTTCAGGGATTTAGGACCAGGAATTGTCGTTTTCAGTCTGATCATGGAACTATTCCTTAAGTTACCTTTATATATGCTCTATCGGTGAGAAAACTATGAGGATAGGCTATCCATGCATCAACAGGAGCATAGGATGCACTGCGAACTCCACCTTCAGGCTTGCTTCCTATTCTGAAGAACTGCTGATCGAAAAGGTTGAGAATAACCTGAATTGCCTTCAGAGGATACTTGAGTATAACCTGAAAAACGGGCTGCTTTTTTTCAGGATCAGCTCTGACATTGTTCCTTTCGCCTCGCACCCTGTCTGCACTTTCAACTGGGGGAGGCATTTCGGGCCCGGATTCAGAAGAATAGGGGCTTTCATCAAAAAGCACAGAATGCGCATATCCATGCACCCTGATCAGTTCATTCTCCTTAATTCCCCTAGAAAAGAGGTAGTGGAAAGAAGCATCCTTGAACTCGACTATCACCGCAAGGTCCTTGATCTCATGGAGCTGGATGCCACTGCAAAGATACAGATACATCTCGGCGGAGCCTATGGAAACAAGAGGAAGGCAATGGAGAAGTTCGTGTCAGCATACCTTACTCTCGACCAGAAGACAAGGAAACGGCTTGTCATTGAGAACGACGACAGGCTGTTTTCACTACAGGACTGCATCTCGGTCCATGAGAAAACAGGCATCCCCCTGCTTTTTGACGGCTTCCATCACGAATGCCTGAATAACGGTGAGGGAGTGAGAAAAGCGGTAATGTCGGCAGAGAGCACGTGGAGGAGAAAGGACGGCGTGCTTATGGCGGATTACAGCAGCCAGGAAAAAGGCATGAGGAAAGGGAAACATGCGGAACATATAGACATAAGCCATTTCAGGAGATTTATCCGTGAGGCTGACGGCGTGGATCTTGACATCATGCTCGAGATCAAGGACAAAGAGAAAAGCGCCCTTAAGGCAATTGGTGTGCTGAGGGCAATGGGAAGGCTCTAACGATAGGTATAAAATAACGACTTTGGATTAGTTTTTACGGGGGTATATATGCTTAAGAAAGGGGATAAAGCGCCGGATTTTAGTTTGCAGGATCAGAACGGCAAAACGGTTTCTCTTGAGGATTTCAAAGGAAAAAAGGTAGTGCTCTATTTCTATCCAAGAGACAACACTCCCGGCTGTACGCTGGAATCAAGGGAGTTCAGCAAAATGAGGCAGACATTCGAGCGCGAAGGCACTGTCATCCTCGGAGTGAGCAAGGACAGCGTCGCCTCGCACCAGAAATTTGCAAAACTGAAAAAACTTTCAGTAAGCCTTCTTTCCGATCCTGAAGCAGAGGTCCAGAAGAGATACGATGTCTGGAGAACCAGGAGATTCATGGGCAAGGAATACATGAGGACCGTAAGAAGCACATTCCTCATTGACGAGTATGGAAAGATAGCGAAGGTATGGGATTCTGTAAACCCGTTGGGGCATGCAGAACATGTCCTTCAGGAAATCAAGAAAAAAGATTAATCAAAAAGATGGGAGAAATCTATTCCTTTCCTTGGCCCTTTCAGGCGCTGTGCAAGCGCATGTGCAACTATCGGCAACCCGATTGTCGCATCGCAGAAGCATTGCGCCTTCGGCGCATCGAATGCCTCCTTGCCCCAGCTTGATGCCTCTTCAAAGGTGCATCCTGAAAGACCGCCCCATTGCGGTGCATCCGTGGTTATCTGGATGGCATACTTGTGCGGGTAGTATGTTTCCCTCTTGCCGTCCTGCTTTACCCTGGTAACATGTGCCTCCCTTCCGGGAATTTCACGCTCCGGATAGAGAAGGTCGGAAGTAACTGCAAGAAGCTGGATGAAATCCTTTGGAACGCCTCCGCCTATGTAGCATACCCCTGTGTTGTTTATCTTTTCCCCAAGGCCCATGAATTCAGCATAGTCCTTCATGTTGTCTATGACAAGGTCAAAGCCCTTGCTCTTTGCAATAAGGCCTGCATCGCCGTAAGGACTGTCCACAATGGCAGGGCAGAAGACCGGAACTCTTTGCTTGGCAGCGGTTGCCACAATGCTGTTTATGTTCTTCTTGCCGAGCCATTTTCCGAATTCATAAAGGATTTCCCTTGAGGAATAGCGCTTTCCCTGTTCAAGCGATGATACATAGAATTCAGCGATCATCTCTGTCATTTCCATGTAGTCCCATTCGCTTCCCAGGACATCATAGTACCTGTTGATGTCGTTTTTCAAAAGTTGCTCGTCGTCTAAATGCTGGGAGCCTTTCCAGTAGCTGAAGCCCATCGCCTCGACAATATCCTCCGAGATATTGGCCCCTGTGGAAACAATGACATCGACGTACCTGTTTTCTATAAGCCAGTTGATGATCTTCCACTGGCCGGTTGTGGAAAGGGATCCTGCATAGCCGAGAACTATCGTGGCTGTAGGATCCTTGACCATCTTCTCATAAACATCCGCCACTTCAGCAAGCTTTCTTCCCTGGAATCCGGTCTGCCCCATCTCAGAAAGAAGATCTGAAATCGACCTCGACGGATCTACCTCAATTGCCCTAACCTTTTCCTTAAAAAAATCAGATTGTGTCATAGGGGAGAAAAAGAAAAGGAGATTATTTATTTATTTCGGATTTTATCTTCTCGGCCGTCGTGGAGAGTTCCTCAGTGGTTGCCTTTTTTGCCCTGCATGGGTCAAGCTCTCCGCCGGAATTCAGCGGAATGAGATGGACATGAACATGGGCAACAAGGAATCCTTCCACTATCACGCCGATCTTTTTGGCTCCTGTAGCGCGCCTTCTCGGGCCTGCAAGATCCTTGGCAGCCTTCCAGAGTCTTGAATAGAGCTCATCAGGGGCGTCAAAAAGATAGTCCTCATGTTTTTTCGGGATTATCAAAGTATGCCCTGGGTTGATCGGGCTGATGTCAAGAAAAGCAAGAAACTCATCATTCTCCCAGACTTTGGCACTTGGAATCTCTCCCCCTGCGATTTTACAAAAGATGCAGTCTGTCATGGCGGAATTATTGATGAAAAGGATTAAAATAAGTCTGAAAATTTAACTCCGTTAGCTGATGATTTAATTGTTATAGAAAATGGATAGATATAAAAAGATTTCTTTAGCATAACTCTATATGGCCGGATTTAAAAAACAAGGAAAAAAAGGAGAGGGGGATTTAAGGATTGCTCCAAGAACACTTAAGCAGGTTTTGGGTACTATGGGACCTTGTCATGGAGACAGATTAGATGATTCGCGCTTTATCACAGCTGTGGATGAAAATGGAGTGCTCCAAAAGTTTATGCCAGAAGGGGTTTTAATCGATTTTGGTGGCAGGATAGATCTGAAAGAGCAGTATGAGAAAGTTTGTGGTTCTAGAGATGTAGCAGGATGGCAGGAACTTGGATTACGGATTAGGGAATGGGTAGATGAGGATGGCTACAGTTTCCAGAAATTTAAGGTGTATGCAGCATTTCTAGCAAAAGCTATGAACGTTCTTCCGAATGACCATACTGGAGATAAGCAAAAACCTGCTGGTTTAGGAAGTTCTTATGCGGGTCAGTGGGACTTAACTATGGGCAACCCATTTGGAGGCCGGTGGTTAACTGTGGACTATCCACTTAGAACAGGGAGACTAAAACAAGAGTCTGTGCAAGGATATGCATCGGCCTTCGGCCCGTATCTTGTTGATGATCATGTGGATGATAAATTGGATTCTGCAAAAACTAATTCTTTAGCAAAAGAGCTAGCACGAGACGATTCCCGGCTTAAAACTCCGGCAGAAAAACTGGACGTAGTTCTGGCTGTCATGAGCAGACAGGATGAGATTACCTCCACTGAAGATGTCAGAAGAGTTTACGACACAATAGTGAGAGAGAAACTGGGCCAATGAAAGATAGGGATATCACAGGTATTTCAGTTGCTGTCTTTTGGCTTTTGGAAGGTTATTTGTGACAAGACCATCTTTCAAAAAGCCGCAGCCAAGGAAATTTCCTAGGTATGAAAGGATAACATAGCCGTGTTCTGCATTGGTTTTTACCCGCAGATCGTATCCTTCTATGTATTGCTTTGCATCTTTCTTTGATAATTCTACGACGTTTTTTGTTGAAAGATGGCCGAACAATTGTAAGAAATTGGATGTTGGTTTGACCTGTTTTTCTGCTCTTGCAATGAGCAGGCCCGGGGAAACAATTGCTGGCTTGTCAATCGTTTTCGGGCCAAGATAGTATTTTTCCTTCACCCCCACGTAAAGCTGGTAATCCTTGAATGCGCTTTTCGGAATTCCGAATCTCTCTTCAAAATATTCAAATATCATTTCGTTATCCTCGCAACAAAGAATCCTCCGGTATCATTGTGCTGCGGCCAGACGCGGCAGCATTGTTCAACTTCAGAAGGATATTGCTTTTCTCTCCATTCAGTTGTTCCTCTGCTGAATTTGAATCCGGGCAATTCTATTTTCTCGATTTTTGCATCTCTTTTTGAAAGCAGATAGCCGACAACTTCCTCGTTTTCTTCAGGAGCGAATGTGCAGGTGGAATAGGCCATTACCCCTCCTTCTTTCAGGAGATCAAATGCCTTGACAATTAACTGTTTCTGCAATCTGGAATGGCCGAATATCTTTTTCTCGTTCCATGTCCTGAATAATTTGTCGTTTTTTCTCATTATTCCTTCGGAAGAACAGGGAGCATCCAATAGGATTACATCAAACTGCCGATTAGGGAAGAATCTCAGGTCCTGGTTTGTAATTATTGTATTCAAAGCACCTGCTTTTTGCAGATTAAACTGCAATGCCTTTATCCTTGCATAGGAGATGTCATTTGCGACTATCGTGTTCCTGTTTTCCATCAATGCAGCAAGCTGGGTCGTTTTTGATCCTGGGGCAGCACAGCCATCAAGGACAAATCTTGCTTTTTCCAACTCTTTTCGTACAATGAGCGGAGGTATCATGGAAACAAGTTCCTGTGCATAGATCTTTCCGAGGAAATGCTCAAGGGTTGAGCCTATGTCAGGATCAGCTGAAACGAACGCATCAGCATACCATGGCATCTGCCTTATCTCGATCCCGTATCCTGCAAAACGTGCCTTGATTTCATCTGCAGAGGACTTCAGGGTATTCACGCGGAAAGATTTCGGGAGCAGCCGCTGGAGAGAAGAAAGAAACGCATCCTCATCATCAACGAGGCTGCTGTAACGCTCCCTAAACGTTTGCGGGATCATGAGTAGAAGAGTGCTTCGAAATGCTTAACACTGTATTGATCAGTGCTGTATGGGAGTATGCCTGGCAGAAATTGCCTGTCAGCTCCTTTCTTTCCATATCTATTCCCTCGGAAAAGAGATGGAGGTGATTGGCATATTTGAGGATGTTGTTGAACATGTCCATTGCCTTCTCTGTTTCGCCGATTGCAAACAGCGCATCTATCAGCCAGAATGTGCACAGGATGAATGTGTTCTTTGGTTTCCCGAAGTCGTCCCTTATTATGTACCTGAAGACGAAACCTTCCTTGTTGAGCTGCCTGTCTATCTCCTTTACGGTTGCGATGAACTTTTTATCTGTCGGCGGAAGGAAGCCGTAGCGGTGCATGACCAGCACGCTCGCATCCAGGGCATCAGAGCCATAGTACATTGTGAATGCCTTGCCGTTCCATCCTTTTTCAAGGATCTCCTGCTTCAGCTCGTCCCTGGCAGCCTTCCATTCCTCAACAGGCCATGGTTTCCTGAACCGTTCTGCAAGTTTTATCCCCCTGTCTATCGCGACCCAGGACATCAGCTTGGAGAACACGAAATGCTCCTCTATGTTCCTGAATTCCCAGATGCCGTTGTCTTTCTTTTTTCTGAGTATGACTGCGAGCTCGACAAGATACCTCACAAACTTCTCCATGTCTGCATCAAGCTCATCGGTGAAGACCTCGTATATCAGCGCAAGCAGCTCCCCGACAACATCTATCTGTAGCTGCAGGAATGCGGCATTTCCGATCCTTACCGGCCTTGAACCCCTATATCCCTCCAGGTGATCAAGGGTCGATTCATGAAGATCTGTTCCTCCATCCACTTTATACATGATCTGGAGGGTTTTGTTTTTCAGGTAGAGATCCTTCATGAAGTTGACAAACCTTTTTGCCTCCTCATCATGGCCAAGCCTTGAAAGCGAGGCTGCTGCGAATGCCCCGTCCCTGATCCAGCAATAGCGGTAATCCCAGTTTCGCACATCTCCTGCTATTTCAGGCAGTGAGGTTGTTGCTGCCGCAATGATGGCACCTGTCTTTTCATAGGTAAGAAGCTTGAGGGCAAGAACGGTCCGTACGATTTTTTCCTTGTGCAGTTCAGGAAGCCTGTAGTTTGAGAGGTATTTCCTCCAGTAGGAAATCGTATTTTCAAGAGTGGCGCTGATGTCTTTCTGATTTGGCTCGGATTCCTCTCCGATTGCGAAATACAGCTCTTTTTCCAGCTTCAACGGCTCCTGGCTGATGATTTTTTTGTAATCAGCATTTGAGTAAAGGGGAATGGAATGCTGCTTGTTTTTTGCAACAAGGTGGTTTTTTTCTATTTTCAGGATAGTCCTTCCCCTTGCATAATCAAGCCTCGGTTCATAGACGATCGTTATGATAGGGGTTCCCTTCAATGGCTGGATGATACGGATGAAAGAGTTGCCGTAAAGAGGGGCATAGTCTATCACTGCAAACTCATCAGTCCCATTGGAGAAAACGGTTTCAAGGACATTGGTATCCTCTATGTAATTCTGCCTTATCTCATAATTCCCATGGGGGATGATCTCAAAGGATCCTCCCTTGGGGTCAAGGAGCTTGGCAAAGACACTGGGGGAGTCAAAAACAGGGAAGCACATCCATTCCATGGAAGCGTTCCTTTTGACAAGTGCAATGGTCTTGCAGTTTCCTATTATCCCATAATCCAGTGCCATATTGATCCTTGAGCCTAATCTGATTAAAACCTTATTTTGAGGGTAGCGCTTGTTTTAACCGGTTGTTACTAATAATGGTAATACAAGTATTTAATACTATCATTTGCAGACCCCGTATTTTGCAACGAACCCTTCCCGGAACGCCAGTGTCTTTATCATGTGCCTGAATTCATCATCCTTTTCCTTTTCAGGGGCTGACCAAGTCAAGGAGAACACGATCCTTCCTGTGGAGAACATCACCCCTCTCCCTATATGGGTCTTGCCTCCTGATTCATAGCGGTATTCCCTGCTGTATGCAGGCATTCCCCTGAATTTGTCTTTTTTTACCTCTGCGATGATCCCTGAGGAAGGGCCTTCAAGCTCTGCTTTTGCATATTTCTTGAAGTCGAATTTCTCCGGAAGCCTTGCATCAACAGAGATGGTGAAGCGCTTGCTCCCTTTTTCGAATGAGATGGTGTATTTCCCGTCCACCACTGCGATATCCCGGTCGAATTTCCAGCCGGACGGGTAGAAAAGCTCGAAATTGCCAAGGGGATCCCTGAACCTTACGAATTTCTTTTTCTTCCTGAACAGTCCGAGAATCCTATCTTTCCACAATCCAGACAACCTCGCCGCAGTCTTCATCAAACGGGGAATAGTCAAACCCGCAGTAATACCTTATGTTCCTGTAACCTGCCCGCTGGAGAAGCTCTTTCATTTCTTTTATCCTGAGGAAGTATATGGTCATCGGATATTCCAGCTTCCTTCCGTCTTCCATCGTTAGTGATACCTTGTAGTTGCCTGCCCTTTTGTTGGGCTCGTAGTGCAGGTACCAGTCAGTGGTGTACTTCTTTCCCCCTTCTGCAAACTCAACCCGGTCGAAGTGATGGTAATCGCCGGTCATCTCAAGGTCTTCCTTGGAGGGGTTGTAGGTGTGCAGTATCAGCCTGCCTCCTTTGTTGAGATGGTCCATGAATGTCTGCAATGCCTGCTTCCTTTCGGTTTCTGTCGCCAGGTGCAGGAAGCTCCTGTAGGGGACTATTATCAGGTTGAATTTCTTCTCTATCTTGAAATCGACCATATCTGCAAGATGGACATCAGGCTCAAGGCCGAGCTGCTTTGCCTTTGATTTCAGGACAGCCAGCATGTTCTCTGAAAGGTCAAGGCCGGTGATGTCGATGCCTCCCTGGAGGAGTTTCAGCAGTATCCTCCCTGTGCCGCACGCTACCTCAAGGACAGGGCCCCTGGCATTCTTTGCCTCCCTGAGATAGAACTCTGCATCCATCTGATCCCCATAGATGAGATCATAATGTTCCGCCATCTCCTGGTATACGTCCATTGGATAGATTGCAAAACGAAATTAAATAAACATTTCCAGAACAATGTCATTTGTGTATCTGCATATAGATATGGACTATTTCT
>SMTZ1_10011315_pt1 | contig 11147 bp, 7 predicted proteins | sample DeeMarSWOR136_30_FD_25667 | JGI IMG/M metagenome (IMG submission 25667)
TAATAAGTCATAACCTCGAATTGCAGATATCTCCTATGCATCTCAATTCGAGGTTACCTCATAAATTATTTTTAAATTTAATCGATATATCAATTTCTTTTTCTTCTTATTTGATCTCGGTCTCTTTCAAAATATCCTAGCTGGTGTCAAGCAGGGGAGGCAGGCAGGACATCCTTCAGGAGATTAATGAGCATTCGTGCGTTGGTTACGGCCTGGGCCTTGGCGTGATTATTAAAAAACACGAAGAGTTTTTTTGTCTTGCTTGACAGATCCCGTATCTTCGGAAGCCATTCCTTCAATTCGTCCCCGGAATAAAGATAATCATATCTCCTGGTTGAATCCGTGCCATACCAGGTAGACTTATTACGGCCGTGAAAACGTATATAGCCGTGATCAGATGTGTTTATAACAACAGGAGGGATCAGGGATGGCAGAGGCGGTTCATCCACGCACACGAAACCCGCTCCAAGTTCCCTGAGTGTCTCAAACACGGAATCCTTTAACCACTCCTTCTGGCGGAATTCGATTGATACGGGGGCAGGAGACATTGCCTCGATCAGAGATTTGAGATAAAACCTGTTAGAGGAGGTATAATGAAAGCTCTGGGGAAATTGCAGCAGCACGGACCCCAGGAGATCTTTTTCTATAAATGGGGATATTCCTTTAATGAAAAGGGGCAAGGAGTCACTGATGGAATTATCCGAAATCTCATGGGTAAGGTAGCGTGAGGCCTTGACCACGAATTCCAGTCTTCCAGATGATCTTTTGATCATCTCCATGGATTGACGGGCCTCAGGGATACGATAATATGTAGAATTTAATTCCAGGACATTGAAGTTACGGGCATAATACTTGAGATAGTCTTTTTTAAGGGTGTCTTGCGGATAGAATTCGCCTTTCCAGTCGTCATAATAATAACCTGATGTGCCTATCAGTATATCTGACATATGATTTCAATAAGAGGTTAAGAAGACATTGGCAGAGAGCATAGCATAGAAATCATGAAAAATAGAATATTGAATATCGAAAAGGAAGGTTGAATATTAAAATTTTTCTTCGCCTCAAAATTCATTATTCGATATTTGATATTCTACCTTCAATTCTTCGGGTTTTTCAGCATTTCCATTGCCCTATGGACGATATTCTCCGGCGTGAATCCGAATTTCTTCATTAATACACCACCCGGTGCGGAGGCTCCAAATCTTTTAACGCCCATTATTGATCCGTTTTCTCCGGCATATTTCTCCCACCCTATCGGCAGGCCAGCCTCAACAATGAGACGCAACCTTACCTCTGGCAGGAGCACCTGGTCTTTATATTCCTGGGGATTCCTTTCAAAAAGTTCCTGGCTGGGCATATTTACCAGTCTTGCCAGGATCCCTTTCCCCTTGAGCTGTTCCCATGCCGCGATGGAAATATGAACCTCAGATCCTGTGGCGATAATTATAATATCCGGTCTGGCCTCGCAATCGGCTAGGATATAGGCACCCTTTGCAAGTCCTTCCGCCGGGCCATAAAGCCTTCTGTTGATCACAGGGAGTTCCTGCCGGCTTAATATCAGGGCAACAGGTCCGTTTATCCTGATTGCCTGTCTCCATGCCTCGGTTGTTTCAGAGGCATCCGCAGGCCGGATAACAACAAGACCCGGAATGGCCCTCAGGACGGCCAGGTGTTCAACCGGTTGATGGGTGGGCCCGTCCTCGCCCACAGCGATACTGTCATGGGTAAAGATATAGATTACATGCTGTGCCATAATACTCGCGAGCCTTATTGACGGCCTCATATAATCGGAAAAGACAAGGAATGTCCCGCCGTAAGGTATAAGGCCCTTATGTAGCGCAATTCCTGACAGGATTCCTCCCATGGCATGTTCCCTCACCCCGAAACGGATATTCCTGCCATCATAACTACTTTTCTGAAAGTCGTGGGAGGACTTGATGATGGTATTATTGGATGGTGCCAGATCAGCGGAGCCGCCGATAAGCCTGGGGATTCTTTCGGCAATGGCGTTCAATAGTATGCCCGAGGCCGAGCGGGATGCCATGGGCCTTTCTGCCTTGGAAAAGTCCGGCAGATCATTATCCCATCCGGCATCTAATTCCCCTTTCATAGAATCTGTCCACCTTTCGGCGAGTTCAGGAAATTCTTCACGATACAAAGCAAAATGTTCCTGCCACCTGGATTCCGCCTTCCTGCCCTTTTCAATACATGACCTGAAGTGTTTCAGGGCCTCTTCGGGAACATAGAATCTCTGGTCCTCGGGCCACCCCAAATTCTTCTTTGTAAGGATAACCTCCTCTTCGCCAAGGGGCGCGCCGTGGGCATCGGATGAATCCTGCTTGTTGGGACTGCCGCAGGCAATGTGTGTTCGAAGGATGATCAGAGATGGCCTTTCAGTTTCGTTTTTCGCCTTCCTGATGGCCTTTAGAATGGCCTTTATGTCATTTCCATCGTCGATCTTAAGTACATGCCAGTTATATGCCTTGAACCTCAGGGCGACATCCTCGGTAAAGGTTATAGCGGTCTTGCCTTCAATAGTAACACCATTATCGTCATAGAGGCATATAAGCCTAGCAAGGCCCGTGTGCCCCGCGAAAGATGCGGCTTCGGATGTTATCCCTTCCATAAGATCCCCGTCGCTGCACATTACGTATGTGAAATGGTCCACTATATCGTAGCCGGGGCGGTTAAAGACAGAGGCAAGGTGTCGTTCAGCCAGAGCTATTCCAACCGCGTTCGCGAATCCCTGCCCCAGTGGGCCGGTTGTTGTTTCCACTCCTGTCGCGCATCTGAACTCGGGGTGGCCCGGTGTCCTGCTCTCCCACTGACGAAAATCTTTAATGTCCTCTAGTGACATATCATAGCCAGTAAGGTAGAGAAGGCTGTAGAGAAGCATGGATGCATGGCCGCAGGACAGGATGAAACGGTCTCTGTCATGCCATTCCGGATTTTCAGGATTGTGTTTCAGCATGTGAACCCACAGGGCATATGCGGCTGCCGCTAGGCCCATCGGGGCTCCGGGATGACCGGACTTTGCCTTTTGTACCGCGTCCATGGCCAGGGTGCGGATACTGTTTACGCATAATTCATCGATTAGAGGCCGGCCCTCTGATGCACCTTTATTCATTATTATTTCTCCTTTTCGGCATCGCAGTGTGTTATGCGAACTTGGATGAGAACTATAACAGCATTTAATAGTAATATGATTTTCTGTCAAGGGGAATAAGGGTGGGCTAAACATTAAGATGATAAAAAAGCCTTTCTCCTTGGCAGGGAAAGGCTTTATTTATAATAAATACTTAAGGATTTTTTTATAATCTGTGATCTAGCTGCATTGCATGATAAGGTTAAATATCTATTCTAATACAACCATAACGGCGTCAGCCTCAATCGTATCGCCTTTTTTGCATCTAATCTCTTTGACTGTGCCGGCTCCTGTTGCCACGATTGGCAGCTCCATTTTCATCGCCTCAATTATGATTACTTCATTATCTTCTTCTACAGTATCGCCGATCTTCACCTTCACGTCCAACACCTTCCCTCCCATTGGGGCAGTAATTTCAATCACGATAAGTTCCTCCTTATTCTATTAACGGCTGTGTTTTTAAAAAAGTAGGCAATTTATTACTATTTATTTTCTAATTGTCAAGGATAAACTTTTGGTAATTTATAAAATCTTCATAATTGTAATATATTGGTAACATTAAAAAGTGTTGGCACTATCATACTATGAGCGGTGCATATGGATCCTCATGGGCATCTATTTTTTAGAGGAAAACGTTTAAAGAATATTGAATATCGAACAGGGAACTTCGAATGATGAAATTCAGACTCTTTCGATATTCTGAAATCGATATTCTCCTCTTCATCTCTATGAGCCAGGGGACATCCCGGCAATACCCATGCCGACACTTTTGAACGTTACCGATATTTTAAGATCGAATTACAAAGTTTTATAAGACTTGACATAATATATTAATTTTATTAATATTGATCCATCTTATTGTTTAGCCTTATAATTTATTCTCAAGATGTCCTTCTATTTCAGTAATACACGGGAGGAGGATAACAAATGGCCCAGATGTGGCAGTGGGTAGCTGTAACCAGGAAAGGTAGAAAATTAAAAGGTGAATTAGAGGCCGCAACCGAGCAGATAGCTCAGTCCCAGCTCAAGAAGCGGAACCTCAACATCTTGAAGTTAAAACCAAAACCAAAGGACCTGTTTGAAAATATAGCTTTTATGCAACCCAAGGTCAAAAATAAGGATATCGTTATTTTTACGAGACAGTTCTCGACCATGATCGATGCTGGGCTTCCTTTGGTTCAGGGTCTCAATATACTCGCGGAACAGAATCCCAATCCCACCTTCAAGGGTATTTTAAGGCAATTGACAAAGGATGTTGAAGGCGGATCCACCCTTGCCGAGGCGATGAAAAAACACCCCAAGGTCTTCGATAACCTCTTTGTGAACCTCATAGCGGCAGGCGAGGTAGGCGGTATTCTGGACACGATCCTACAGCGTTTGGCAACATTTATAGAAAAGGCTGAAGAGCTGAAATCCAGGATAAAAGGCGCATTGACCTATCCTATCGTTGTTATTTGCATAGCTTTTATAGTCATAGCCGTTATCCTGATATTTGTTATCCCCGTGTTCCAGGACATGTTTTCGAGTTTCGGGTCTGCCTTACCGGCGCCTACCCAGCTTGTGGTCAACTTGAGCGATTTTATGAAGGGTAATATACATTGGATAATTCTTGCTATAATAGCTTTTGTTTTTGCGTTTAAACAATACGCCAACACCAAAGGGGGCAGAAAAACAATCGATATCTGGTCTCTGAAACTGCCGGTATTCGGAGATCTCCTGAAGAAAACGGCTGTCGCAAGATTCACGCGTACTCTGGGGACCATGATGTCCAGCGGTGTCCCAATACTGGACTCTCTGGACATTGTTGCCAAGACGGCCGGGAATGTCGTTATCGAAGAGATTATTTATGATGTAAGGGGCAGCATAGCTGAAGGACAGACCATTGCTGAACCCTTATCGGAAAATGATATCTTTCCAGGCATGGTGATACAGATGATATCGGTTGGTGAGGCTACAGGGGCCCTTGATACAATGCTTGGAAAGATCGCCGATTTTTACGACAAAGAGGTCGACGCGGCCGTAGATGCCCTGACGTCCATGTTGGAACCTCTGCTCATGCTTTTCTTAGGTGGCGCGATAGGAGGCCTGGTTGTGGCAATGTACCTGCCCATCTTCACAATGGCAGGGGCCGTAGGCTAATCCCCTCAAAATATGGTCGAACATGACCTAAAAGATCCAAGGCCGGAATTGACCGGGCGGCTTCAGACACTAATGCTTTTGAGGCTGCTCATTGTCTCCCTCCTGTTAGGAGTATCCGCCTTTATCCAGATAAGAGAGACGAGGGCATATTTCGGGGAGATACAGACCTCCCATTATCTCCTTATCGCGACAATCTATTTCCTTACCTTTATATACATAATCCTCTTTAAGACGCGGAAAAATCTTACCAGACAGGCATACCTGCAACTATTGGTGGATACCTTTTTTATTACGGCCATAATCTATTCGACCGGCGGAATAGACAGTATATTTTCTTTTCTCTATATACTCACCATTATCAATGCAAGCACGATCCTCTACAGAAGAGGGGGCATGATTATTGCTTCAAGCAGCAGCATTCTTTACGGACTTTTGCTGGATCTACATTATTACGACGTCATTGATCCTTTCGGCAGCCGATGGGATTATGGATTAGAATACCAGAGTTTCAATATCTTTTATACTATTGTGGTAAATATCTCCGCATTTTATCTCGTGGCCCTCTTGAGCAGTATTGGTTCCGAGCAGGCGAGAAAAAGTCAGGTTGAACTGAAGGCCAAGGAAGATGATATCATCAAACTGGAGGCCTTGAATGAATGGATTATACGAAGCATTAAGTCAGGGTTAGTTACTTTGGACGGGCAAGGCAAGATCATCCTCTTTAATCCCGCAGCAGAGGATATATTCGGAATCAGTTCACCCAAGGTCATAGGTCGGAATATTATCGACGTATTTCCCTTCCTTAAGAATCATTTAGCAAAGAAAGAGGAGGAGATTTTGTTAAGGGAGACAGGAAATCCACCCCGATTTATTGACCTTCCGTATCTCGGAAATCATGACAAAGGTCTTTCACTCCGATTTTTCATCTCGCCCCTAAGGATTCCGAATGGAGATCAAAAGGGCCGGATACTCTTTTTCCAGGATATCACTGAGATGAAGCGAATAGAGGAGGAGATGAAAAAGGTGGAGGGGCTAGCATTGATCGGCGAGCTCGCAGCAGGCATCGCCCATGAGATAAGAAACCCCATGGCCTCTATCAGCGGCTCCATACAGATGCTTAAAGAAGGTCTGAATAAAGATGATATCGATGGACGACTCATGGATATTATCCTGAGAGAGATCAACAGGCTGAATAATCTGGTCAATGATTTTCTCCTGTTCGCAAGGCCTAAGCCTTCCGGTATCCGTGAATTTGATCTTAAGCCGCTTATTATCGAATCCCTGGAACTCTTCAAAAACAGCGGAAAATGGAATGACCAGATGAAGGTTGAAACCTATTATCATGGCGATATAAGACTTGTCTCTGATCCTGAACAGATAAAACAGGTATTATGGAATATCTTTTTAAATGCCGTAGAGGCGATTCAAGATAGGGGAATCCTCTATGTTAGCGCCGAATCAGTCAATAACGGAAAAATCTTTGAATCAAAGAGGGAGATGGTAAGGATTATCGTAAGAGATAACGGGAGAGGATTCAGTGAGAAGGCTCTACAGTATCTTTTCACGCCCTTTTTTACGACAAAGGAAGGCGGCTCGGGCCTTGGACTTGCTATAGTTAAACGTATTGTGGAAGGGCTCGGGGGCACTGTCTACGGGGCAAACCATCCTGATGGGGGGGGAGTAATCACCGTCTTGCTTCAAAAACAGCTGTCGCATCTGTAATGAACAACATAGATGAGGAGTCCCATATAAGATAACATGCCAATGTCCGGCAGGCCCCCTTTTTTAGAGACAATAAGCTTTAAAATATCGAATACCCGCCTGCCATAGCCCGATTTTTAATACGCTGCCTATTTATTCTTGCTGCAAAACTTGTAGCATATTAAACTTAATCGCTGTAGGGCATGGGCGGGCAGGTCGAACAGGGAATTTCGAATTATGAAGTTTAGACTCTTTCAATATTCGATATTCATACATTTAAATCCAAACCACAGAGTATATTGCTTAAACAAAACTTCAGTTGGAAGTCCATGGTCGAAATCCCGGAGGCGTAATGGGCCGCACATTAGACAGAAATATGCTCTTAAAGGTAAGACGCCCAAGTCGCTATCTGGGGCATGAGATTAATGCCATAAACAAAGATCCCTCAAAAACAGAGGTTTCAATAGCCTTGGTTTTTCCGGACCTCTATGAGGTGGGCATGTCCCATCAGGGATTGAAGATACTCTATCATATACTCAACAGCCATGAATGGCTTGCGGCGGAAAGGGCCTATTCGGTCTGGGTCGATATGGAGAAGGAGATGAGGGATAGAGGAATAATCCCTTACGCACTCGATTCAGGCAGGCCTTTAACCGATTTTGACATTATAGGATTCAGCCTCCAGTATGAGCTTTCCTACAGCAATGTCCTTACCATGCTTGATCTTTCGGGCATCCCGTTCCTTTCGTCAGACAGGGATAATTCCTCTCCCCTTATCATTGCGGGAGGACCTGCATGCTTCAATCCGGAGCCTGTAGCGGATATCTTTGATGCCATCCTGATAGGCGATGGAGAAGAGGCAGCCCTTGAGATCTGTAAGACCGTAAGAGACGGTAAAAGGAACAGGATTAACAGGAAGGAAATATTGCACGGTTTGAGAAAGATTCAAGGTCTATACATCCCTTCCTTATTTAAAGTGCATTATCTCAAGGAGGGTAATGTCGGGCGTATTGAACCATTACATCCGGATTACACAGAGGTGCAAAAGGCCCTTTTACCCGATATCGATAAATATCCATTTCCGTCAGATCAGGTTGTCCCCTTTACCCGGCTTATCCATGACCGACTGGCTATCGAGATCTCAAGGGGCTGTGCAAGGGGCTGCAGGTTTTGTCAGGCTGGTATGATATATCGCCCTGTTCGTGAACGCAGTCCTGATTCTGTCATTAAGATCGCCGACCGAGCACTCAAGTCAACCGGATTTGAAGAGATATCCTTATTATCCTTAAGCACGGGGGATTATAGATGTATTGCCCCACTGATCAGGATTATCATGGATATGCAATCGGGAAAAAAGATCGCGGTCAGCCTCCCTTCTCTGAGAATCGACAGCCTGGATCCCTCATGGTTTGAAGAGATAAAGAGGGTGAGAAAAACAGGTTTTACCATAGCGCCTGAGGCCGGAAATGACCGTCTTAGAGAAAAGATCAATAAGCCTGTTACTAATATGGATATCCTTAATATGGCCAATGAAATATATAATGCAGGTTGGAACCTTATTAAGCTTTATTTTATGATCGGTCTTCCAGACGAGACGGAACAGGACCGCAAGGATATAATAGGTCTTGCTAAAGAGGTGGCCAGTCTCGCCAAGGGTAGAGGAGGAAAGGCTATACTGAACGTGAGTATCTCTACATTTGTGCCAAAGGCCCATACGCCCTTCATGTGGGTGCCGCAAATAGGCCTTGATCAGAGCTGGAGATACATTAACATGATCCGAGATGGGCTAAAGGGTGGCCGTGTGAGGGTAAAGTGGAATAAACCTGAACTGAGCTGGCTTGAAGGTGTTTTTTCCCGCGGAGACAGGAGGTATGGATATCTGGAAAGAGGCATTTAAAAGGAAAGGGGTGAATCCGAATCTCTACCTATATCGATCAAGATCCATGGATGAGGTCCTCCCATGGGACCATATTTGCTCAGGGGTCGGGAAGGATTACCTGAAACTGGAATGGAGCAACGCCCAAGATGGCAAAAGTACTCCTGATTGCCGTGAAATATGTCATGAATGCGGCGTTTGTGACCATAAATACATTGACCATATTATCTACAGTGACTTCTCCCCGTCAACAGCGATCGAGAGGAAATCTTTTGATCGCCCGGAAGGAGAAATAAAAAAATATCGATTGACTTTTTCCAAAATGCATCCTTCTGCATATCTGAGCCATCTGGAACTCGCCCAGACCTTTATCAGGGCGCTCAGAAGGACAGGCCTCAAAATGGTCTTTTCCAAGGGTTATCATCCCATGCCCAAGGTATCATTTTCCTCTGCTTTGCCAGTAGGAACAGAGAGCCTTCATGAGACAGTAGATATTGAATTGTATGAATCCATACCTGTTTTGACATTCGGAGAAGTGATAAACCGTCAGCTTCCTGACGGCCTGAAGGTAAAACTGATTGAAGATATTAGTCCCGCTATTAAGAGTGCTGCTCTGATAGAGAGCTATTTTCTAGTTACGGTAAATAATCAAAAGATAGATGAGAAAAGAATAAAAGACTTTTTGGATTCGGATAGCTTCCCTATTTTAAAAAAGACGAAAAAGGGGGAGAGGGAGGTAAACGCCAGGTCCATCGTTAATAAGATAACGTATATTTCGCCGGATACAATCAGCCTTACAGTGAGGCATATTAACGGACCTGAAATAAGGCCTGCGCAGATTATCCAAGAGATATTTCGTCTGGAAGATCGGGATATGGAAGAGATTAAGATATTGAAGACCGGACAGATAATGGGGTAATATTTATGAACAGAGTTCAAGAGATTTAGGGGTCAAGGGGGCTGCTGTCAGGTGTATAGGCTGAAGGAATAAATATTTTTTAAGAATTATTTATCTTAAGTACCATTCGAGTTCGCTCACGGCCATGAGCTTGGTCGAATGGTTTAGCCTTCAGTCTAAGTACCTCATATTAAATCCTCGGATATTTGACCAATTTCTCTAAACTAAATTTGAGATAATCCAACTTATATCAATCGGATAGTTATGGCAAATGAATTGATCATTAATACAAGACCGCATGAGACAAGGGTGGCACTTGTTGAAAATGGGGTTGTCTCCGAGCTGCATATTGAGAGGAGAACCGGGCAGGAACTCCAGGGCAATATATATCGCGGCCGGGTCGTAAGAGTGCTGCCTGGAATGCAGGCGGCATTTGTCGATATAGGTCAAAACAGGACGGCTTTTCTGTATGTTTCAGACGTTCAAAAGGATCTATTGGATCTTGAACGATTGATGTCCATGAACAGCACAGATAATAATGAGGACGCATCGGCCGAATATCTGGATGGATCCAGGCATAACGAGCTAGTGGATATATCCTTTAATATTGAAGACCTCTTAAAGGAAGGTCAGGATATAATGGCCCAGGTATCGAAAGAGCCGATGGGATCTAAAGGGGCACGGGTCACCTCTTATATTTCACTGCCCGGCAGGCACCTTGTCTTGTTGCCCACGGTTAACCATGTTGGTGTATCGCGACGGATTGAGGATCAGGAAGAGAGGGAGAGGCTTAAGAATATTATTGAAGAGATAAGACCTGAGAAGGTGGGCTTTATTCTCAGGACAGTCAGCGCTGGGGCTGAAAAGGACAAATTGAAATCAGAAATGGATTTTATGTTAAAACTATGGGCCGATATACAGGCCAGAATGGCACAATCAACAGGTCCAGGCCTGTTATATATGGATTTAGGCGTCTCTCTTAGGGCCGTGAGAGACCTTTTTACCAGGGAAGTGGATCGGCTTATTATTGACTCAAGCGAAGAATACGAAAAGATCATGAGGTTCGTAGATAACTTCGCGCCGACGTTGAAATATTCTATTGAACTATATAAGGGAAATGATCCTATCTTTGATATATATGGTATTGAATTGGAAATCTCCCGGGCGCTGGATAACAAGATATGGCTGAAATCAGGGGGATATATCGTAATTGAATCAACGGAAGCCCTCACTGCTATAGACGTGAATACCGGAGGTTACATTGGCAAAAGGAATCTGGAGGAAACGATCCTGAAAACCAATCTTGAGGCAGTAAAGGAGATTGCCTATCAGCTACGGTTAAGAAATATTGGCGGACTGATAGTTATAGACTTTATAGATATGGAAAA
>SMTZ1_10007210_pt1 | contig 11146 bp, 11 predicted proteins | sample DeeMarSWOR136_30_FD_25667 | JGI IMG/M metagenome (IMG submission 25667)
CGGGTGGCAACAGGCGGTCATTCACCCAGTTCGGGTCAGGGTCGCCGCAGCCGAACGCGAGAATGGCCACAGCCACCGCCAAAGCGGTTCGCAAGGGCGCTTTGCGTGGCCAGCGTACAATCCTCGCCTGATGGTTCCTTTTGCACATCGCCTTGCAGCCGAAGCAGTCCTGTCGAAAACAAGTGGCAACTCAACACTCAACGGCGGGGTTGCGGTCGCTAGACGCCTGTCAGCGCTTGCGGCGCGAACGCCGAAACCGGCGCGCCTGCGCGACAAACCAGTCGAAAATCGCCCGGAATTGGGCATAGTCGTCGGCAAGTTGCTCGGGATGGAATTGCACGCCGAGAATCGGCCGACCATCGGCGGCCTCGATTGCCTCGATGACGCCGTCGGGCGACCGCGCTGTCGCGCGCAGCCCTTTGGCCAGCCGTCCGACCGCCTGGTGGTGGCCGCTGTTCACCGCTACGCGGCCCGCACCGATCAGCGAAGCAAGCCGGCTCGGCGCTTCGACCTCGATCGTATGACTTGGGCCGGGCACCAGCTCGCAGCTCCAATGCTGGATCGCGCCGTCGATCTGAGTGGAAATATCCTGGATGATGTCGCCGCCGAGCGCGATGTTAAGAACCTGGACACCGCGACAGATGGCCAGAATCGGCAGACCGCGCCGTGCCGCAAGCCGGGTGGCCTCGATCTCCAGGCGATCGCGCGGCACGTCCACGTTGCGGATGCTCGGATGGGGCTCGGCGTCGAATTCGAGCGCAGCGACATCGCCACCGCCCGACAACAGCAAGGCATCCAGTCCCTCGATCATCGCGCGCACCGCGTCGCGCTCGGCAACCGGCGGCATGAGCAGAGCTGATCCGCCCGCGCGCACGACCTCAGTCACATAAGCACGCGCGCAGCCGACGACAATCCGCTGTACGGCGGACCGGCACTCGCGGCTGCCTTCACCAGGCAAGTGTCCCGTTGTGATTCCGATCAACGGTCGAGCCATACGCGCCGCCTTTCGCACATGAGGCCGCGCCTACACCGGCCCTCCGCCGCTGTCAACGCCTTTGCGAGACTGGCTTGTGCGCGGCGCCTATCTCACTTTCGCCGGGCTGCGATCCGTCGCGCTGGCTGCGGCGATGTTTCTGTTGACATGCTGTGGCCCTCAACCCACTGTGGGCGGCGTGGTTGCAACGACATTGTGGCCGCTCCTGTTGCGTTTACTGGACGGACCGCGGCGAGCTGGCTGTTCAGGTTACGGTTGGAGAGATCTCGTGAACAAAACAGTGAAAAAGGTGACATTCGGGCCGCGCGTTGCCAGCGCCGGCTGCGGTCTTGTCCTGGCGATATTGGCGATCGGTTGCGCCGTCGCGCCGGTTGAACCGCCAGTCCCGCCGCCTTCGTTCCGCCTGGTGGTTCTCGATTTCCGCGTGCCCGAGACCTGGCGCGACCCGCTGATGCTTGGCCAGAGCAGCAAGGAGCTTCAAGGTTGGTGGTTCGGCTCGCGCAAGCTGTGGCACAATCCCGGCTGGGGCCGCGTGGCCGGTGACACCTTTTCGCTCGAGCTCAACCACCTGCCTTTCGTCAACCTTGTCTCGCGCGTGGACATCAAGTACTACATGGCCGAGAAGAACGAACAGATCCACCGTGTCCTCGACGAACGCCGACGCAAGCTGGAGGAAAGCACTGACCCGAACGACCGCCAGGAGGCCGAACGCATTCGCCAGATGTCCGAAGCCGACTACGAGCGAATGCTCGAGCGCCTGTCGCCACGCGAGATTGGGCGCGAGCTTAATGCCGACCGAGTCCTGGTCGGCCGCATCCACGACGCCTACCTCGCCCATAACCGGACGATCCATTGGTACTGGAGCTACATGGACCTCGAGGTGGACCTGGTTGATGTGGGCACGGGTCGCGTCGTCTGGCACCGACGTGCGCCGTTCAAGAAAAACTTCGCTTCCGCCTCGGCGTTGCTCGAAGCCGCCGCCCGCGAAATGGTCGAGTGGATGAAAATCGAATACTTCTACCAGCCCTGACTCATCCCACCACCACCAGCTCGATCTTCGACATTGCCGCCCTCGCGTCAAACTGGGTTTGGACTCTCTCCTTGTGCCATGTCCGCATCTTGGCATGTTCTTCACGTTTAGCGACGGCCGAGCGCTGCTGGGAACCCGGTAGGGCGAATTCGCCGGTGTGGCCGTTGTGTCGTCGTGGTGAAATCAATATCATCCACCACAACGGCACGACGAGCTCAACGAGAGAGAAGAAAATTATGTCGCGGGAGAAGACGTTTGAGCCAATTCCGTTTCACCAGGCCCAGTTGTTGACCTATATGAAGTTGACGGACTCGCGACTCGGGTTTCTGGTCAACTTCAATGTTGCGAAGCTAAAGGACGGCATCACACGAACGATCCTTTAGCCGTTGTCCGTTGTGGCCGTGGTGTCGTCGTGGTGAAATCAATATCATCGACCACAACGGCACGACGAGCACAACCAGAGAAAGGGGGGAAATCATGGTGCAGGACGGACCGTTTGAGCCAATCCCCGACGACGTGGAGGCACTTGGGGCCAAAGCAGTCGAGGCTGCCTTTCGCGTTCACCGCACTCTGGGACCAGGACTATTGGAATCGGTCTATGAAACGTGCGTCTGCCACGAGCTGGCTAAGCAGGGCGTCCCCTTTGAGCGCCAAGTTGACGTACCTGTGGTATACGACGGCATCCGCCTGGAGACGGGCCTGCGACTCGATGTCTGGGTCGGCCGCTCAATTGTCCTTGAGCTGAAGGCGGTCGAAGAGCTCAAGCCGCTTCACCAGGCGCAGTTGTTGACCTATATGAAGTTGACGGACTCGCGACTTGGGTTTCTGGTCAACTTCAATGTTGCGAAGCTGAAGGACGGCATCACGCGAATGGTCCTTTAGCCGCTGCCCGTTGTGGCCGTTGTGCCGTCGTGGTGAAATCAATATCATCGACCACAACGACACGACGAGCATGGCGTCAAAAGATGCCGTTGACAAGGCGGGTCGGGCGTGTTTTGCAGTGCCTTTCGTGTGGAAAAACGGTGGAAGGATGGCGGCGGGCGTGGCTGGCGACGCACAACCTGAGGAAAAAGAGCAAGAGGCCGCAGCCAAGAGCCCAGTCTCAATGGAGAAGATCGTCTCGCTTTGCAAGCGCCGCGGCCTGATCTTTCCAAGCAGCGAAATCTACGGCGGTCTGGGCAGCACGTGGGACTACGGCCCGCTTGGAGTCGAACTCAAGAACAACGTCAAGGCCGTCTGGTGGCGAAGTGTTGTCTACGAGCGCGACGACATGGAGGGCCTCGACGCGGCGATCCTGATGCATCCGCGCGTTTGGGAAGCCTCGGGCCACGTCGAGAGCTTTACCGACCCCCTGGTGGACTGCAAGGAGTGCAAGAGGCGTTTTCGCGGCGACGACCTCGAGGGCGACCGTTGTCCCGACTGCGGCGGCGAGCTGACCGAGGCGCGCCAGTTCAACCTGATGTTCCGCACCCACATCGGCCCGGTCGAGGAGAGCGCATCGGTCATCTATATGCGGCCCGAGACGGCACAGGGCATCTTCGTCAACTTTGAGAACGTGCGCGAATCGATGCGGCGCAAGCTCCCATTTGGCATCGCCCAGATCGGCAAGGCGTTTCGCAACGAGATCACGCCGGGCAATTTCACCTTCCGCACACGCGAATTCGAGCAGATGGAGATCGAGTATTTCGTCAAACCCGGTGAGGACGAGAAATGGTTCGACTACTGGGTCGAGCAAAGACTGCAATGGTATCAGCGGTTCGGCATCCGCGCCGAGCACATGCGCCTTCGCCACCACGGCGCCGACGAGCTGGCCCACTACGCGCGCTCGTGTGTTGACATCGAGTACCTGTTCCCGATGGGCTGGTCCGAGCTCGAGGGGATCGCCAATCGCACCGACTACGACCTGCGCCGCCACGGCGAGTTTTCGAAGAAGGACCTGACCTACTTTGACGAGCAAGAGCGCCGGCGCTACTTGCCCTATGTCATCGAGCCATCGGCCGGGGCCGACCGCGCGACGCTGGCCTTCCTGATGGACGCCTACCGCGAGGACGAGATCGCGGGCCGCAAACGCGCCTTCCTGTCGCTTCGCCCGGCGCTGGCCCCGATCAAGGTGGCCGTCCTGCCGCTGCTTCGCAACCGCCCCGACGTGGTCGAGCTGGCGCGCAAGTTACACAAAAGCTTGCTTCGGCGCTGGCGGGTAATCTATAACGACACCGCTGGGATTGGCCGGCTCTACCGACGCCAGGACGAGGTCGGAACGCCGTTTTGTATTACCGTGGACGTGCAGTCGCTCGAAGACGGCCAGGTCACGGTGCGCACGCGCGACACTACGGCGCAGGATCGGATCACCGTCGAGCAGGTCGAGAGCTACCTTGCGCAGCGCCTTGAAGAACGATAACGATGAACGCGGAATGATAAATGATGAACAGTGACGAAGTCTCCGATTTGCCAGGGAGAACCAAGCTATTTTCTTGGCCGCTTCGCCTGTACTGCTCTTCGCGTGAGAGAACGGACCGGTTAATGACAATCTTCGTGTCTTGAGCGAGAGCTGGGAAAGAACATAGATGATTTGGATCAATTCATTCTTCATCGTTCAGCATTCAGCGTTGAGCTAATGGACACGCCAAGAGCAAAGCATCCCAACGAACAGCCGCATTTCGAGGCTCTCCCATCGCTTTTGCGCATTTGCACCGCGATGGGTTCGACGCTCGAGCTGAAGAATCTGCTCAATCTGATCCTGCGCCTGACGATGGAGGAACTGCGCGCGCAGCAGGGTTCGATCCTGCTGTTCGACAAGGAGAGCGACCAGTTGAAAATGCTCGCGTCGCGGGGCCTGCCGCGCGAGATCACCAAGAAAGGCTACATCCCGCGCAAGGGGAGCATCGCCGAGTGGGTGATCGAGAACGACAAGCCGGTGCTGCTCGATGACGTCGGCGACGATGCGCGATTCACTTCGATTGCGAAGGGGCGCCCGATCTACACGTCGATGTGCGTTCCCCTGCGCGCGAAAGGAAAGGTCCCGGGCACGATCAACATCACGCGCACGCGGCGCCAGAAGTTCACCGAGCAGGATCTCGACGCGCTGGTCGTCCTGGCGACCCAGGCCGCTGTCTCGATCGAAAACGCCCGGCTCTACGAGGAGAATCTCAAGGCCGAGCGTCTGGCGGCTGTCGGGCGAACCGTCGCGGCCATCTCCCACTGCACGAAAAATATACTCACCGGCCTGAAGGGCGGTGCCGCGATCATTGAAATGGCCAGGAACCAGAAAGACTGGGCCTTGGTCGAGCTGGGCCGGGACATGGTCAACCGCAACACCGATCGGATCGCCCTGCTGGTTCTCGACATGCTCGACTACTCGAAGGAGCGCCGCCCGACGCGGACGATTGTTGACCTGCGCCAGCTCGTCAACGAGATCTTCACGAGCGTCGCCCACGCGGCCAAGCAGGCGAGGGCTCGCCTGGCCAGTCGCCTCGATCCTGCCTGCCAATCGCTCTTCGCCGACTCCAACCAGATCTATCGGGCGTTGCTCAATCTCGTCAACAACGCCATCGAGGCCGTCCGCGAGGGCCCCTCCGAGAGCGGCAAGGTCGAAGTGACAGCCGAACGAGTAAAAGCCGATTCGCCTGTCGTGCGCCGCTGCCTGCGGGGCGCCAGCGGACAGTATGACCTCATCCGCGTCAGCGACACCGGCGCCGGAATACCACGCGACCTCCTCCCCAGTCTGTTCCAGCCGTTCTTTTCCTCCAAGGGCTCGAAAGGAACGGGGCTGGGCCTCGCCGTGACGCGGAAAATCGCCCGCGAACACGACGGCGACGTACTGGTAGAGTCGAAGCCCGGTCGAGGAACGGTCTTCACCCTGGTCCTTCCGGTCGTGGCTCCTCCCACCAGCGACACCCCGCCGAGCGAGGCATGAATCGGTGCGGGAGAGAGACTTGCGGCGGGGGGAAAATTCTCTTGATTCTCCCCTTGTGCCTGCCAACCATTCGCGCGGTGCTCATTTGCAGAGCCAACCGAGAATGTCTCGCAAGGAGGGTTGGATGGCCGCCGTTGTTGATACCGATAAGTGCACGGGCTGCGGTGACTGCGTAGAGGATTGCCCGGTGGAGGCGATCACTCTCAGCGACGAGCCAAAGGCCGTTGTGGACGAGGAAGAGTGCACGGACTGCGAAGTCTGTGTGGACACTTGTCCCGAAGGGGCGATCTCGGTGCCCGAGTAACGCGCCGTCGGTGGGTCGCGCGGCTCGGCGCCGCCCCACCTTCGGTTTCATTGTCCCATTTCGATGTGAGTTAAATCCCTGTCGGGAACGTGCCAGTGGCGCTGAAGGCACAAGGGCCAAGGCGGAGAAGTGTTTACTTTCTGGCCGTGGTTGCCGTTGCGGTCACGGTCTGCTGCGCGACTGGGTGTGGTTGGCTGCGTCGGCTGGCTGGTCGGCCTGCCGAAAAGCCGTCTCGGCCGCGCCCGCACCTGCTCGCGCCGTCGGGGCAAGCCCGTTCGTCAAGGGCTGCCCGCAAGGTCGTTCGCCAGGCCATAGTCACCTATGGGCGGGGGCAGGCCTGGAAAGCGCGCGAGGGTCTCGAACTCGAGATGACCTGGAAGACCTACGAGGCGGCGCGCGTTGTTGACGACCCCACCCTGGTACAGATCGCACTTGGCCCCCAACCCCAAATCCGCATCCACCTCTCCAAACTCGATCGCGTGTTCGCCCTGGGCGACCAGGGTCCGTGGGCAATGATCCGGGGGCGACCCGACCGCGACCCCGGTCTTGTCACGCGCGCCCACTACAGGACCGCGACCATGGCGTTCTTCCTGTCGTTGCCGTTCAACCTGAACGAACCGGGAGTGGTTGTCCGGGATACGGAGACGAAAGCCTGGGGCGGAGCGAACTTCGACGCGGTGACGATCGGTTTCCCCGAAGGCAGGTATCCCTGGCCGAATGACTCCATGACATTGTGGTTCCGTCGTCCAAACGCGCTGCTCGATCGTTGCTTCTTTGTCTCGACGGCCGCGGGTTCGGACCTCGGCCCGCCGCCCAACTACCTCTGGGTGTTCTGGAAAGACCACGCCCCGGCCGACGGCCTGCCGCTGGCTCGCCGCTGGGAATTCGTCCGCGCCGACCGCGACGGGACGATGAAGGAGAAGCTGTTCGACATCGAAGTGACGAGCGTGGTGGCAAAACGCTCGTTCCTGCCCGTTATGTTTCGCGAACCAGTCATCGAGCCCCGTGTGCGGCGCCTGCCCAGCGTTGGCGGCCGACGCGCCACTGACTAAAATCCCCTCGCACAAATCCCCTTTCGTGCGGGCGGTATCACTCCCAATCTGGGTTCAGGAGCTTCAGAATCTCCATGGCGGCAGCCTCGATGGGATTCACAGAATTGCTCAGCACAACCACGCCCGTTTGTGTCTCCTTGATGAAACCAATATAGCTGTGGTAGCCGCCGGTACACCCGTTGTGCCAGACGATTTGCCTGTCGGTGCCAATCGGTTCGAGGATATGCCAGCCCAGACCGATGCGTATTTCCTCCAGATCCGTTTCGTGGCGCGGCGCATGACACGCCTGCATGGCCGACAGCAGATCCGTCTTGGTCAACCCCAGGTTGGCTGACAAAAAGACCAGCAGATCGTTCACCGTCGAGCGCAATGCACCCGCCCCCGCCAGCGCGTCAAAATCCCAATTCCACCCAGGCTTGCCCCATATCGTGTGGCCCTGGGCGAGGCGAAGGCGTTGCTCGGGAGAGAGCGCCGCGCGCGTGTCGTTCATCTCGAGCGGATCGCAGATGCGCCTCACGAGCAGTTTGTCGTAGTCCATATTGGCGCACCGCGCCAGCACGTGGCCCAAAAGCCCAATCGCAAAGTTGGAATACTCGTACCTGGCACCGATATCCCTTCTCAGCTCGTGCGCCGAAAGGAAGCTGTACATGAGCTCGGCCGTGTAATGGAGATAGGGGTTCCGCCAGGACCTCAGTTGCGAGGCCAGGAAGTTGTAGGGAAGACGCGGCAGGCTTGACGTGTGTGTCGCCAGATGGAGCAGCGTGATCTCTTTGCCGCCGCGCGTTGGAACCTTTACACTACCGGGCAGATAGAGCCGGACGGGATCGTCGAGCTTGACCAGGCCATCCTCAGCCATGTCGGCCAGGAGCAGCGTGGTGAACACCTTCGTGATCGAGCCGATTTCGAAAAGGGTGTCTCCGCCGGGCTGCTCGTCGGTCTTGAGTGACTTCCGGCCATAGCCGAAGACCTGCCTGCCTTCGCCGCTGATAGTCCCAACGGCGATGCCGACACTCTTCTTTTCGCTGATGAGCGGCTGGACAATCCTGTCGATCTGCAGTTCGAGGTCAGCAGCCGCAGCGGCCGCCGAAACAAGAACGCACAAGCCGACGGCCATGATCGAGGTCGCGTGTTTCATCTCCGTTTTCCTGTTTCTATCCTGATATGCCGCGCCGCTGGCCCGAAAGATGGCCCGCCTCACGATCGCCAGGTTATCCCTGGAGCCCGCCCAGCGCGCCGAGTTCGGCCTCGATCCGTTGCAGCTCATCGTCGGTCAACTGCCAGCCGGCGCCGCCGGCGTTGTGCTCGACCTGCTCGGGTCGGCGCGCACCGACGATGGCCGCAGTGACGCCAGGCTGCGAGAGAACCCACGCAATCGCCAGCTGCGTCAGCGATTTGCCGTGCTCTTCGGCTATCGGGCGGATGCGATCGAGAAAATCCAAGGCGCGCCGGAGGTTCTCTTTTTGAAACCAGGGCCGCTTCGTCCGATAGTCGTCGGGAGCGAACTCGCGATCCGGAGTCACCTTGCCGGTGAGAATGCCTTGTTCGAGCGGGCTGTAGGCCACAACGCCGACATTGTGTTTGCGGCAGAATGGCAGCACATCCTTTTCCATCTTGCGGTCGAGCATGTTATAGCGCGGCTGGCTGGAGTGAAGAGGGCCATGCTTCAGGCATTCCGCATGCATGGAAGCCGTGAAATTGCTGACGCCGATCGCGCGGATCTTGCCCTGGTCGCGCAGCGTCAGCAGCGCGTCCATGGTCAGCTCGAGCGGCGTCGTCTTGTCGGGCCAATGACACTGGTAGAGGTCGATCCGGTCGGTGCGCAGCCGCCGGAGGCTGACCTCCACCTCGCGCAGGATGTTTTCCTTGGACAAGCAGCGAAAAATGCGATGGCCCGCGTCCTCGAAAAACAATTCCCCTTGCTCGCGGTCCCAGATCACACCGCATTTCGTGGCAATCACGGCACGGTCGCGTCGCCCTTCGAGGGCGCGGCCGACGATTTCCTCGGCCAACCCCCATCCGTAGACGGGCGCCGTGTCAATGAAAGTCATGCCGACGTCGATGGCCTTTTGCACAGCCGCGATGGACTCGTTGACATCGGTGCCGCCCCACCACCATCCACCAATGGCCCAGCAACCCAGGCCAACGGTCGAGATACTCAAATCGGACTTCCCCAACTGACGATATTCCATTTTCCAACCCCCAGCGATTGGCGGCTCAGATGAAGCGCCAGGATTTCCCGCGCCCGAAACGCTGCAATCCTTGCGCCTATCACACGCATCGCCCCAATGCAAGTGGCTCGTTGAAGCCAGGTGCCGCGCACCTGGCCACGGCCGCATGCAGTTGTGCGTATATCCAAGACCGCCTCTTGCGGAAGCGGCCACGGGCCCGCCCGTTGACTCTGGCAGAGCAACGGGATGCCCTCCTGCCCGGCTCGCTGTCGGACAAAGGATTTGACTTTGCCGTCGTTTCGGCGCAACAATTGCCATTGCAGTCGGTTAGCCTCACACCGATTGTCCGCACGCCGTCTGTTGCCCGTGACGGCCGTGTGCCGTCACGCTATTCGGACAGGGAGAGTGACCGTGCTCGACTTTAAGAAGATCAAGACCTACCCCCTGAAGCAACGGCAGAATCTCGTCCACCGCCGCGAGTTCATCCGCGACACGCGTAACATCAAGCCTTGGACGAACCGCCGCTTTCGGCAGCTTGTGCGCAAAGTCGTCGCCGCCGCCAAGAACGACAAACAGGTCGTCGTTCAGATCGGCGCCCACGTCATCAAGACCGGCCAGTCGCTGCTTCTCATCGATCTGATGCGCCGTGGCGTCATCACCCACCTAGCCATGAACGGCGCCTGCGCGATCCATGATTTCGAGATGGCGCTCCAAGGCGCAACGGCCGAAAGCGTCGCCAAGAACATCGAGGACGGCGCCTTTGGCATGTGGGAAGAGACCGGCGCGATGATGAACCGCGCGCTCAATCGCTCGCGCAACGGCTTCGGCCGCGCCATCGGCCGCCTCATCACCCGCAAGAAGTTCCCCTTCACCGAATATAGCCTCCTGGCTGCTGCCTACCGATTGAAGATTCCCGCGACCGTTCACGTGGCCATCGGAACGGATATAATCCATCAACACCCTCTGTGCGATGGGGCGGCCACGGGACGCGCGACCTTTCACGATTTCAAAATATATACAGAGAGTATTGCCCACCTGGCCGAAGGATGTTTTCTCAACTTCGGCTCGGCGGTGATCGGCCCGGAAGTGTTCCTCAAGGCATTGAGTATCGCGCGCAACCTGGGATTTCCCGTGCATCCCATCACGACGGCGAATTTCGACTGCCGGCCGGGCATCACAAATTATTACTATCGTCCCGCAAAGAATATCGTCCTCCGGCCGGTTTCACTGGGGGGTACAGGATATAATTTCCTCGTTGACCACCGTGTGAGTATTCCGTCGTTTCACCGGCTGGTGTGCAAGATGCTCGACGCGGAGCGTTGATCGCGGGCGGCGGCAGCGCAGCAACGCCCGTGTGACGGGTGCAAGAGAAAGATTGGACGTATGGATTCGGACAAAAATGCCGAGGCGAAGCAGCGGACACGCAAACGGCCCGGCGCGTTCTCGCTGGGAAGCGTTCTGGGAATACCGGTTTACGTCGACTATAGCTGGCTGATTATTTTTGTCCTGATCACATCGACAATCTCTCAAGAGTATGTCCGAAGCCACCCGGCGTGGCAACCAAGTCAGCACGTGCTCGCCGGCGTGGTGACCAGTCTTCTGTTCTTTATGTGCGTCTTTCTGCACGAGATGGGCCACAGCCTGGTGGCGCGCGTATTTGGAATTCCGGTTCTTTCAATCACACT
>SMTZ1_10007211_pt1 | contig 11146 bp, 15 predicted proteins | sample DeeMarSWOR136_30_FD_25667 | JGI IMG/M metagenome (IMG submission 25667)
ATGGCTGAAACGTACTTTGGGAAATGATTGGGTCTATTATTCAGCCGGTGATTATCAGGGATTTCATAACCTCATCGGCGAATATTATTATCCCTATTTGTCCTACTCAAGCAACTCCATCCTCGAAGGAGATCCTTTTGGCGAGAGGCCGGTCCAGCTGGCCATGGAATCCTTGCAGAAAGTATGGACTGAAATCAAGGAACGGATTTCACCCCCCATGCCCAGAAACCTGCACGATTTTCTGCAGGCCATCTTGGAAAAGGATGAGGAAACTTTGAGCCAGAGGGCACGACATTTTCATGAGCTCATTGGAGGACCGGTCACGGTTCTTCCACCCGATACGCGCCATGTAGACTACAATGTCATCCCCCTGACAATAGCGGATGGTTGCCTCTACAATTGTGGTTTCTGTCATGTGAAGTCGGGGAGAAATTTCGTTCCTCGGAGCCGTGAAAACATAGTTGAACAGATGATGAACTTGAAACGGTTTTATGGCCAAGACCTTCCGAATTACAATTCCCTATTTTTGGGTCAGCATGACGCCCTTCATGCGGGCTTGGACCTCCTCCAGTTTGCGGCAGCAAAGGGGTACGAACTTTTCGAATTTAAGCGATCCTATCTTAAAAAGGCCTATCTCTTCTTATTTGGCAGTGTTGACTCCTTTCTCCAATCGCAAGAGAAGCTCTTTGAATCCATCAACTGTTTGCCCTATCTCACTTACGTGAATATTGGTCTTGAGTCTGCCGATCCAGCGACGCTGTCTTCACTGAAGAAACCTCTCTCTGCTGAAAAAGTGGGGGAAGCCTTCTCAAGAGTGGGAGAGGTAAACAGGAGATATGAAAACATCGAGGTCACTGTCAATTTCGTATTCGGAAACGATCTTCCCTTGACGCATTTCGATTCGCTTTTTGACTTGCTGGCCCGCCGATGGGTTCCTTCCCGTAATAAAGGAGCCCTCTACCTGTCACCTCTTGTGGGCGGAGGGATGAAAGAGAGAGAAAGAAGAAAAGAGCTGGTGAGAAAATTCAACCAATTAAAGATCGAGAGCCATCTTCCAACCTTCATTTACCTCATCCAGAGACTGTAGCATGAAACTCTTTTTACTCCAGCTTCCCCTGCAGTCCCATGACTTCTTCTTCAGTCACGAAAACATTCCACTGGCTTCTGCCTATCTCCAGGCGATTGCGGGGCTGGAAGGAATCCAGGCAGAGCTTCTGCCCGGCCCGCTGATGTCTTATGGAAGTGACCAGGCTATTCTCCGATTTTTGTTGGATGCCCGACCTGACCTCGTGGGATTGAGTTGTTATCAGTGGAATACGGAACGAAGCCTCCATCTGGCAAGACAGGCCAAGCGCTACCTTCCCACATGTACCTTTGTACTAGGTGGGCCTGAAATCATGCCTGAAAATGGATTTCTGCTTCAGCACAGAGACTTTGACGTGGGTGTGGTAGGCGAAGGCGAAGAGGTGTGGCATCGTTACCTTCAATCCTTTCCCAACATCCCCTCCATCCCCGGATTACTTCTTCAAGGTGAGGATGGACAGTGGCACTCCAGCGGTCATCGACTCCGCCGTCCTCCCCTTGGGCGCTGGCCTTCCCCCTTCCTTTCAGGTCTGTTCGATTCTCACTTAAATAAAGTCCTATGGCTTGAAACAGTAAGAGGTTGCGCTTACCGCTGTGCCTATTGCTACTACCACAAACAGCCTCCTCGCCTTAGGACCTTTCCATTGGAACGGATTTTTAAGGAAGTAGCGCGCGCGTGGAACCAAGGCTTCAAGGAAATCGTCTTTCTCGATCCCTGTTTTTCGAGACGTCCCAACCTGAGGGCCTTACTCGAAGGCCTTGCCACTCACAATCCTGGTCGGCGTCTCCACCTCCATGCGGAATGTGATGTGGAGGCCATTGATCAAGAACTGGCCAAAAAGATGGTCCGCGCTGGTTTTGTCCAATTGGAGGTCGGTCTCCAAAGTGTGAAGAGGGGGACGCTTCGAAATATCCATCGAAGGTTTCATCCCCATCGTTTCCTTCAGGGGGTCCGATGTCTTCAGGATTGTGGCATCGAAGTGATGGTCGATGTCATGGCAGGGCTGCCGGGTGATACGCTGTCTGATATCTGTGACAGCCTTGACTGGGTGATAGACCATGAGGCCTATGACTACCTGATGCTCTATCCTCTTAGCTTAATGCCGGGGACGGAGTTGCACCAACGGGCTTCTGAGTTCGGATTGTGCGCGATGCTTCATCCTCCTTATCTCTTGACACGAAGTGCCACATTAACAGCCTTGGAGATGAATCAGGCCTTTCGCTACTATGAAGCGTCCATGGAGGAAGAAGTTACTCCTCTTGAGATGCCTCCTATGTTGGATGCTGCCTTGAATCATTTCGGACTTCCTGAAGGGCTGCGCTATCTGGTGGATTGGAATCGGCCTGAAGAAATTGAAACCTTATCTTCTTCCAGGTCCCCGACCGCTTATGCCTTCACCCTGAGCATGACGAGTGAGGTATTGAAAGAACCCAGGTTATGGATTCCAGTTCTAAAAGACTATTTAGAGAAGAATCCCTTTGGCCTTCTTTCGATCGAAGTCCCACCTGATAGTTTCCCGGATGAACTTGATCCACTGTGGCAGTTGGCAAGAGCACGTCGGCATCCTCTGGATCGCGACTATACGGTAACCCATTCTCCTTATCGTAGCCTGATGGTCTTGAGCCGTTCGAAGGGCCTCCTCTGGAAATGGCCCGATCCAAGGGAATATGATTCGGTCGTTCTGCCCGATGGCCAGAAGATTTCTTTTCAGCCTGTTTGCATGGTGGTTACTTTGGGCGCAGAAATCCCGGGGTGGTTCATAGACCACATTCATCAGCGTTATTCATCTCCACCTGAAATCAAACGATGGCAGCCACCTAAGGATTAAGTACAAAAGGGAAGGTTTGAAATGAGACCCTCACCGAAGTCCATGGCTTAGGAAGAGGTTAACACTTTCATGGCCTTTTCTAAGTGATGATTGACCAAAGTGAGTTTCCCAATCGCCTCCTCGATTTCAGTTTCCACCTCTCTTAGATTTAGAGTGCTCGCTTTTTGGGCCCACTTCTTGTACTCACCGATATGGCTCTGATTGTGCCCAATCCAGTGTTCAATGATGACGGATAATCTCTTTTTTTCCTCCATTCTTTCTCCTTTTCAACGGAAAATATGATTGACTCTGATAACAGATGCCTTTAACATAACTATTAACATCTCTCATTTCCAGATGATTGTAAACGAGGAGGAGGAAAATGAAAGTTCTTGGAATTCTCGGAAGCCCTCGAGTAGGAGGAAATAGCGACATCCTTCTGGACCAAGCCTTGGCCGGATCCCAAGACGGAGGGGCCGACACTGAGAAGATCATCCTGAGCCGTAAGAAGATCGCTGGATGTTTGGACTGTGGAAAATGCAATGAGGCCGGAGTCTGTGCCATCAAGGATGACATGCAGGAGATTCAGCAGAAGATTCTTGAGGCCGATGCTGTCATCCACAGTGGACCGGTTTACTTCTGGGCGATGACTTCCCAGATGAAGGCTTACCTTGACCGCTGGTGCGTCTTTTTTGATGGCCAATGGGTCTTGCACAAGGCTTATGCTTCCAACATGAAAAAGAAAAAGATTGGCCTGATCACGGTCTGCGGAGACCCCGACGTCTCGACAGCCAACCCCATCGTCCACAGCTTTAAGACCACCTGTCAATTCGCTGGGCTCCAATGGCTGGGCCTTGTTCAAGCCTCGGCCGCCGAAAAAGGGGAGATTGAAAAGAATGAAAAGGTTAAAATGGAGGCCTATGACTTGGGCAAAAAAGGGGCCGGGCTCCTCTCATCTAGTAAATCCAAAGGACCTCGATGAAAGATGATTTTATAAAATTCTTTGATTCAAAGGAAGTAATTCATGGTACGATCAGGTTCAAATACATGAGAAAGGAGAAAATCGAATGAAAAAAAGAACGATCCTATTCATCTTTTTAGCCATGGTTATTTGGGGAATCAGCCTCCCTGCCTCTGCTCAGGAGAAGGAATTTACGATTGCCCGGTTGGTGATCGGAACGGGTGTCGAAGACAAAGAACCCGTCGGTGTGGCCGAGATTTTTCCTGAAGCAACAGAGAGAGTCTACTGTTTCTTGGAGGCAACTGAAATAGCTAAAGATACAGAGGTCTCCTTTGTCTGGTGGCACGGGGATCAGGAATTACACAAGATCACGCTGCCTTTGCAAACGGGCCCGAGATGGAGAACGTTTGCTTATAAAACTATTGGAGGGATGAAAGGGGACTGGAAAGTGGAGGTCAGGGATTCAGGTGGGAACCTGGTCAATGAGGTAACCTTTAAGGTGGAGTGACCCTCATCTCACGTTCAAAGGGGAGGAAGGCATGACGGATTCCTCCCCTTTTAAGATATTTACTTTTTCATCACAACCCAGAGGCCTCCTTCAGAGAGGCAGCTAGTCTTTCCTTGAATGCTTCTCCTCTGGAGGTCCTGCATCAGCTGGTCCGTATCGATTTCGGTCTTGCCGATCATAAGGTTGAGGTCTCGGGATCTCTTTTTGATCTTTTCAATCACTGACTCCGGCGTATACTTACCGAATCCTCCTCCCAACAATGCCGTTCCACCCATTCTTAGAATCCGGTAGATGGCCGAAAAGTCGACTTGAAAGAGAGTAGGAAAGAAAAGGGCACCACGGAAAATGACCAGATCGAACCGATCCTCTTCTAAACCGACCAGAGATGGATTCGTCTCCATGACCTCGATGTTCTCAATCAGTTTCTGTCTCTTTCCTTCCTGCCGGAAGAAATCTCCCATACCTTCGGGAAAGGCGGCAATGAAAAAGGAATGCCCTACCTTCTCTTTCAACAAGGAAAAGATCACGCCACAGAAGGGACCGATTTCAACAATGTCTCCATCTCTTCGGCCATAAAGCTCCTGGATGTGCTGTGCGAGATAAGGATAAATGGGATCCCAGAGTTGATCGATTTCTTGAATGAGGTCTAAACGCACGGGGCTCATCATCCTGATCCTTTATGAGATTTCTGAAAAAGTCTAGAAATCTCGAATCAAGAGAGCGTAGAGAAGTTTTTCGGGGCTCTCTTTTTTTATTGACACAATTTCCAGGGTCTGTGTAAATTTGAAATAAACCGTCGCAACCATCAAATCCTATAAATTTCACTAGAGGAGAGGAAAGATGATCAAACATCAAAGAAGAACAGTTCTACTGATCCTCTTGGTATTCATTCTTAGCACGACCAGTTGTATCACAATGAAGATAGGGGGCCAAGCACAGTTAGCGCCAAGCACAGAAGAGGGGACCAAGGTTGGGGAAAAGAGATGTTGGTTTATCCTCTTTGGCTTGATTCCACTCAATGATAATTCGATCGATACCTCCATTCCGGCAACCGCCAAAAAGATAAGGGTGGAGACAAAGTGGACCTTTTTGGACATTGTGATGAATCTGTTCACTGAGCTTGTAACCATTGTCTCCTTTACTGTGGAGATTTACGAAGTACCCTAAAGCGTAATTTACCTCTTTAAGACCTCAACTACCTCTAGTTGACTAAAAAGCCACTTCTTTTCGACCTTTTTCAGGAGGCACTCGAGTTCGCGTGTCTCATCCACCTGTTCTCCATAGACCGATTTGCCTATGAGCCTGCCTGTGACATTCACCTGGGCAAGGTCCTTTTCAGGAAAAGAGATCTTAAAATCGTAAAATTTCAAATCGAGGTTTGAAAAATGGGCGCGGCCCCGTAAGGCAATGGCCGATATCTCTTCGCGGGTATAAATACCCGAGAGGGAGTAACCAGGAACTTCAAACTCACAACTTTCGGAAAAGAGTGCACTGATCCCTTTGATTTTTTTGGCCATTATGAAAGTATTTTCACTGGGATCCTTTGATACATCCTCCGAAAGGAGGGCGAACTGTTTCTTCACCTTCTTCTGTTCACCCGGAGAGAAGAAAAAAATGGCTGAAATCCCCATCACCACGATCAACAAAACGATGATGAGATATCTGATCTTTACCATAAAGGCCCCCCCATAATTCGCTTCAGCGACGCCTGTCCGAAATAGTGATTTTCGATCGGCATGTTCCTGTTATCTCCTACCACATAGACACAATCCTCCTCCACCTGCCGGGGCGAAAGAGTCCAGTTGCACGGATAACGAACATAAGGTTCTTCCATCCGTCTTTCATTCACAAAGAGTTTTCCATCCCGAAATTCGACGACTTCGCCCTCCAAAGCCACCACCCGTTTCAGGAGCATCACTTTATTGCCGGCAAAACGGACCACGACCACATCCTGCCTCTTCGGCTTCGAGAAAAGATAGCGCAGCCTCCAACAGAAATTGATCTCTCCACTGCGAAAGGTGGGCTCCATGCTATTCCCTTTTATCCGGAGGGGAAGAAAGAGATAACTGAAGAAGAGATAGGCGGCAAGTGCAATGAGAACAATTCTGATAAAAAACCGGATCGTGAAAGGAGGGAGGAAAAATTGACGAACCTTATCTCCTGTCGCTCTCCCCTGCTGCTTATTTCCTGTCAAATCTTCTTTATTTTTCAACATGAAAAAGTTGTTTGCCTCCCGTATCTCCCGTGGCTACCATGAAGATAGCAATGAGATGACATAAGTATAACCCCTCCTCTCTCATTTCAGCGAATATCATAGGCTCTCATTCTTTGCAAGAGAAATGGAGAAGGAAGTTCCGTTTCTTGACACCTAACCCCGATTGATCTATATTAAATTTATCTAATTATTCCCTTATTTATCTCCGAGGAAGTTGTAGCGGTAGATGTTACCATGAAGAGGAATCGCCCACTCCGCAGATGGATTTTCTTAACGCTTTTCCTCCTTTTTGCCTGCGCGAGTGTACCGCTTACAGAAAGAAAGGCTCTTCACTTCATTCCTGATTCGGAGCTGGCAACGCTGGGCCTTGAGCAGTATCAAAAGGTGCTCCGTGAATCTAAGCTCTCTAAGGATCAAGCAAAAGTTCAAATGGTGAGATCCGTTGGATCGAGAATTGCTAAGGCGACTGAGGATTTCTTAAAAGAACGGGGACTGGAATCAGAAGTGAAATATTATAAATGGGAATTTAACTTGATCGAGGATGATAAGACGGTGAATGCTTGGTGTATGCCGGGAGGGAAAGTGGCAGTTTACACGGGGCTCCTCCCTATTTCCCAGAATGAAACTGGTTTAGCTGTTGTCATGGGGCATGAAATCGCTCATGCCATTGCCAAGCATGGGAACGAGAGGATGAGTCAGGGTCTTCTCCAGCAGATGGGAGGAATGGCCCTCTCCGTGGCTCTTTCCACCAATCCCTCTGCTACCAACGAACTCTTTATGGCAGCTTATGGGGTAGTCACAACAGTAGGGTTCATGCTTCCATACAGCAGGACCCATGAGTCCGAAGCCGACCGGATCGGTCTCACTCTGATGGCAAAGGCAGGATACGACCCCAGAGAAGCCGTTCCGTTTTGGGAAAGGATGAATCAAAAAGGAGGAAGCCGTCCTCCTGAACTCCTGTCGACACACCCTGCCCCTGAAACTCGAATTAAAGATATCAGGACCTATATTCCTGAGGCCATGAAATATTACAAGGAAAGATAGATAGCAAAAATTCTTTTAATATCAGATACTTATAGGCAGCGTGCTTATTTTCATGTCCCATGGCCACGCTTCTTCCTATTTCTCCGGTCCTTAAATCCTCAAAAAACCCTGTTGAAAACCTAAAAAATATTTGACAAATGAAAATAAATCTGATAAATTTATAAAGTTTTTTCCAATAATAGAGACCTACGGGATGATACTCTTTAACTTGTTGAAATAATTTATTTTAATATTTTGAGAGAGGGAAATGCCTACAATAAATCAGTTGGTTCGGGAGGGAAGGAAAGGGATTAAGAGCAAGACCTCTGCCCCCGCTCTTACGGGATCTCCTCAAAAAAGGGGGGTCTGTATACGAGTCTACACCACCACTCCCAAGAAACCTAATTCCGCCCTTCGGAAGGTTGCCCGAGTGAGATTGACCAATGGAATTGAAGTGACCACCTACATTCCAGGAATCGGTCATAACCTCCAAGAACATTCTGTCGTGCTCATTCGAGGAGGAAGGGTGAAAGACCTTCCAGGAGTTCGGTATCACATCATCCGCGGCACCCTGGATTCAGTAGGCGTTCAAGACAGAAAACAGGGTCGCTCCAAATACGGAGCCAAGAAACCCAAGTAAGAAAACTTCTCTCCTGAGACCAAAGAAAAACAGAAATAAGAAGGAACGGCTATGCCCAGAAAAAGAGAAGTGAGAAAGAGGGAGATATTGCCCGATCCTAAATATCATGATGCCCTGATCGCCAAATTCATTAACGGAATCATGCGTCGTGGAAAGAAGAGCGTGGCCGAACACGTCTTCTACCGATCTCTAGACATTATCAAGGAACGAACCCAATCGGACCCCCTGAAGACGTTTAAACAGGCTATGGATAACGTGAGACCTCTGATTGAGGTCAGGCCCAGGAGAGTGGGAGGCGCTACCTATCAAGTTCCAGTGGAAGTGAGGCCTTCGAGAAAGATGGCCCTGGCGATCCGATGGATCATCGGCTTTGCGAAGCAGCGTTCCGAGAAGACGATGGAGGAAAAACTTGCAGGAGAATTGATCGACGCATCGAACAATCGAGGGGCGGCTATTAAAAAGAGAGAGGATACTCATAAGATGGCAGAAGCGAATAAGGCTTTTGCTCATTATCGATGGTAAGAAACTAACTTGAACAATGGAGTACTGGAGTGATGGGTCTGAAAAAAGGCTTTTTTAATTTTGCAATATTCCAGTACTCCATTACTCCACTACCCCAATAGCTTTAAGAGGTGTTTAGGTGTCAAATTCGTTGTTGAAAGAACATACCCGTAACATCGGCATCATGGCTCACATCGATGCAGGGAAGACAACCACCACAGAGCGGATCCTCTACTATACCGGCGTCACCCATAGGATTGGAGAGGTGGATGAGGGCTCCGCAACGATGGACTGGATGGAACAGGAAAAGGAGAGGGGGATCACGATTACCTCTGCAGCTACCACCTGTTTCTGGAAGGATCACCGGATCAATATCATCGACACCCCTGGCCATGTGGACTTCACGATTGAGGTGGAAAGATGCCTTCGTGTCCTGGACGGGGCAATTGCTGTCTTCTGTTCGGTGGGCGGTGTCGAACCCCAATCTGAGACAGTTTGGCGACAGGCAGATAAATACCAGATTCCCCGGATCGCTTTCATTAACAAAATGGACCGGACAGGAGCAGATTTCCACGGATGCCTCCAAATGATGGTGGACCGTCTAAAAATCACCCCCTTTCCGCTTCAACTGCCCATCGGAAAGGAAGAAGATTTTCAGGGGGTTATTGATCTCATCAGTAAAAAGGCTATTTTCTATGATCCTCGCGGTCTCGGTGCGAGTTTTGAAGTCATGGATATTCCTGATTCCCATCTCGAAGAGGCGAATGCGCAGAGGGAGATGTTGATTGAGCGATTGGCAGAGCGTTATGATCCTTTGATGGAGAAGTTTGTTGATGGGAAAGAAATTTCTGAGCCGGAATTGAAAAAGGCGGTGAGGGAAGTAACCCTCCAATTGAAAGGGATTCCGGTCTTATGTGGGGCAGCCTTCCGAAATAAAGGGATCCAGCCCCTTCTCGATGCCATCATCGATTATCTGCCCTCCCCTCTCGACATTCCTTCCGTCAAGGGAATAGACCTCCATGGACAGGAATTAACCTTTGGGGCCAATAATGGACATCCCTTATCGGCTTTGGCTTTCAAGATTATGACCGATCCGTATACCGGGCAGCTCACCTTCTTCCGGATCTACTCTGGGTCTCTTAAGTCTGGAGATTCGGTCTTCAATCCTTCCAAAGGAAAAAGGGAACGGATCGGCCGTCTGCTCAAAATGCATGCAAATAAACGGGAGGAAATCCACGACGTTTCTTCAGGAGATATCTTTGCCGCCGTGGGCCTTAAATATACGACCACAGGGGATACGATCTGCAATGAAAACAAGCCGATTATTCTTGAATCGATGCACTTTCCCGAACCGGTGATCTCCATTGCGATCGAACCTAAGACCAAAGGAGACGTTGATAAGCTTGGGATGTCACTGCACAAACTGGCTTTGGAAGATCCCTCTTTTAAAGTGAAGACAGATGAAGAGACGGGTCAGACCATCCTCTCCGGGATGGGCGAACTTCACTTGGAGATTATCGTCGATCGACTCTTGAGGGAGTTCAAAGTGGAGGCCAATGTAGGGAAACCCCAGGTGGCCTACCGGGAGACGATTACGAAGACCATCAAATCGGAAGGGCGATTTGTCCGCCAGTCAGGCGGAAAAGGTCAGTATGGCCATGTCTGGTTGACCCTAGAACCCCAGCCTCCTGGAAAAGGTTTTGAATTTATCAACCGAATTGTAGGGGGAACGATCCCGCGGGAATATATCCCCGCTGTTCAGAGGGGTGTGATGGAGGCCATGGAGAAAGGAGTCCTGGCTGGATATCCCATGGTTGATATTAAGATCACCCTATTCGATGGTTCTTATCATGAGGTCGACTCTTCTGAGATGGCATTTAAAATTGCTGGCTCCATGGGTTTCAAAGAGGGGGCTCGAAGGGCCCATCCGATCCTCCTGGAACCCATGATGTCCATTGAGATCATTACCCCCGATGAGTTTATGGGGCAAGTATTGAGTGATCTCACCTCGAGACGGGGCAAAACGTCAAAAGTGGAATATCGAGAGGGAACAAATGTCATTGCTGGAGAAGTTCCCCTCGCCAATATGTTCGGATACGCAACAGACCTTCGGTCCCTCACCCAAGGAAGGGCTACGTTCACACTTCAATTTTCTCACTACAGCCCGGTGCCCCCTTCCCTCAGTGAGGAGATCCTTTCCCAACTGAAAAGGGTTGCCTGAGAGCACCCGGAACCTAAAGGAGGGTTTGAGCCATGTCGAAGCCGAAGTTTGAGAGGACGAAGCCGCACGTGAATGTGGGGACGATTGGGCACGTGGATCATGGGAAGACGACGTTGACGTCAGCGATCACGAGGGTGTTGGCGACGAAGAATTTGGCCTCCTATATGGCGTTTGATCAGATTGACA
>SMTZ1_10007212_pt1 | contig 11146 bp, 9 predicted proteins | sample DeeMarSWOR136_30_FD_25667 | JGI IMG/M metagenome (IMG submission 25667)
CGCTGCTGCGATACTTCTGGCAAGAAGGATTGTTCGAATCTGAGGATCGCCGCTACTTTCGTCTGATAGATCGTAGCAACAGCACACTCGGCTTTTTCAATAAGGAGTTTTTCCCTGATAAAAAAAGATATGATCCCTATGAGGCATACCGGGAGGAATTCTTCTCAACGAGTAGCCGTTCTCTCATCAACAAGATGACCTGCTTCGACATGAAGACCTTGCTCCCAGCACTCCTTCAAGTGGAGGATCGCACCAGCATGGCAGTGAGTCTAGAATCGAGGGTTCCGCTTCTGGATCACCGTATTGTCGAACTGGTGGCCTCAATGCCACCGATGATCAAATACAAAGGGGGGCGGTCGAAGCACATTTTCCGGCAAGTTGTCCGCCACATTGTGCCACCCGAAATTTACAACCGCACAGATAAGATGGGATTCCCCGTCCCTTCGAGCGAGTGGTACCGCGAGGGGATAGTGAGGGACTTCGTGAGAGAAGTATTGCTGGGGGAACGAGCACACGCACATGGTTTCATTCAGACCAGTGAAATGGAGTCACTTTTAGATAGTGAGAGGCCCTACGGTCGCGGCATTTGGGGGCTCCTATGCTTGGAGCTTTGGATGGAAAAGTTTATAGACGGGGAAGGGTGATACACTTTTATCCTATGATTAGCATTCTTGAATTTTGGTGGAGTGATGCAAACTAGCCCTGCATTAAGCGTCGTCATAGCGGCCTATAATGAAGAACCAGTGATAACTAAAAATCTTCGTCATATAGTTGACGAATTATCGAAACGTCCCAATGTTTTGTGGGAAATGATCTGTGTCGACGACGGCAGTACAGACAATACTGGTATCCTAATGGATGACTTTGCTTCAGAAAATCCTCGAGTTCATGTATTCCATCACCGAAGAAATTTTGGCCAAGGTCGAGCTCTTCGGACGGCCTTTGATCAATGCAAAGGGGATGTAATCGTTACGCTCGATGCAGATTTAAGCTACGGTCCAGAATATATTTTCCAATTGATGGATACCCTCCGCGACAAAAATGTAGAGATTGCGCTTGCCTCGCCCTATGCCAAAGGGGGTACCGTGAGGAATGTTCCGTTCTATCGTCACTTCCTAAGTCGTTATGGAAATCTCTACCTCGCAAAAATGAGCCGTTACCCAATTTCAACAAGCACGAGTGTCGTGAGGGCTTATCGCAGGGAAGTTATGGATACGTTGGATCTAACTTCTGATGGAATGGAGTTGCAGCTTGAAATATTGATGAAGGCCAACATGATGGGTTTCCGAGTTTGTGAGATTCCTGCGGTCCTCGAGTGGTCTGACGATAAGGCGGTCGAGGCGGAATTCCGGCGGGTCTCTAAAATGAGAATCCTGCGGACTGTACGGCTGTATCTCTTAATGGGTTGGCTCCAACGACCAGCCTATTTTTTTATTATCTTGTCGTGGCTCTTGATTATCCCAGGAGCTTATATGGCCTTCACCGTAGCTTTAGTAACTTTTAGAATATTATCGGAGAAAATTCCCTTGGGGGTTGCTAAGGCGTTGCAGGTTACCCTTAAAGAGTTGGTTACAGATTACTACCAAAACATTGTATTCAGTTCTGCTTTTTTGTTGATAGGAATCCTAAGTTTTGCTTTTTCACTCATTCTTCTACAAAATAAATTCTATTTTGAAGAGTTATACAGGTTGGGGCAAAATCTCCGAAAATCAAATTATGATGGAGTAACTATCATGAGCCGAAAAGATGAAAGCGATCATAAGGAGCAAAATATAAATTAATGATTTTGATCATTACAGATGAGGTAGAACCGTGGTTTAGATATATTTGGGACCAGTTTGCTCAAATTAACTCTTTAGAGACAAAATCAAGGATAACAAGCTATTCTGACCACCTTCTAGTATCTTCAAACAATAATAATCAAATTATAGAATATGGGACTGAACAAAGATTTGGTGGTAGCCTTTTCATACCAAAAAGGGGAAAATTCAGGTCAGGTGATTATGTTTGGGTTGACGATGACCTACCTGTATATCGTGATACGATCGATGGTGACAAAAAGAACGTCTATGATATTTTTTACAACGCCTTTATTCATTTAAGCCGTTTAGAAGAATGGGAGTCAGAGAAAAGGGGAAGGTATATCCGTTCTTACTCCTTTAATCATCCGAGGAGGGATAGAAAAATCTGGAAGATTCCTATAGTGAATTCTCTATTTAATGAACTTGAGAAACGGATCAAGACGAGATACCCCGAGGTTAGGTTCGGAAACAGAGCCCGGCCTATGATAGAAATGTCACATGATGTGGATTACGTCAATAAGACAATACAGCTTCGAATCAAACAACCTTTTTTTAATTTTTTGAAATGTTGTAAACAACTTCTCCGGTTCAACGTTAGCAAGGGGGTTTCAAATTTTAAGAATGGGGTCAATTTTGCATACAGGAGTTGCGATTATTGGTGTTTCGATTGCTGGAGTAAATTGGAAGAAGAATTAAATATTAAATCTGTGTACTATTTTTTCGGTAAATCGGAGCACAGAAAACTGAGTCCCACAAGATGGCTTGTTGACCCATCCTATGATATTAAAGAGAATGGGAGGTTAAAGGAAAAATGTAAGGAACTTATTTCGGATGGAAACAAAATTGGAATACATGGCAGTTATTTTTCTGCAGAGGATGAGAGACTTTTCAGGAAGGAGAAAGAGATTTTAGAGAATTCTATTGGTTATGAAATAACAAAATCAAGACAGCACTGGCTTAATTATTATGAGGGAAGGACTCCTTATATTCATACTGCAGTCAGGATAGAAGAAGATTCGACCTTAGGATTTATTGATGTTCCAGGATTTCGAGCAGGAGCTGGTTCTATATACAATCCATATGACCACCAAAACAATATCCCTTTTCCCTTCAAGGAAATTCCTTTGGTCATGGTGGATTCCCAGCTTTACGATTATTCGGATGATTACGGTCTGGACGATTTACGGTGGTTGTTTGACAGCATTAGGAAAATAAAAAATGTTGCGATGTCAGTTGCTTGGCACCAAAGGGCCATAAGTAATGACTATGGTTGGGACGAAGGTTACAGAAAATTAGTCTCGATGATAAAAAATGAAGATAGTTAAGCAAATTCTTATGATTGCGGATAGAACAACAATCTAAGAATTCTACTGTCACAATGTCAAGATAGATGATCTTCTGCTCTCAGCCTCATCTATATGGTAACCTATGAATCATCCTAATGTTTATTTGCATGAACTGGACAGTAATATCCCTCGCCTACTTGCTTTATTTGATACCAATCCACTCAGCTTAAGTTATGGCGAAGGTGATCGATTTCACTGGGCGTGGAAACTTATGGATTTCGGCAATGGGACGTTTCAGGGAGCTGCGAATGGTCTAGCGCGTTTACGGATGTTGGAGTTGTTACCTGACAAAATCGATCCCAAGGCTATTGATCAGCGAATCGCAGCCTGTTTCATTGGAGCGAAGCATCTTTGTCGAAATAACGGGAGTATGGAAGAAGCCTTTCCATACGAGTCTTCTTTTTGTGTAACAGCCCTTGTTGCGTATGACCTGCTCACAAGCATTGAATTGCAGGGAAATTTGCTCGGTGAGAAAGAGCGTGACGAACGCCTTAGAGTTGTTGCACCAATGATCCACTTTCTGCACAAGGCTGATGAACATCACGCTTTTATTTCCAACCATTTGGCAACAGCTGCAGCAGCGTTATATAAGTGGCATCACCTGACAAGTGAAAGTGGAGAGAAGCGAGGTTGGTCTATTCTCAATCGTGTTCTTAAACAACAATCGGAAGAGGGCTGGTACGAAGAATACGGTGGCGCCGATCCGGGTTATCAGAGCCTATGCACCTATTATCTTGCTGACTTACATAGGTTACGACCCGACCTCAATCTCGGGCCCAGTCTAAGCCGGTCTATCCGCTTTTTATGGCATTTTGCTCATCCAGACGGAAGTTTCGGTGGAATTTATGGCAGCCGACACACCCGCTTATATTACCCCGCTGGTATTGAATATCTTGCATCGGAGTGTCCAGAAGCTTCAAAATTGGCTGCTTTCATGCGAGAATCAATTGCTAACCAAACCACTGTTACCCTATCGGCTATGGATGCTCCAAATTTGGTCCCCATGTTCAATGCATACACCTGGGCTGCTGCTTTACGTTGTCGTGAATCAGAGCAAAAAGTTGTGGGTGAGGATTTAAACCTACCCGCCTTAAAAGAGTCTTATAGGGCTGAATTTCCTAAAGCAGGTTTATATATACGTAGTGGGAAAACTGGTTACACTGTTGTGAATGTTGGTAAGGGAGGAGTGCTTCTCCATAGTGATCGGACGACAGGTTGTGTGACGGTCAACGGAGGAGTTGTAGCTCGAGATGCAAAGGGCCGCCATTTCAGTACCCAAGCACTTCGCCCGGGTATTAAGATAGAAATATCTACCGAGCGTATTGTGGTTACGTCCCCTTTCTACGCTGTGCATCATCGGCTGCCAAAGCCTTGGCAGTTCGTAATGTTTCGTTTGCTCAATATCACCATGATGCGTTCTCTATGGATAGGATACTTGATTAAGAAATTGTTGGTAAAAATATTGATCACGGGGGGACGCCCTCTCAAGTCTAAAGTTCAACGTACCATCATTTGGGGGGTAAATGGACCAGAAATTACTGATAAGTGGGAGTTAGCAAAGAGTGAAAAACTCATGCCTGTTGAAGTTCTTGGTGACTTCAGTACCATTCATATGGCAAGTCAAGGGTATTGGCAAAAACAGGACGATTCGACTAAAACGGACAAGTCAAATGACTTACAAAAATGAATATTTAGAAACCCGGCTTAATTGTGAGACAATCTCCTATATGAGAGTGCGCTCCACCCATTGGCCTTTAGATTAGAGTGAATTGACTGACAGAATTCCAATGGAGTCCACGCATTTGAAGAAGGCAGGGCAAGATTTTTGGGATGCCAATCCATGTGGTGGAAATTGGAATAACTATGCTGATTTCCTAGCATGGATCCAGCGCATAGAGCCATACGGTTTTGAGATAACCAAACAGCATGACTGGGGAGGTAAGAGAGTGCTTGATGTTGGATGCGGCCAGGGCACATTGATTAACTACTTACCATCCTTCGGAGCCATCATGTTTGGCGCAGACATGTCATTGGCTTCGCTGCGTCGTGCTGCAGCTGGTGCAAATGAACTAGGTTATTCCGACGTCGTCCATGTCGCCGCGGCTGATGCGGAGATCTTGCCATTTCGGAGCGAATGTTTCGATGCTGTCTTATGCTTTGGCGTGCTCCATCATACTCCAGACACTCAAAGTGGGATTGAGGAGCTATGGCGTGTCCTCAAACCTGGTGGACTGGCTATCGTCATGCTCTATAGATCGGGAAATCCCAAGTGGTGGATGGTCCGCCTGGTGCGTTGTCTTTCCACTTTAACAGATCATATTACAGGCAAAGATCATACCATCTCATATTGGCTGCGCAAGAGACAACGATTTGACAATGTGAGTGGCACAGCTCTACTGGAGCTTTTTGGTGTACCCGTTCTCAAGGGGTTCTCCAACAAGCAGGTACGCGAGATATTCCATATGTTTTCGAGTGTTAAGATAACCAATCATCAACCCGGGTTTCGGCGCTTAGCGGATGTTGTAAAGATATTAAAACCTTTTGAAAAGTCTTTAAGGTGGTTTGATCAGCGCGTTATGCAAATGTGGGGTTTCTATCAGGTAATACAGGCCATAAAGTGACTATGATCCCTCGTTTTAAGCCATATCTAGGTAGAGAAGAGTTGCTGGCGACGTTCAAGCGGCAGAAAAATGCCGTAGTCCATTTTGAGGAAGAGTTTGCTCGCACCTTCCAAGCCAGGTATGCCATCGTTTTCCCTTATGGACGCAGCGGCTTATGGGTTTTCTTCAAAGCCTTAGGAATCGAAGGTGCCGAAGTAATCATGCCAGCCTATACATGCGTCGTTGTAGCTCATGCGATCGTGCTCAGCGGCAACATTCCTCGCTTTGTGGACATTGATCTTTATGACTATAACATGGACTTAGATCAGGTAGAAGCAACGATTAATGAACGAACACAGGCAATCATCGCGACCCATCTGTTTGGCTACCCGTTGAATATCGACCGGCTAAGTGGAATCGTGCGTAATGCTGAGGCCCGATGGGGTCACAAAATCTGGGTGGTTCAAGACTGCGCCCACTCGTTTGGGGCTCACTGGCAAGGCAAATCGGTATGCAACGAAGGAGATGCGGCTCTCTTTGGCCTTAACATTAGTAAGATGATGACATCTATATTTGGTGGGATGATTACGACGAACAATCCGAACCTGTATGGCAAACTACGAGCCTTTAGAGATAGGTATTTTATCCAGCCGGGATGGTTGAAAAGCGTTCGCCGTTTTTTCTACCTACTGGCGGTCTATCCGGGCTTCAATAATCACATTTACGGGCTTGTCAATGTGTTGGAAGAAGAGACCTCGCTATTGGATCAACTGACGAAGGCGTATCACTTGGATGAGAAAATCCATTTTCCTCCCGACCATCTCCATCAAATGCTGAATATTGAAGCAAAAGTCGGTTTGATTCAATTGCGCAAATACCCGGAGATTGTGCGACAACGTCAAGAAAATGCATTTTACTATGATCAGCACCTAAGAGACATACCGTCCATAGAGTTGCCCCCCTTGGTTGAAGGGGCCACTTATTCGCATTATGTAGTACGCGTTCCGAACCGCAAGGCAGTGATGGCAGCGATGAGGCTACGAGGTATACAACTTGGTCAGCTTATTGAGTATTCGATACCCCATATGCAGGCATATGCTTCCTATGTCTCAGAGCAATCTTCATTTCCTGGATCTCTACGTTTCTCTAGAACAACTGTCAATCTGCCCAATTACCCAGGATTATCAGACAGGGATCTATCAACTATTATAGCTGAACTTCGAGTTTGTAACAAAAACCATTAGCTGAGTAAACGGGGGAATCATTGACGATGCCGAATGATGTTAAACCTAAGGAAACAGCTCTTGACATAGCTGAACAAGTGCGGGAGGCTAATATCTCATATCACGATGCAATTGCTAATGAATACGAATGTGATCCATCGACAGCTCTTGTCTTCGGGAAGCGAGCTCAAACAAGGATCAATGGAGTAATCCAATTCTTAAGTCAGAACACAGGGGGCGGTCTGTTTATAGATATAGGTTGCGGTACTGGGAATGTCCTCAAATTTGCTCAGAAAGCTTTCCATAAAGCGATAGGGATAGACATCTCCACGGGAATGCTGTCAATCGCCAGAAATAGAGGATTAAATGTATGCTTAGCTGACGCAATCAATTTGCCAATGGAATCATCAACCGTTGATGGAATTTCTTGTTTTTCTGTTTTGCATCACCTTTACCAACAGAAGCCTTTTTTTCTAGAATTCTTTCGTGTCTTGAAACCCGGGGGGTATCTTTATACCGACTTCGATCCGAATGGGATCTCTCTCCTGCGCAGTCCGTTTGTATTAAGCTTAGTCCGATACCTCTATAATGGTTTCCTCTTCATTAGATTCGGTAGGTTAATGAGCAAAGGTTTGCAGTCGAAAAACTCAAAGATGCTTGCTTTACAGAAATTAGCCGAATATCATCAAAACTATTCAAGCGGTTTGAAACCAGATGCTCTTAGGCAGGAGTTAAAGTCAATCGGATTTAGGGAAATCAGCATTCATTTTCACTTCAGCACGCTTTCTCTAAATCGATACAAGTGGGTCCCGATTCCAATGAAAATTCGCACATTAGTATCGCCTTTTTTAGCTATTATAGCAAAAAAATAGGTTTAGGAGTGGCTCAGTGTTGCAGAGGATGGGTAATCATCATCTTGAATAGGTTGTTACCTTTCATGAATTTTCGCAGGACCATGATTCAATCTCTGTTACATTAAAAAGTGAGTATGCTTATTTCCCTATGCCCACCCGATGAATCAGGACGCGTCAGAGCATGATTTCAAAAATATGATAACGCTGCGGAAGATGACCCTAGCTGATGTTCCTGCCATCGTTGAAATCCACTGTTCATCATGGGATCCCTCCGAGATATCGGTGAAACTTGGTCCTCGATTCGTTGAACGCTTTTACTCTACCATCGCCGAGTCGCAGGATGCCTTCACCTATTTGGCCGAAAGAGATGGGAGAATTATTGCATATTCATCTGGCTTTCTGAGGTATCGCAATTTCAATCGAAGTCTGATCCGATCACATTTTTTCTTTATGGCCAGCATCGTTTTGCATCAATTATTAAGGGGTCGGTTTACCATAGGAGACCTGTACAACATGTTGACGGATTCGAAAAAATTAAGAAAACTACGCTTTCCGGACTCACACTGGGGAATGGCTGCCCTCGCTAATGAGTATAAGGGAACGTCTCTTGGGAAGGAGTCTTTCTCGATGACGGTACAGGCAGTTTTCCACGATTTAAAAAAAGCGGGACAACTGGGAGTTTGGGGGCCATGTGACAGCAAAAACATTGCCATGGAGAAATGGCTTATAAATCTTGGTTTCGAGAAAGTTGACAGGATAAAGTGCTTCGGCCGGAACATTTTGGTGTTTGAAAAGGTTTTTGATGATGAGGAAACAAGCTCGAAAGGTTCCAAGTGAAAGAGATTTAAAAGTATTTCATGAAATTGGTGAAGATTTATTGGATTACCTCTATGGAGGATTGAGCGGACGTTTCCAAATCGCCGGCCATAAAATGATCGATCGCTGGGCGAAACCCTATAGAAATAAGATAGTGCTCGAAGTGGGCTGTGGGCACGGTCATCACTTGCTATATGGAGGTAATCAATACACTCGGTATATTGGACTGGATATTGAGTACAAGTTCTTGCAGACGTGTAAAGATCGTTTTCCGCGTAAAATGATGATTAATGGCGATGCTTATGCTCTGCCTTTTCAAAATGCCTCGGTAGACTGTGTGCTCTCTGTTTACAATTTTGAGCATCTCCATCATCTTCCAGATAGTCTTTCTGAAATTCGGCGCGTTCTTAAATCAGATGGTGAGCTGTTAGTGGGGTTGCCCGCGGAAGGTGGTTTCTTATACAGTCTGGGCCGGCGACTGACAAGCAAACCGTATATAGAACGAAAGTACGGAATTGACTATGATGCAATTGTGCACTGGGAGCACTGGAATACCTTTAACGAGGTAATAGAGGCATTGAGGATACAGTTTGTGATCGAAAGTATGCGTTTCATCCCGTTTTCATTCTTACCAATAGTGCATGTTAATGTCATTGGATGTGTGCGTGCACGACCGACGTAATTAACGCTAGAGAGATTTATGTATATATTCGTTTCAATCTCTGCATTTCATTTGCTAGGTAAACGGTAGAATGTCGACATCGAGACAATACGGATTCGTCCTAATCAGAATTGCGGTGATTGCGATTCTGATGATTCTTCTTTTATGGAAAATAAATATAGTATCTTTGTTTAAATATTTTGACTTGCAGATGTTATTTAGCATCCTAATGGTTCAGCCGATTGTTTTGGTAGGCATCTCAATAATTGCTATTCGTTTCTCGACTCTTGTAGCTAAACCAAAACCTCGATTCACCCATACTTTTGAAGCAATCATCCTTTCCTATGGTTTTAATAATTTTATCCCAGGGAGAATTTCTGAATTACTGAAAGCAACTTACTTGAAGGATCGTGCTGGTATACCTATCAGGATTAGCCTGGCAGCTATCTTCCTTGAACGTATGATGGATATTGTCATTCTCTGTACGCTCGGGCTAACAGTCATTATTCTATCTCTTCTTTATGCAAATTTATTTGTATTGATTGTTCCTTTGGCAGTAGTTCTCTTCATTTTAATATCGCTTCCACGTTTTGAACAGTTCCTTGTAAACCTGATTTCACATATGCCATGGAAGAGATTAAAAGTCTTTTTGGGAGATTTTATAAGCCAATCGTCCTCCCGTCTAAAGGAAGGAGACTTTTTCATTGCAGCGATATTTGGTCTCGCTGGATGGGCTGTATCCCTTGTAACAGTAGCTTTCCTTGTGAATCTTGCAGGGAACATTCCCATCGGGCCTATTGGGGTACTGGAGGTTTTTGTTGCCACAACGATAGGCATGGCCATCCCTGCAATACCTGGAGGGTTCGGAACCTATGAAGCAGGGGGAGTGTTTGTGCTAACAGGTTTCGGATACAATCTTGAGGAGGCATTGGCTATGGCGATCGCTTTACATTTCAGTCAGATTATTATGAGTGTTGTCGGATCTTTATTCATCTTAGCATTTCATCGGGTAGGGTTGTCATCTCTTGTGAAGCAGGCCATAAAATTTACAAAATCGGATCGGATCGATGAAATATGATGATAATCCTGGCATAGGAAATATGGGCATGTCATCGAGAGGTAGTAAAATTCTTATTCTAGGATTAATTGTTGTCTGTGGATTTGCGTACTTGGGATATATTCGTCATATCGACTTGGAGATTGCGTTAGGCGGCTTTTCTCCAATAGATTGGATTAATCAGTCTTTCCAACCGAACAACTTTGCCAAGAACTTTCCTAGTGGTATAGAAAATTACAACAGATCCGCTTTTATGCATGTTTATAAATTAGCTTACGGCTATCTGGGTATCAGGCCAGAGAATCTCTTGCCTATTATTATAGGGCTTGAGATTGCAATTTTGGCATTAGCGGTTTACGCCTTAAGTCAGACGCTGTTCCCCTTTGCACCGCCAGGTGTTCCAGCTATAGCAATCGTATTGGTGATTGCCAGTTATGCAAGGCATATGAATCTTGCGTATTTTGCCCAGCCTTTTTTTGTTGGTCAATTCTATAATATAACTGATGCTTTACGGATGTTTGCAATTGTAATGTTCCTAAGAAACCATGTATTGGTTGCCGCAGTACTCCTGGGCTGTTCTTTCACGACACACCCTGCAATGGGAGTCGCAGGAGGGGTATTCCTGCTGTCAATGCAATTGATAAAACCGCGTGAAATGATAAAACCGCGCTTTCTATTATCTGCGCTTTTATTTATAGCAATTGCTGCAACCTGGACGATCGGCATGATCTCTGACGCAGGTGTGGGCAGCGGAGACATCCCTCGCCAACCGTGGTTCGACCTCACC
>SMTZ1_10007213_pt1 | contig 11146 bp, 13 predicted proteins | sample DeeMarSWOR136_30_FD_25667 | JGI IMG/M metagenome (IMG submission 25667)
CTTTGGTTGGTTGGAATGATTGGGATTTGCTGCAGTTTTATGAAGCCATGGGGTTGAGGAAAGGTAACATGCTCAATCTGGAACTGAAAATACGATAATCAAAAAGCAAATCAATTCCATATTCGCTCTCTCTTTTCGATTTCATTTTTTGTATATTCTTTGCGCAAAAACCCTAATGTCATTAGTAATTTCCCGCACAATTTTCTCTTCTTATTTGCTTTGCATTTTTTCACAGAACTTGGAAGGTACAATGGAATAACTGTGACCTATTGCTGTTCCGCGCGCTCCTAATATTATTTCTGTATTTATGTTTAGCAGGTAAATAATAATGTTTATTAAAACGTAATACTTCATATTTAGAAGCGCCAACAGGGTAAATTAATCTTCAGAGCAAATGAAAGAGGTAAGTAAAGTGGTGGGGTCAACCATAAGCTCAGGTGCACTCGCCGTTTGTGAGCAGCTTAATAGTCACTGCGATAAGATTGGAGCTATGCTGAAAGGGTTTGAGGCGAAGCTGAAGAATGATGTGCAGTTCAGCTTGAATCAGCCTTTTTTGTCAACTGAGTCCAGCTTGACGGAAACTGCACTCAAGAATATGCTCGGGACGTATGAATCTCTGAGAAAAAAGGTTAGAGAAATCACTGAAATGAGTTTTATAGACTTTGAAATGCTGTTTCCCAAGCTCTGCATCAATTTTGAGACGTATTATTCCGTAGCTGTTAGCCTGTTGAATCTGATCTATCAGATGTGGCTCATGAGGCTTTATTGTCATAACCTTTTGAAATTTTGACACAATAAATTTTTTCCAAAGATGGGGCACTGGATCTATTTCTGCCTTTGACCAATCTTTGAATTCCTTGTGATCCGAGAAGTGCCCTTTAAAATCATTTTTTATGCAGGCGTAGCGTTTTCTTGATGATTTTCTCAACGTTCGTGCCTGGTTTGGTTTGGGTGTAGCTTATGTTATGTTGCTTCAGGATTTCTGATGCTCCGATGCCAAGTTCATAAGCAATCACAAGTCCCACACCGTCGTCAACTAAACTTTTAATTGCTATGGGTCCGGCGCCGTGAGCGTAGGATATTGCAGGGTTTTTCAGTACCTTTACACCGATTATCTTTTCGTTTTCTGCATCAACTATAGTGAACGTTTTAGCTCTACCGAAGACATCTGAAACAACGTCCTTTAAGCCGCCCTCTCCGTCCGTTGCAACTGCTATTCTGTGCTTTGCCATGAATATTTCACCTTTCCTTTTTAATTTCATTAACGAAGGTTTGCATTATGTATTTGATTGTTGTTCTTTGGTATCGAGTTTGGCTTTCAATTCTTCGATTCTAGCTTTGATGTCTGCCATTTCTTTTTCAAGGTCTGCTTTGTCTGCTGTCAATTCTTTTTGATAGTTTTCCAAAGCTGTAATTTCTAGTTCTGGAGTCTGAGGTTGTGTTGCTATCGGGTAGGCTGGCTGAACAAATACAGGTGCTGGGTATGCATACCAGCCTCTACCGAAACCTCTGCCTCTTCCCCCGCCTCTGCCAAAGCCTTTTCCCCAGCCTCTACCAAAGCCTCGACCAAATCCAGGTCTTGGGTTCATGTATCCGGGAACGGGGTAACCGCCGCAGTATCCGGTTGCTCTTCCAGTCATGGGTCCAGCGCCCCAAGGTCCTGTTTTGTCTCCTCTTGGCATTTTTTCTTTCACCTCTATTTTGTGTTTATGCACACAATATATAATTGTGATAGTGCACAAAAATATATAAATGTTGTGAAAAGAAAATAATACAGTTGATTAAAATGCCGTGGAGAAGAAGGTGCAGACGAGGCAGAAGAGGGCGATTCCCAAAGCCAATCATCATACAGAACCCTCCGTCAATCGACACTTTTTCTCCGTTCCCGAAAAAAGATTCACCCCATATCCTAATCGAACTGGCAGAAATAGAAGCTCTTAGACTTGTCGACTTAGAAGGATTATCTCAGGAGGAAGCTGGAAAAAGAATGGGCGTTTCCAGAGGCACCGTATGGCGACTTCTGCAAAGTGCCAGAAGAAAAACAGCTCAAGCCTTAACCGAAGGAAGACCTCTGCGGATTACAAAAGACCAATTAGCCAATGCTGTGGAGACTAGAAAAGGTTTATCCTAATCTGCGGATGTTTTTTCAGAGACCATCACCAAACGCTCTTTTATCGCGCAGCATCATGAGTTGGCGCACCTGACTAAAATTTAATCCCCAACCCCACTTCTTTGTTCTTCATCGTTCAACACGCCCATTTTCAGCTCGCATTTCCCTATTTATTATCACTTTATTTGTCATTCCGTAGCTTTTTCTGATAATTAATCCCTTCACTTCCAGATAATCCAGGATTCGGGTAATCTTTGTTTTTGAAAAACCTGTTACTCTGTGCAAGTCGCTTTGTAGGATCTCGCCTTTAGCTTCCCAGATCTCACCGAATACTTTTCTTTTATCGCCGTCAAGTAGGCGAAGGGCAAAAACCACGTCAATTTCTGAAGAATTGTTGTTCCCAGTGATTAATGAGGCGTTTTTGCCACCGATGGAATTTGCGAACATTAGATAAAATGTGCTGAACGCTAAGATTATGGCGGAAACACTGATTATAACCACATCAAATTGGGTGTATCTGAATATTTCGCCTACAATTATGGGATCTTCACCTGGGATGATTATGCGCGTTGTGGTGGGCATTAGAACCTTGAGGGCGAATACGAAGGCAGAAACTGCGAACAGCACTGCCATGATTATGGTTTTAGGGTTGGTTTTCACATTGAAGCCTCCAGTCTATACAAAAAAATTGGGGTATCCAAATTGTGTTTAATTTCATAGTAATATATCCTCTTTTCACGTTTTTTCAATTTCCAGAGCATATATTATGTCTGGTACAACAAATTTGCCTGTCACAGTTACTGTGTCGCCGTTTTTGATGGCAGATACGTCAACGGTTGCTTCTTCATGTACATAAAACACTGTCACTGTTTTATCAAGCTCGAACAAGGAGCCAAAAACTTCGCCTAGCAAGCTCACTTTGCCAGACACTGTCACCACTACCCCATCGTAATCTGAAGAGTTTTCCAAGAGTTCATTTAGGGAGACTAATTTTTCAATGATTTTTGATTTAATGATCTCCGGCTTCACTTCGGTGCTGGTTACCTCCATTTGCTCTATGTCGACGGTAACTTTTACGAGTTGGATGCCAAACTTTTCACCATAATCCTTGTTAATTTCTAAGGTGACAAGTGCAACTCCAGGTTTTGGAACAAGATTGACGCCTTCGTTAGTTTCGTGTATGTCAAAGATTTCGGAGGCTTCTACAGTGTAGTTATCTGCGGTTTTTAACACATCTTCTATTATGGGTGCTATGAGTGCAAGATTAATGGCTGACTCTCGTTCTTCTGGAGTAAGTAGAAGGCTTACGGATGCTAAATCAATGTTGATTTCAGATTCTTCGACGTTACCATAGCTTTGCAGAATGTTTGCTGCATGCACGATAACTGCGGAGCAAAACGACAATAGTAATAGAAAACCCAGTATCGCTATCTTTTTGGTTTTTTCCATTTTTCTTCACCTATTTTTTCGCTAAGCCTATAAATGTCTGAAACAACCCTAATGCCTTGTGCGAAATGCATTTCATTCAACAGCAACTACGGCGTATTTTCCTCTTTTTGGCTATTTATTATGGCTCACACATTTAGTTTTTGGGTTTGGGATTAAAATTTAATCTTCTCTCTCTGATATTTTCTAATGTTAACTTACGTTGTGTTGTGTTATCTTGTCTTATCTTATATGTCCCTGCTCTCTCCGCTCTCCGTTCTACTCCGCTCTCCGCTCTATATCCCACTCCTCTAAGGTAAGAAAATTTTCAAGTATTTCCTGCTTAGCGCTTGCGTTTCTTTAAGTAAACAAGCAGAACTACGCTGACAACTGCAATTATAATTACGGACGCAATGGCTAGCGTTGTTGGGAATGGCTCTTCAATGGTGAAACTGATTGTTTCAGAGGCACCCATATTTCCAGAGGTATCGTTTGCGTAAACCTTTAATTCGTGTAAACCCGAAGACAAGCCAGAAATAGTCGAGTTTTCCACTAAAGTTGCGTTGGCTTGTCCGTCTAAACTATAGCCTATCCATGATGTTGATTCATCCACTGTGAAGTTCAAAGGAATGTTGCGTGTATTGTTTTCTATCGGAAAAAGCGTAACTTGGGGGGGTTGAGTGTCAACTTCAAAGTGGATGATGTCAGAAACATAATTTGTGTCAAATATTGAAGTTCCGTAAAGGATTAGGCTGTGTAATCCGTCAGAAACTCCTTTCAAAGAGGTGTTTTCAGAGATGGAAACGGGTTGATGTCCATCGAGAACGTAACGTAGATTTGATGGTTCGGGCGTTTCAAACGATAATGGAATTTCTGGGGTGGTGTAGGTTTTGTTTTTAGGCTCTAAAAGTGTTATGTACGGAGAAGTCTCATCTACCGCAAAGGCGACGTTGGCGTGGACTGTTTTGCCAAAAAAGGATGCTTCAGCGGAGACTAAATGCAAGCCAGGAGATAGGTAAAGCCATATGGTTTCTCGATGATTTAGCGCTTCTAAATCTATCCAAGGGTCTGAATCCAGTTTATAACGAAAGTAATCTATTGTCCCAGAATGGATTCCAGCCTCAACTGTGAAGTTAACTGGGTTAGTAACGTAGGCATGGTCTTCTGGTGAAGATATTCGTATGATAAGTGTACCGAAAGATGGTATTTGAACCTCATCGTAAGGGTCAGCCTTTCCTATTTCAAATAACAGTGCTGTACATAGAACTGAGGACAGTAGTATGGCAATGAGCTTTAGCACTAGCGTTCTTTTCATGCATACCACACCTAATTATACCGTGGTAACTAAATTGAAAAAAAGGTTTCTCTAAAGATTCTTTGACGCAAAAAACTTTGCATTACCCGTTTCAACTCAACTTTTCTTGTCGTGGTAGCTAACTTGAATTTATGCGTGCGTATAGAAGCTGGGTTTGAGTTCATTTGCGGTTTTTCTCTGATTTGCTCTCTACGACTGCCTCTTTTTCCTCTTCCAACATTGTTCCTTCCTAATTGTGAAAAATTAAGTTGCGAATTTCCCTTTTATCTCCCAAAAACCTTTCATATTCTTTAAAATTCCTGAAAGCGCGCAAAAAAATTATTCGCATTTTCCTGTCGACGCAATAGACCATGTGTAAACCCTCTTTCTTGGCTCTAAAGACCATATTTCCATCTATGTGTTCTTCAAACTTATGCAGTTCATGGAAGTCTGCTCCTGAACAGTTCAGCACATCTCTCACTATAGATTGTACTTCTTCAACGTCTTTGAGGTCTTTATAGAAATGCTTTGTGATAACTACGCTTTTTATGTGTGACCTGACACTCATGAAATGGCTATGGCAGTTAATGCAAAAGTCTTTCCGAGCACCACAAGGAGTCTTCAAAGCCTCGCTGAAATCATACTCCATGACTAACGTCACTCCATATTACGGATCTCAAATTAATGAGATAAACTATTTCAATTTACCTTTGCTTATAGTTCTAGAGTAGCGCGCGTAATAGAACTATTTCGGACACAACAGCAGAGAAATTAACTGTAGATAATATCAGAAGGAGAAGATTGAAATTTAACTTAACCAACATATTTTCCTGGAATGTATTCAAAGCCAACCTGAACTAACTCGCATGCTTCTGTTGCGTTTTTAATTACTAGCGTTTTCAGTCGTCATTGGCAAATTCATGAAGAGCATAGATGCTGGAGTTTACTCAAGCTATATTTTTGTGAATATTAAAGTAATCATTCAAATACGGCAAGAATTCTTTTTGATATAGGAAAGTGTTGATATATCAGACATGAAAGACCTCGCTTTTGGTCCCGTGCCGTCAAGACGTCTTGGAAGAAGTTTAGGAATAAACAATATTCCACCAAAAGAGTGCTCATATTCATGCGTCTACTGTCAAGTGGGAAAAACTTATAATACCACCATTAAAAGAAAAGCCTTCTGTAAGCAGGAAGACCTTTTAGAAGTAGTTAGAAAGAAAGTAGAGGCTGCAACTGCAGCAAACAAAAAAATTGATTTTCTAACTTTCGTGCCAGATGGAGAACCAACATTGGACCTTAATATCTCCAAGGAAATATCGTTTTTGAAGCAAATAGGTTTGCCAATAGCTGTCATAACCAATGCTTCATTGCTTTGGAGGGATGATGTGAGAGAAGATTTGGAGAAAGTGGACTTTGTCTCTTTGAAGATTGACACTGTCAGTGAAGATTTATGGAGGAAAGTAAACAGACCTAATAAAAGCTTAAGATTGAATACAGTTTTAGAAGGCATACGAGATTTTGCCAAGGAGTTTCAAGGAGAATTTGTCAGCGAGACTATGCTCTTAGGAAGCATAGATTATGAAGGCGAGTTTGAAAGAATAGTTGAGTTCCTAACAGAGCTGAAAAAACTGAAGAAGGCGTATATAGCAATTCCTACAAGGCCGCCAACAGAAAAATGGGTTAAAAGTGCCAAGGAAGAAGTAATCAACTTTGCTGTTCAAACTTTTTCCAGCAAGCTTGGCGCTAACAGAGTTGAGTGTCTGGTTGGTTATGAGGGAAATGCTTTTGCCTCTACTGGGGACTTTGTGGAGGATATTCTGAGTATAACAGCAGTTCACCCTATGCGCGAGGAAGCCATTAGAACGCTTCTAAAAAAAACTAATTTAGATTGGCAAGTTGTCGAGAAATTACTATGTGTAAACAAATTGGTTCAGCTTGAATATGAAGGAAAAAACTACTATATGAGAAAATTGCCAAATCAATAATTCAACTTCAATAAAAAGGCAGATACCAGTTTATTCTTATAATTTTCTACATTTATTCGAAGAATAGGCAAATTTTCAGTCGATGATGTGTGAAAAAACAAATAATATGAATTTAGCGTCACATGCAAATCTGCCATTATCGCTAGTTATTGGGCTTCATGTAACTTTGTTTTTCAAACATCTTATTCTTGTTGTCTTTCTTTGGTCAAATTCTGGAACGTAAGGTTTGATGTCCAAGAGCTATGTGCCATCTATGATATCTGCATCCTTGATGAATAATATGTTATCTTACAACCTTTGTAAGGCGTACAATTGATAGTCCGATAGGATTGGGTCTTGAAGGGGCACGTGTAGAAAACACTCCATGGAGGTTTTTGTTCAAATATGGTTTTGCAAGTAAAGAATTTGGTCTTGATAAGTGAAAGTGACAAACTAGAATAATATGTGAAAATCCCTCGATGTCTTTCAAGCCTTTAACGTATTCGCGAGCCACCTCAACGCTTCCCTTGATGCCTTTTGAAGCTACTGATTGTATAGGAACATTTTGCGGTTTCTTAAATGGTGAATGTACAATTCTAATAGGTTTGCATCTAACTTCATTCATTAGATTCATCCCAGAATTCCTATGGAGCGCCTATGATTAATTTTTTAGGTTTGGGATAAAATTTCAAGAAAAAATTGAATAAAAGCGGATATTTTATCTGTTCTTTTTTTTGGAAAAAGAGGGTTCTTCTTGGAGAGCTAAATATGAGTTTAAGTATTTTAGATTATTGATGGATTGCTTCTCTGTTTGAGGATAAGAAAACTTTTAGCGAGTGGGATTAACCAAGATGAAAAAGACAACTGCAGTAGCAGCGTTATTAGTGGTCCTCGTCTTAGCCGCCGCTATCACATGGTTTTTCTTCAATCAAATTAATACTCTCAATCAAATCAACAAGGTACAGATTACTGCTTTTTCAATAGACCCCAAAGGCTGGGAAAATCTTGGCGGTCTGTTGCTTGCCTGCTCTTTCAATATCACTCTTCAGAATATGGGAATAAATTATGTGCAAGAAGTGAAATTGAGAGTTGCGATGTTTGTTAATGACAGTGAAATTAATGTTGAAAATAATATTTTTGGCTGCGACGAAGGTTGGGTTAATGAAACTTTTTCTCCAGGAGAAGTTAGGATCTTTGAGGGAGAATTGCTGTATAGTTTGCATCAGGGGGGAGTCATTGATACTATTGGCGGTCATCCTGTTGGAGCCTCTTATATGGCTCAAGTAATATTAGGCAGTAATGATGTTCTGGATGAAGCAGAATTAACGGGTTTATTTTCCTTCGAATTAGCCTCTACAATAGTTTTGGAAAGACACGGTGGTTACTATGGCGTAGCTTATGATTCTGGCAAAGGAGAAATCTACTTAACTAATGTGGATTTTCATTTGGTCTATGTCATATCAGACAGAACTAACACTGTAGTAGCAACCATACCTGTAGGAATAATGCCTTCGGGAATAGCCTATGATTCCGCCGAGGGTAGACTATTTGTTACTAACTTTGGTTCCGATTCTGTGTCAATAATATCAGACAGTAACTATGACGTTGTTGCAACTATAACTGTCGGAAGTCAACCCATGGGAATAGCTTATGATTCTGGTAAAGAGGAAATCTTTGTAGCTAACTATGGGTCGAATACGGTTACGGTCATATCCGGTGGCGATTATGAGGTAGTTGCGACTATACCTGTGGGACGCCAACCCAGTGCTTTAGCTTACGATTCTGCTAACGGCCTTATCTTCGTAGCGAACTATAATTCAAACTCGATTTCAGTGATATCAGACAACAGCAATATTGTAATTGCAAGCATACCTCTGGAAGGCCCGCCTCAAGCTATAGGTTATGATTTTGGCAAAAGAGAAATTTTTATAGCTTTTTCTGAAAGCCGTAGAGTCTCAGTAGTATCAGTTGTGGTATCAGTTGCCTCTCCTCAAAAGTGATGTACCGCACTTTTAGTTCTAACACATATGCGTGCATTTTTTCACGATGACTCCTCTCAGCCGATTTTCCAGTATATGTTCTTATGCACCTCATTTTCAGCGGACAGTTCAGGTTCCATTGAAATAGTGACGATTAGCGTTTGCGTTTCTTGAAGAAAAGCAGTACACTGAAGCCAACGACGGTAGCTGAAGCACCAGAAGCGGTAGCGATTAAGGTTGTTGGGAAAGGATCAGGTTGTAGGTCTGGAATTGAAGTTGATTCTTGTAGGGGCGTGGGATTTGGTGATGAATCGATTGTTGATTGTGGTTTTGGAGTTGATTTTGGATATGTTTTAGGAGTTGGGGTTGGTTGCGGAGTTGGTGATGGCGTAGGAGAAGGCGTTGAGGAGGGTGGAGTGGGTGAGGGCAATGGAGGTGGCGTAGGAGTTGGCGTTGGGGGTGGAATCGGATTTGATGTCGTGACTTCAACCTTTACAACAGAACTGTTGCATGAAGCTAAAGTTTCGTCTCCGTCCCATGATGCTTTGAAATAATGGGTTCCGATTGACGAAAGTTCCAGTTCTGTGCTTGCGTAGCCTTCGGTCAGAGCGGCAAAGGCAAAAGGCGCCCAATCTACCAAATTCTCCGAATGATAAATCGTCATATTTCCAGATGGAACTTTTGGGTTTGTGAATATCTTCAGTGGGGCTGAGGTATCTGGATTTATAGCTTGAGTGAGAGGCCAGACTATTGTTCTTGATTCATTGAGGAATACGGCAATTTGGGTCAAAGGAATATTCGGATGTGCGATAATATTTTCAAAAAAATATGTGTATGTTTTGTTATTCCACGTTATGTTGGCTTCAATATTGTTGCCGTCTCGCCATCTCAAGAATCCGTCATCAATTGCACCTACATTCGATTCACCATTTCCCTCAGTGTAGCCATCGCTATTCAAAAAGAAAACAAGTTTGTCTCCCATTGGATTGGATCGTTTAGCAACATATGCTGTGGCAGTTAGGTTTTCTCCTCCAGCAAAATAAGCAATTATATCAAACCTAAGCAGATCTCTGAGTGGAATTGCATTCCCACCACTGTTGGTAAAGAAAATGTCCCCATTATCCATTGCTGGATAATTTGGATTGGAATACAATATTTCTCGGGTTTGTGCATCACTGATTGTAATGCTATAATTCGAAATTGAAACTCGCACTGCTGCCCCGTTGGGGAGTCTTTCCATCGCTACTGCCTCAAATTGCACTGTTGGTCCCAAATCTCTCCTTTCATTAATTCCTCTCCACATCAGAATAATCGACCCTATGGGGATGTCGTTGATCGAATTGAAGAAAGAGAAACCATTCAGCCAATCCTCAGCCGATAAGCCATCAAATCCGTAATCATAATATCTATCAAACAAAGCCTTTCTTATAGCATCTCTGAGCCTTACTGGAGTAGAGATAGGCAAAGAGGCAATGTAGCTGTTCAGCTTCTTGAAGGCTTGTTGATCGTAAAACCATATTTTCTCCCATCCCCTCGATAGGTGATAGCTATGGACAACATGTGCCCAGAGGTACTGGGATATGCCACACTCCAATGGCCAAATAAGCTGGCCGCTGTCACGTTCGCCTATGATTTCGTATTCTTTAATGCCCCATCCAAGAGTCTCGTAGATAAGGGCAGCTGAGAAGGCATCGGCTACTGCCTCGACGTGACGGCCGACTACGGTGAAGTAATTTGGTGTCCAAAACTGGAAAAGATGAGTCCACTCATGGAGCAGAACCCTGAGCCATCCTCTAACGTTTGCGGGCGGCAATATTGATATGGTTCCATTATAGGAAACTATGTTTCCCTGTTGGTCTCTAGCTATTGATCCAATTGCCCAGTTAGACGATCCACTCTGACCAATGACACTGCGCTTCATGGTTACGTAGCCACTATGATTGATGCTCCAGAACTCGCTCCAAAACCTTGGCAAATAATCTGTTAAGTAACTGTTTATCATGGACTTCTCATATGCTGTCCAATCAGCATCATAACTCACATAAACGTGAGAACCGCTTGGAAGGGGCGCATCTAAGCCATATGTGTCAGCGGCAGAGCTTTTCACTTCAAGCGTAACAAAAACTGAGGCTAGCAAAGTCACAATGAAAAAAATGGGTACCAAACCCCTTTTTTCTGACACAACTTTTCTGCTTGACAATATTCTTTTTTTAAACTTTGCAGAAAACTGCAGCGAAGTGTTCACTGCATTTCACTTCCCATACATGTCAAGTAATTAATACTGGTTTATTCTGCTGTAAAAGCGTTTTTATCAAGGTTTCTTGACTCAAAAAACTTTTAGCGAAGGTTTTTAGTCAAGATTTCTTGACAA
>SMTZ1_10007214_pt1 | contig 11146 bp, 14 predicted proteins | sample DeeMarSWOR136_30_FD_25667 | JGI IMG/M metagenome (IMG submission 25667)
AGGTAACAACGCCTCAGGGTGTCTGGGGTGGCCTTTCTCTTCACGGATATTCCTCAGGAGTCTTTGGGTCAGACGACTGGCAATTCTGTCTTCCCAGGCGTTCTTGATCTCAGCAGGCATTGCCTTTTCCGAGACGATCCTGGCCTTACCCTTAAGACAGTAACCTGTGAATCTGTGCTCGTTGACAGCCGTCAGGCTGATATGCGGATTGTCTTTTTTTAGGTTCTGATAGGTCTTGCCTTTATAAAGATCCAGAAGATAAACGTAGCCATTCCCATCGATCTTGACAATCCCCTTACAGGAGCAATGGACAGAGCCTCTCTTGCCTATCGTAGAAACAATTACACAACCCTGCTCCTGAAAAAAATGGATGATATCGCCAGATAATCTTTTCATCATTAAAGGAGAACCTCCACTGGTCCCATGATTAACCCTCCTTTATCTTTCTAGCAAAATCCCGGCCATATTCGAATAACCGCTTCATTTCATTTTCATCAGGCACATATTTCACGGAAAAGCCCTGTTGCGCAATCTCCACCCCTGCTTCTTTAAGAACGCCTTCTATCTCCTTCACCGCTCCTCCTGCCCATCCATAGGAGCCAAAAACGCAGGCCTTTCTGTTTTTAGGATGCAACCCTTTTACGAACTCTAGGAACCCGGCAAAGTTAGGAAGCATATTGTTATCATGCGTAGAAGAACCGAACATAAAACCTTCTGAATCCAGCATCTCTTTTATAATCTCGGTGCGGTCGCTGGATGAGACATCAAAAAGTTTAACCCTTACACCCTCTGATGTGATTCCCTCAACTGTCTTTCTGGCCATCTTCTCCGTCGCGCCCCACATGGTCTCATAAGCAACAACCACCTTTTTCTTGACCTCATTCTTGGCCCAGGAGACATAAGCCGAAATGATCTTCCCAGGGTCCTTGCGCCAGATGATGCCGTGGCTGGGCGCAATCATCTTAATCGGGATATTCATCTTTTGTATCTCCTCTATCTTTTTGAGAATCACCGAACCCAGGGGCCAGAGGATATTACCGTAGTATTTGGCAGCTTCATCCATCAACGCGCAAGCATCGGCCTCATCATCAAACCGCTCGCTCGTTGCATAATGCTGGCCAAAGGCATCATTGGGTAGGAGCAAGGCATCTTCAGGGCAATAGGTGAACATGCTGTCCGGCCAGTGAATCATCGGAGCTTCGATAAAGGTAAGCGTCCTCTTGCCTAATTTCAATTTATCGCCTGATTTTAGCGTCTGGAAATCCCATGCGCCGAAATAATGTTTACTTAATCCTTCCCTGCATTTTTCCGTACCCAAGACCTTGGCCCGGGGGCAGAGTTTCATAATTTCAGGAAGTGCTCCGGAATGATCCGTCTCAACGTGATTGGCAATCACATAGTCAATTTTCTCCGGAGGAATCACCTGTTTGATATTGGCGATAAACTCATCACGAAAAGAACCTAATACCGTATCCACCAAAGCAATTTTTTCATCCAGGAGAAGATAGGCATTATACGTCGTGCCTCTATTTGTAGAATAGGTGTGTCCGTGAAAGGTACGCACATTCCAATCCAGGACACCTACGGAATATATTTTAGGCAATATCTCCAAAACAGCCATGACAACCTCCTTTAATACCCTTGAAAATTCTCGGTCACGATATTTTCTTGGGAAATTTTAAGTTCCGACTCCAGAATCTTCTTCATCGCCTCCACCATCCCCGGAGGACCACAAAGATAGAACTTACGCTGCAGATAATCTTGAATTTGATTTTTTATGACCTGGGCATTGATGTGTCCAGCTATGCATTGAAATCCGGCTGCCGGTTCGCTAAGTACGTGACTGACCCTCAAGCTGGAATACTGTTTCTGCATCTGGTCAAAATCTTCCTTAAAGACAATATCTTTAATAGAGTGGTTGGCGTATAAAAGAATGATATCAATCCCCAGATTCCTATCCACGGCGTATCTGCACATGCTTCTTATGGGCGTGATACCGATACCGCCGGAGAGAAAAGCTATCTTGGGGCCTGAACCTTCCAGTGTGAATTTACCCTGCGGGTAAGCTACCTTTAGAGCATCCCCTGGCTTTAAAAGATTCAATAAACGGGAGAAATCGCTCTCCGTCAGTTTCTTGGTAAACTCGATGTATCCTTTTTCAGTCGGAGAGCTCGAGAAAGAAAGGTACCGCCTGTATTCCTTTCCTGCCTTAAGAGAAAAATGGCCAAATTGCCCTGCCTGGTACTGTGGTTCTCCTTCAACAGCCAGCCGCACGCTTCTGACATTATAGGTCCTTTGAATGACCTCTTTGACTTTAAGTTCTCTCTCCACCACTGTTTAACCCTTCAATTTTTTGACCAGTTCGGCACAGAAGGCCGGCAGATCATAAGGATTACGCGAGGTAATCAGGTTACCATCCACTACTACTTCTTGATCGATGAATTTAGCGCCGGCATTGACGAGGTCGTCCTTGATGGCAGAAAAACCCGTTACCTTCCTTTCCTTTAAGATTCCCGCTGAAACCAGCACCCAGCCGCCGTGGCAAATACAGGCAATGCACTTTCCCAGATTAAACATCTCTTTGACGAATTGATTGATTTCAACGTATCTTCGTAATATATCCGGCGCATATCCACCTGGTATAACCACCGCGTCAAACTCCTGGGGCCTGGCTTTATTGACAGGAAGTTCTTCTTGAGCAGGATAACCTTCTTTGCTTTTATAGGAGCCCTTGCCTGTGCCCACCAGCACGGTTGTAAAACCTTCTTCCCTCAGCCTCAGGTACGGATACCATACCTCCAGCACCTGATAATGGTCCTCGACTAAAACAGCTACTTTCTTCACTCTGCACTTCCTTTCTTTATAAAGGATGCCCTAAACAACTTTTTCGAACATGCTTTTATCCACGCCGCACTCAGGACAAACCCAGCTGTCCGGTAAATCCGAAAAGGCGGTCCCAGGTTTAATCCCTTGCGTTGCATCACCCTTTTCAGGGTCATAGATATATCCGCATACCGTGCACCTGTATTTCTCCATGTGTTCATCCCCCTTTGTTAGAATACGAACTTCTTGTATTATACCAGAAAAACGGCCAAAAAGACCTCAATGTTTTTTCTTGCCAAGGGGTAGATAACAACCTCATTGCGTTATCTACCCCTAAAAGAAAAGTTTATTTCTTTTTCTTTGTTTTTTTCTTTGCACTCCTGGAACCGCATCCACAACCCATGATATTCACCTCCTCTTTTGTTGAACACGTTATCACTATTTCTTTTTAGCAGTCTTACCTTTATTATGCATGGGTTTTCCGCAACACCAAATCGTTGTTTCAGAAGCCCCGCAACAGTCCACCACCACTTCCCTGCCGCAAGGGACACACACTAATCTATCCTTTTTCTTGAGATTATCCATTTTTCACCTCCTTAATATATCCGCCAGATCCTCATCCGGCGTACTGATCAACTTCAAATCGAACTTCTCCTGGATGACCTTTAATACCGCAGGTGTTAAAAAAGCCGGGGGCGTTGGCCCTATGCGAATACCCTTGATCCCTAGGTAAAGCAACGTTAAGAGGATTGCTACAGCCTTTTGCTCAAACCAGGAAAGAACAATGGAAAGCGGCAGGTCATTAACGCTACAGTTAAAGACCTTGCTGAGCTCAACAGCCACCTGGATGGCAGAATACGCGTTATTGCATTGGCCGATATCAATCAGCCGCGGCACCCCCTCTATCGTGCCAAAATCCAGCTTGTTAAAACGGTATTTGCCGCAGGCCAATGTGAGAATCACGCAATCCTTAGGGACTTTCTCCGCAAATTCCGTGTAGTAGTTTCGACCAGGCTTGGCTCCATCGCAACCGCCGATAAGAAAGAAACGCCTGATCTTTCCGGACTTAACCAGACTGACGATTCTTTCTGCCAGACCCAGGATAGCCGTATGATGAAAACCCGTCATGATTTTTTTGCCCGGGGCCTCAGTTAAGGCAGGCAGGGATTTGGCTTTTTCAATCAAAGGCTTAAAATCACGGCCCCTGATATGGGCGGCACCTGCGACACCCGTAATGCCAACAGTGAACAACCTGTCAAGATACGTGTTGGCAGGTGGAATCAATACACAGTTGGTCGTCGCTAAGAGGGCGCCGCTAAACTGTTGGAATTCCTTTTTCTGCTCCTGCCAGGCGCCGCCGTAATTGCCGACAAGATGCTTAAATTTCTTAAGCTCAGGATAACCATGTGCAGGCAGCATTTCGCTGTGCGTATAAACGTTAATCCCTTTCCCCTCGGTCTGTCTTAAAAGTTCGTAAAGGTCCAACAAATCATGGCCAGTGACCAAAATCCCTGGTCCTGCCTTGGTTCCCGTGTCCACTTGCGTAGGAACAGGAAGGCCGAAACGCTGGGTGTGCGCTGTATCCAGCATTTCCATGGTCTTGAGATTCATTAAGCCGCATTTTAAGACGATTTCCAAGTAATCGTTGAGATCAAAATCCACGTTGGTCACTGTCTTAAACAAGGCCTCATGCATAAAGGCATCCACCTCATCATTCTTGGCTCCTAATTCCCTGGCATGAAAGGCATAAGCCGCAATGCCTTTTAAACCAAAGAGCAAAAGGTCCTGAAGGCTCTGGATATTTTCATCCTTGCCGCAAACACCTATTTTTGTACAACCGCTTCCTCCTGCTGTCTGTTCGCATTGATAGCAAAACATAATTACCCTCCTTTTAATTTCCTGTATCTTTCTCCCCCCACGCACTCCTTGGCAAACTTACACCAATCCACGCAAGAAGGCAATCTCTCGCGGCATACGAGATTCTTACAGCGGGGACATTTGACCTTCACTTCATCGGAAAAAATCTCTAAAATGTATCCGCAATCAGGACAGGTGATACTTTCGGCTTTGATATTCCTATTATCCTGGCCGGGGCATTTATTATTCATGATAGCTTCTCTCCCTTTATACTGATGGTGACTTGTTGAAAAGGAATCTCTTTCTTCTACCGACATCCCGTGCACTTATCTTCATCAATTTTAATGACTTTTCTCTTGCTCATGGGCTCTCTCTCCTTTTACAACAAAGAAGCAATGGTTATCGACTCTAATTCTGTCCTCACTAGGCCCTCCAACCTCATAATCTTCTTTCTTAAAGGACAGGTGCGCACATTACGGCAACGCATTTTTTTAAAGAAACATTCATTTAATTTGAAGGTTCCCTGGAATGCTCTCATCAGGTCTGTCAAAAATATCTTATCAGCAGGCCTTGCTAATGTAAAACCTCCTTCTGAACCCCTGCTGGAGGCGAGAATCTTCTTTTTATTTAATACCTGCAACAATTTTCTTAAAAACGGTCTAGGGATCTTGAGGTCCTTAACCAGCTGAGAAACCGAAACGACCCTCTCCCTGTCCTGACGCCGGGCCATAAAGCACAGGGCCCTGACCGCATAATCTGTATCTCGGGTAATTAACTTCATCTTTTTAAAAATATCCGCTTGATGATTCGTTCCATCATAATGATACCATAATAGTATCATTTGTCAAGTCTTTTTTTTAAATTAAGGTGTGTGCAACCAACTTTTGCGGAAGAGACAGACTTTAGTTACGGTAGGACTTTTTTCTTAAGGGCCATCATCGACCCCAGATAAACCAGGTAAATAAATAAGCTGCACCCACAGCAGCTATAGTGAAGGGTAAGCCTATTTTTGCAAAACGCCGGAAACTCACCTCATAGCCTTCTTTTTTAAGAAGACCACAAGAAACAATATTGGCAGAGGCGCCGATAGGAGTAATATTTCCACCCAGGCTGGCACCGATCAGAAGTCCAAAGAGAAAAAGCGAAGGGTTAACATCAAGCTGCTTGGCCATGGAGAGAGCCACAGGAAGCATAGCTGCTAAAAACGGAACATTATCGATGAAACCGGACAGGACAACCGCAACAATTACCAATAAACTGTAACCCAACAAGAGATTTGCACCCACGAGCCTTGAGAGGAGCCCGGAGATAATATCGATCCACCCAGTCAGGGTGATGCTCCCTATAAGGATGAAAATCCCGATGAGAAAAAAAGCGGTATCCCAATCCAGCATTCTTATCCCTTGGAAGATAGGCCCCTTTGTTGTGCATTTCTTCCAACCGATGGAGACAACCGCAGCTATCATGCAAAGAGCCCCTGCCATGTAGGTGAAACCCGTATCGAGAAATGAGGTCGAGGCCAAGGCAAGAATCAAAATGACCAGGATAGCAGTAGGAACCCAAGACTTGACCTTTTCAACGGCCAGGAGACTAACTTTCTCTTTTTGTTTCCTGAAGATGAAGTAGAGAACAACAAAAGAAGCCAAAGCGCCTAACTCCACCGCAAAAAATATACTGGGCCTTCCTTTATAAAAAAAGAAATCCATGAAATTCATTTTAGCAAAACCGCCCAAGAGCATGCTGGGAGGATCTCCGATAAGGGTCGCAGCACCCTGAAGGTTGCTGGAAATAGCAATCCCGATCATCAAATTGATCGGATTAAGATTTATCTTTTTAGCTAGAGAAAGTGCGATGGGAGCTACAATCAGGACCGTGGCCACGTTTTCCACAAAAGCAGAAATGAATCCGGTCAACATGCAAATTAAAAGAATGGCCCAGGCCGTATTTCTGGCCTTATCGACAATGATTTCCGCGATACAGGCAGGGACCCTGCTCTCCATGAATATGTCAGCAACCACCAGGGTGCCCAGGAAAATCCCCATCACATTCCAATTCACCGCCCAGAATGCCTCCCGAAAAGAAATCGTCCCCAAAAGGATAAGCAGGGCTGCTGCAGAAATAGCGGTAAGACTCCTCCTCTTGGGCAAGATCACGAACAAAAGATACGCGATAACAAATAGAATTAAAGAAACGGTTTTAGGCTCCATGTTAACCTATCCTAACAAAAATCATCGACAAATTCCACCAATTTTTAAAGACAACGCTTTTTTTGTCCAAAGAGCTCCTGAAATTTTTCTATCTCAATTCTTACGTCCTGCTTTGTCACTACGCAAGAGATCGCACACAAGCCATCAGCGCCGGCAGCCACAACCTGCCTGGCATTGGATAAATCAATACCTCCGATGGCAATCACCGGTAAAGAAACGCATCCTTTAATCTTTCTGATCAGTTCAACGCCTACGGGCCTTCCTGCATTCTGCTTTGTGTCCGTACGAAAAATGGGGCTTGCGCCTACATACTGGACACCTAATCTTTCTGCCTCAATCGCCTCATCCAGCGTGTGAACAGTCAGACCGATGATTTTTCTGGGACCGAGAAGCTTTCTGGCAATCGCATAAGGCAAATCCGCTGCTCCCAGATGCACGCCGTCTGCACCCACGCTCAGCGCTAAATCCACTCTGTCATTGACCAAAAACAAAACATCCTTACAAATTTTCCTTAACTGCAAGGCCTCCTCAAACATTTCCTCTGTAGATTTATTTTTCTCTCTGTACTGTACTACCTCAACCTTTGCCTTCAGCGCGCACTTCACATCGCTGGTATTGCCAGCGCGGCTAAGAGCAGCATCTGTAATGAAGTAGTATCCCCTCATGCCTCTACCCTTGCATCCTGTTGATTGGCCGGCACCTTCATCGCCTTGATAAAACCGTGGGGGGCAGTGTTTCATTGTTAAGGATTGAGCTGGAAGCATCAATTTTTATTTTCTTCATAGTCTTTTCATCAATTCCTTGGCGACGCGCTCTCCGGAAAGTAACATCCCTCCAAATATGGGCCCCATGCGCGGCCCTCCGAAAACAGCATTGGCACACATGCCGCAAACATACAAACCCGGCGCCACCTCTTTTGAATTCTTGACAATAGTGTCTTCTGCCAGATCCGCCCACATGGATTTCTCACCCATGATCTTTGCGGTCTTTGTTGCAAGCTCTACACCTGCTTTTCTTTCCGCTATACGCGTTACCTCAGCCGCATGTCCTGTAGCATCAACCACAAAACGCGCTTTCATGGTGATGGGGTCTACATGCAAGTTAGCTATCTCGACAGCTGTCCAGTTTAATACCATACCGCAGATACGTCCCTTTCTTATCATAACGTCTTCGGCGCTGAGCAGATTGAAAATCTTTGCGCCTGCCTTGATTGTCCGGGAACAAATCGTGGAAACGGCCTCAAGGGAATCGGCCAAATAGTACCCTCTTTCAAAGAGTCGGGTCTTCACCCCGAATTCATCCAAAATCCTTTTGGCTTTCTCTTGGACTACGATCTCATTGAACATGATCCCGCCGCCCCACATCCCACCGCCGACGGATAATTTTCTCTCAAAGACCGATACCTTCTTTTTCTGCCGGGCCAGATAATAGGCGCAGCACATGCCCGCGGGCCCTGCCCCTGCAATGGCCACATCCACATCTAAAGACTCAATCAACTTTTCCTGGTAAGACTCAATTATTGCTCTTGAGATTTTAATTTCATCCAGTTTCATGTTTTCCTCCTAAACAAAAACCCCTACCAGAACGTAAGGGTTAAAAATCTTCTTCCTCCGCTGGCATTATCCAGATCAGGTTCATTGGGTCATCTGCTCAGAACGCAGAACTCTCAGGCCGAAAGTAACGACCTCCCCTTGCTTCTTCTATTACATCATCGAGAGTGGTTCTTGTCAATACAAATCAAATAAAAGTTCTTGCATTCTCACTGAATTTATATATAATTCTTTTAAGTTGTGGTTTTTTGTAAATCTACGCATCTTTTTGAACGGGAGCCGAAAAAATCAAAAAAAATATTTTTTCTATCCTTCTCCTGGCTTCAAGTCTTATCTTGCCAGGTCATGGCCTTTGTGAAACCACCGAGGAAAAATCCCTGGAGGCCATTGAGTTCCTTACGGGGTATAGATGGGGAAGTCTTCGCCAACAAGAAGATTATCGTGCCTTTCCTTTCATCATGGATTTTGATTTTGACCTCAAGCCCTTGATGCGTAAGATGAATTTTAATCCTTCCTTCTTAATGCAATTTCAGATAGAGCCTTACCTTGCGCCCATCTACTCGCCTGGTTCCAACATAGAGCTGGGTGTGGCGTTTTTGCTGAAATTCGGCTTCCTGCCTTCGACTTCCAAGATTCAGCCCTATATCAAGTTCGGCGCAGGCGTAAGCTACATGTCCCTGCATACGCGGGAACAAGCCACGCAATTCAATTTTATCGAGCCAGGGGCCTTAGGGGTGCATTACTTTTTAAAAAAAAATACGGCCCTGACTCTTGAAGGCCGTCGCCGCCATCTTTCCAACGCAGGCCTCGAAGACCCAAACGGAGGCATCAATACGTATTCTGTCCTCCTGGGTTACGTGCATCGGTTCTAAGAAAAATTCTTGAGAGTTATTTTCCTGGCCCCCCTTCGGACCATCTTCTGGATTGCCTTTTCTGAGTCGTTTGGCTTAAGGTTGACGCCTCTGACAGCATCCAGCAATAATTTCACCTTTAACCCAGCTTTTATGGCATCCAGCACGGAAAATTTAACGCAGTAATCCGTTGCCAAGCCTGCGATATAAATCTCTTTGACCCCCAACCTGTCCAGCCATTTTGCAAAACCTATTCCGCTTAAATCTTCTGCCTGAAAAGCAGAGTAGCTGTCTTTCTCAGGATCCATCCCTTTATACAAGTAAATTGTACCTTTGGGCAATTTGAGCTTGGGATGAAATTGAGCGCCTTTTGTATTCTGAATACAGTGAACAGGCCACACTCCTCCAAAGTCCTTAAAGTGTCTTGTCCTTACAGGATGCCAGTCGCGAGTAGCAAAAATAGGCCGTTTCTTTTTTGCAAAAATCCTGATATATTTATTTATGTTAGGGACAATCTTATCTCCTTCAGGCACAGCTAAGGCCCCTTCAGGACAAAAGTCATTCTGGACATCGACAATCAATAGAGCTTTTTTATCTTTCATAAGGACTTACTTCCTTTCCCTTTTATCAAAAAATCCTGCGACAGCAGAGCCACAAAAAACACACTGACCATCCTGGATATGGCACTCTAAGACATTAAAACCTTCCCTTTTAATCAAAAGCTTTTTGCAGGCAGGACAAAACGTATCGCTTCCCCAGCCATAAACATTGCCGGCATAAATAAAGGCAAGGCCCGCGTCCTGGCCTAACTGTTTGGCTTTCTTAAGAGATGCTTCTGGCGTGGGTGAACGGTCTGTGAAATGGTAATCCGGATGAAAACGGGAGACATGCCAGGGAATATTTTTATCCACGCCCGCAATAAAGTGGGCTATATCCTTAAGCTCCTCATCAGAATCGTTTTCTTTGGGTACGACCAATGTCGTGACCTCAACCCAGATTCCCAATTCATGCATTAACTTAATAGAGTCTAAAACCGGCTGCAGGGCTGCTGAGCAAATCTTCTTATAAGAACTATCCTTAAAGAATTTTAAGTCCACATTGGCAGCATCCAGATAAGGTCCTAACATCTTAAGGCACTCTGCTGTCATATAACCATTGGTGACAAAATTATTATAAAGACCATTTTCTTTTGCCAACTTCGCTGTCTCAATTGCATACTCGAAGAATATGGTCGGTTCTGTATAGGTATAAGAGATGCCTTTGCATTTATTTCTTAAAGCCTCATGGACGATTTCCTGGGGAGTCAAGTCTTGGCCGGAAAAATCCCCCTCGCGAAAATTCACCTGAGAAATCTCCCAGTTCTGGCAGAACCCGCAGCGAAAATTACAACCAATGGTGGCAATCGAAAAACTAAAAGTTCCTGGCAAAAAATGATACAGGGGCTTTTTTTCGATAGGGTCTACGTGAGCAGCAACAACCTTACCATATGCATATGTGTAAAGAGTGCCGTCTTTATTCTGCCTGACGCCGCAGAACCCGAATTTTTTATCAGGGATCCGGCACTGGTGAGCGCACAAGTAGCAATGAACGCTGTTTTGTTCTAATCTTTCATAAAGTAAGGCTTCTTTCATCTTCTAAATCCTCATGCGCAAAAGGGCCTCTTCTTCCATGCGCTCTACCTTCAAAATCTTTGCTTGTTCAGGGAATTGTCGGTAAAATATTTTGGCGTCCTGTGTTCCCTCCGGGTCGCAATAACGGCAGGTGATGGCGCAGGAAATCTCAATGAGCTCTTCAGAAAAGACTCCTTTACCTAAAGACGTTGGCCCTGCCTGCTCCTCGCCAGGATAGAATAAAAAGT
>SMTZ1_10012319_pt1 | contig 11146 bp, 11 predicted proteins | sample DeeMarSWOR136_30_FD_25667 | JGI IMG/M metagenome (IMG submission 25667)
GAGAGCAGGTGACCCCTTTATATCTTTGGGAACGAGACGACGAACGGACGGACTTGATCTTCGATGGAGATTAAAACACTGCCCAGGGAAAAGTGAGGAGAGTTGCGAATATCAAAATGCGCTGTGTGGAAACTTTATGCGAGAGCCTTGGTCTGAGATTTGTACTTCTTGGCACTGCTGGCTTGTGTTCCTTGTTTGGACCCAAGGACATATTTCATTACGTTTATGCTGTCTTTCACAGTCCAACATACCGATATAGATACTCAGAGTTCCTGGAGACTGACTTTCTACACCTTCCACTTGGTACACTGCAAAGCCTGTTCCGTGATTTGGTCCACTTCGGGGCAGAGCTTGTCACATTTCATCTGATGGAGTCGTAAAAGCTCGATTGTTTGATTACCCCCCTATGAAGGTCCAAAAAACCCTGAGGTTGGGCAAGTTGGGTGGTCAAATGGAAGCATCTGGATCAACGCCCATAAAACCAGCACCCATGAGGCCTATATCACCACCAAACCTATAACTATTGGTGTTCATGGTGTGCCTAAAGAGGTCTAGGATTTCTACATCGGTGGTTACCAGGTTTGCCACAAGTGGCTCAAAGACCGCAAAGGCCGAGAGGGTTATATTCTTCATCGAATACTTACTATTCTTGCCGCATCGAATATCGGGGAACGATTCAACAGTAGTGGTGAGAAAATAGCGCAAGGTATGAAATGTACCTCCTCCCTGACTATTCATCAGATAGAGGATAATCAAAAAAATCTAGATATTTTAAAAAAAAGTATATAGGTTTGATGAGCTACGTGCTCAAAGAGCTTATCACTACTCGGCTAAACTTTGAATTGCAGAGATGATTAATGAGTTCTTGACAAAAAGGAGAATATTTGTATTAAATAATATTTAATATATTCATTAATATTTATCATGAATAACAAGAAAAATTCAATACAAAAAACATTGTGTATTCTGGCCCATATATGTCGCCAGAAAAACGGAATTAGGCCTTCCGAGCTTGCAAGATACTTCAATACATCTTCACCTACGATATACCACTACCTGAAGAACATGATAACGGAGGGATTCATTTTCAAGGATCAAGTGTCCGGAAGGTTTCGTGCAACGTACAGAATCGTAGAACTCGCCGCTGTGGTACTAGGAAATAACGAAATCAGTGAGCTCACATATTCAATACTTTGTGAGTTGAGCGAAGACGTCAAATCGACAATACACCTTGCACTCCGTGAGGGAGATCTTGGTGTCTGTGTAAGCAAGGTGGGGAACAGCGAGACCATTCCTTCCATTACACGGGTAGGCATGAGTTTCGAGCTGTATCCAACCGCTCTCGGAAAAGCTATCTTGGCCTTTCTCTCAAATGAAGAATTGCTTGAATACCTTCATAAAACTGAGCTCATCCCGTATACAAAAAATACAATTACCGATAAAGCCTCTTTAATAGAAGAGCTGGATAGAACGCGCTCCCGAGGTTACTCCATCGATATGGAAGAGCACAGATTAGGACTCCGGGCGCTCGGTGTTCCTATTTTTGACTACACAGATAAGGTCATTGGAGCATTGAGTCTTATGCCAACCGTTAATATGGATGATAAGGAAGAGATCGAGCACATTCTTCAAAGGGTTCATAAAGCTTCTTTGGATATTTCTAAAAAGCTTGGTAACAGGCATTTATTTGAATGTGAGACCAGTGTAAAAGAGAAAAATCAGATAGTGCTTCGAGCTTAACATAAATAGTTAAATATTTTTTTAAAGGAGGGTATGTAACATGGAACTCAAGGAAAAAAAATTTACTAGAAGACAGTTTGTTGGCGGTGCACTAAAGTTTGGAGCTGGATTAGCTGCTTATCCTTTCATTAAGAGTGTACTTGCCGGGAGAAAAAGTCCGTTCACGGCATTTGCAAGTGGTGCAGCGGAAGAGGTTACTAAAGAATTGCGGCTGTGGGCATCCGGAACCCAAACGATTGAAGAACACTGGATCAAGCTGGAAAATGAGCTGGGAATAAAAATACTTTTCACTGACAATGGGAATGCAGTGGGTCCGGTAATTAGTAAAATGGTATTTGGTGATGCAGCGGATGTGTATGATGTAAGCGGACTTCAGGGCGGGGCTGAAAAGGAGCTCGCAGATCAGGGTAAAATTATCCCATGGGATTCGAGCCTCATCCCTAACTGGGATGATGATGTATGGCCTTTGGTGAGAAACATCCCGTATCATCTGGTTGACGGTGAGCGGTACGGCATCCCCTTCACGATCAACGCAGATTCAATGATTTACAATGCTGATAAAGTAAAGGTCTGTGATACGTATGCCTATGTGTTTGATAGAACGCTGAAGGGAAAGACATCCATGGAAGATTACTGGGCAAATGCGGTAATCTTTACTGCAATGTATTTGAAGGAAAATAATATAGAAGGTATGGGAACAATAGGGGATTGTGGTAATCTCAAAGAAGATGAGCTCGAAGGCGTTATGGAATTCCTTATTAGACACAAGAAGGCAGGGCAATTTAGAACCTTCTGGAGCGGCTGGGAGCAGGGAGTATCGCTTATTACAAGTGGAGAGGTATGGTGCATGACCGGCTGGGAGCCTATTGTATATGCTGCTCAGGAGAAGGGAATTAACGCTAAGTACGCAGTCCCCAAGGAGGGATACGAGGGTTGGTCAAATGATCTGCTCCTTCACAGTGGTGTGAAAAAGAAAGGGCTCTTTGAGACCGCGCACGCGTTTGTCAACTGGATATATTCTGGGTATTTTGGAAACCAGATAATGAAAATGAGAGGATACTGCTCGCCGACCGAAAAAGTGATAAAATATGCAGAGGCACATCCTGATGAATTTGATCCAGCATGGATCAAAGGAAAGCAGAAACATGTGCTAACTACTGCTATTCTACCAGTGAGTAAAAGCATTGAGCATCAGACGAAGGAAAAAAGGAGATGGGGTTGTATTATTCGGTGTAGTGGCACCTCCGGTACTGTGGGTCATTGTCATAGGGGTCGTTCCCCTTATTCTCATTATTGTATGGAGTTTTTTCGAAGAGACTGAATATTGGATACGACCCCATCTCACTTTATCTGCGTATTATAAATTTATTACCCTTGGTCGCTATATAACATTTCTCAAAACACTGAGAGTTTCAGTTACCGTAACGGTTATCGCTCTCCTGATCGGTTATCCAATTGCATATTTTATAAGAAAAGAAGTGAAAGCGAAATATCGCAATGTTATACTCTTTATTTTCATCATTCCATTTTTTCTTAGTTATATCGTTCGTATCTTCTCTCTTCGACTCATACTCGGACGATACGGTGTTATTAACAATGTATTAATCTGGCTGAGGCTGATACCAATACCCATTGAAGGGCTGCTCTTCAACGAATTCGCCGTTCACGTCGGTCTGCTCTCCTCTTATTTACCCTTCATGATTTTCCCGATTGTGCTCTCTATCGATAGGGTATCTGATGCAACTATCGAAGCAAGTCAGGACCTTGGAGCAACCTTCTTTCATACACTGGTACATGTGATTATCCCTCTTACTAAACCAGGCATTTTTGCTGGTTGTATATTTGTTTTTGTTAATTCTCTAGGTTCAACCGTGGAGTGGGACCTCCTCGGTGGTGTAAGCGAGCTGTCAACCCAGCAAATGCTAGATTCACTGATGAGTGCACTAAAATTTCCATCGGCATTTGCAATCTCTACGCTGATACTCGTAATAACGTTGTGTGCCTTGCTGGTTGGTTTTAAGTATGCTAAAATTGGCTCGCTTTTTGAGACACTTGAATAAATTCTAGGCGACCAGATTATATGAGATATACTGTTGTTTTAAAAAAAACACTTCTTTGGGTCTTCACAGCATGCATTATTATATTTATTTTCTTTTCTTCTTTTCATCTGTTGGTGATTTCTTTCGAGCCTTCCGAGTTGGAACGCATTCCTCGACATCTTGGTGATTTCAGTTTGAAGTGGTATGTGCAGCTGTTTCAAAACCAGAGGCTCCCAGCAGCCATCAGACAGTCACTCTTAATTGGTATCTTTACTGCTGTCATAACCGCGTTTTTATCCCTACTCTCTGGGCTCTCGTATCGAAAACTTAAGCGGCGGGGATACCTACTTGGATTGTTGATCTTTCCCATTTTCATTCCTGGAATCATAACCGCTATTTCGTTGTCTGTTTTTTTTAAATTGATCCATTTACATGCATCATTTTATACAATAGTTATTGGTCATGTACTGTATGCGCTCCCCTATTCATCTATCGTGACGCTGGTCAGTTTTTCAAGCCTTGACGAATATGCAATTGAAGCATCAAGGGACCTCGGCGCCAATGGGTTTCAAGCTTTTAAAGATGTTATATTCCCTCTGACCCGGGGAGGAATATTCGGTGGTGCTTTATTCGGTTTTCTCCTCTCTTTTAACGAGTTCATACGAGCGTACTTTTTATCTGGGTGGCAGGAGACACTTCCCATGTACATGTTTGGGCAGATGAAAGGAGGTGCGGACCCGTGCATTTACGCACTTGCGGGGTTTATTTTATCTGTCTCCATACTTCTGCTTCTCTTGGCTATGGTGTATTTCTCCTTTATTAAACGAACGTCACAGTAAGAGGGCTAAGTCTGGGAGTAATTTCATATTATATGAGATATGCAGAGATCGTGTATTTCAGGTGTAGGCTGAAGAACATATGGTTTGTGTAGAGTGATAGAATTCCTTCACAGAAATAGGTGATTCAGTATGGAGTCTAAAAATGAGGCCGACATCTACCTGGAGAATATCAGTAAAACGTTTGGGGTTATAGTTGCCGTACAGAACCTCACACTTGAAGTTAAAAAGGGTGAATTTCTGACCCTTTTAGGTCCAAGTGGTTCAGGAAAAACTACTACATTGCGTATAATTGGAGGTTTTGAAACACCAACAGAGGGAAATGTGTATATTCAGGGTACTTTGGCAAACGATCTTCCTCCAAATAAAAGAGTAACACGAACAGTTTTTCAGGACTATGCACTTTTTCCCCACATGACTGTAGGTGAAAACATCGAGTATGGGCTCAAATTCCAGGGGTATTCAAAGGTTGAGCGAAAAGATAAAGCAATGAAAGCCCTGGAATCTGTTGATCTCAAGGGCCTTTATGAGAGGAAAATAAAAACGCTGAGCGGGGGACAAAAACAGAGGATTTCTCTCGCCAGAGCTCTTGTTACGCAACCTCCGATCCTTTTACTTGATGAGCCTCTCGGCTCACTTGACGAAAAATTAAGAGAGCGTATGCAGGCTGAGCTTAAAAGCCTCCATCATAGACTGGGAATAACATTTATAGCAGTTACCCACAATCAGGAAGAAGCACTTTCCATGAGTGATCGCGTTGCAATAATAAACATGGGGAGACTTGAACAGATAGCAAGCCCAAAAGAGCTGTATGATAAACCACAATCCGAGTTTGTCGCGGATTTCATTGGTGCTGCCAATATTATAAGAGGAACCATTATTGAGGATGAAACTGCCATGCAAATGCTCATCTCTAATGGTATCGAATTCCATATACCTAAGACTGTGGAATTACAACAGGGAGAAAATACCATTCTTGTTGTTCGTCCCGAACGGATTGGGATTGGAGAAAAAAAATATAAAAATTCTTTCAACGTTACCCTTAAAAATATCCTGTATAAAGGAATGTGCTATGAACTGATTGTAAGCTTAGACAATGGTCAAGAAATGCGTGTGATAACGGGGGATAGAAGCCCTGTCGATGCAAATTCATATGGAAAGAAGATCTGGATAGGTTGGGATGAAGCAGATACCATTGTATTGAAGGGCGAATGAATAGTGAGTAAATGGTGAATTATCATGGGAAAGATGATTAAGATTATTATTCCAAATTCCTTAGTCAAGTTTAGCGATAGCCAGATCAAGATTAGGAAAAGTGCAGCTGCATCTGATTTCGAAGTTGACGTGGTATGTCTACCTTATAGTCCTGTGTCCATAGCGTCTGCCTATAACGAAGCACTAGCTGCACTATATATTATTGAAGAAGTAAAAAAGGCTGAGCAAGACGTCTACTCACTCTCCTATACGGGTCGATAAGGGGAAGCACTTCCACTACAATACCACACTAAGTACAGCGAAGTTTTCGATTGATCAGTATCACAAAACAGTATGCATCAAAGAGATTTGAATCCCAGACTGTTCTTCGGTGATAGGAATGTATCTGCTTAACCTTCGCCTTGCAGCTTGAGCAGACGGGAATGTATCGTTTATCCAGTTGAATCTCTATGTGTACTACGTTCTGTGCTGTATCCACCTATTGTTGTATAACCTTTACTCAACAAAATCGGTAAAATGGGCTAACTTGGATTTTGGGTATCGTCTATCTCCTCCTGGACATGTGTTTGCGCACAAAACATCATATCCAGTAAAGATAGCGGTGTCCATTATTTATGCCCGCTTACGTGCAACGAATATGGAGAAGAACCATATTTTTTAAATCAGGATAAAGAATTAATGAGATGCATTTCTTGATAAACCACGTTTCATATTTAGTGAAACAGAATCAGATGCAGAAAAAGGCCAGCTGGCTAATCTTTCAGCCAAACCATCGTCTTCGATAAAAAATCCTGTCTTCACCCACATCCATCAACTCTTCATAAGGATCATCTCCTTTAGAAGTCATAATAAATCCAAATTGGAAATCATGGATGCCATCGGCTGCGATTGTCCCAGAGTAGACTGTAACATCAGTATATGTTATGCCATAAACGATTCCGTGAGATTCGACAAAAATTGAGAAATTATCTCCATCTCCCGATATATACGCAAGATCACCCGTTGAGATATCAGAGCCCGGGCCACCGTTGTAGGCAACTATCAAGGTATCACCTGATTGATTTGTGAAATTGTAATAATAGTCGTAAGTGTACCAATCATCATCTCCATCACTGCTGTAGACGCAGTATTCATTGTCAGCGAGATACGCGCCTTCGACATTTGGAGGATTTTGACCCTCATAAATATTCAGTCCATCTTTTTTTAGCTGTTCAATTTGCTCATCGGTGAGCATATCAAGTACTTCCTGAGGTAAGTCTTTTCCTTGTTTATCGCAGGTGGACGCCAGGTAAAACAAAGATGCAAATAACATTAAAATTATAATTATGATTTTTTTTCTCTTTATCTTTTTATCCCCCCTCTTTACAAATATTGTATATGACACGCAAAAACGAATTATATCAGAAATTTTATCAATACACAACAATACGTTAAGGCATCCACAAACATGCATCTTAATTATAGTTAAGTGAGATTGTTTATTATCAGGTTAAAATCTTTAAGTAAATTTCATTAGAAAACATGTGGGGAATGTAAAGCGTTGCCCTCCTACTGATGATGAGAAGTTAATGGGTTTAATATGTGGCTGTTATTTACTCCGCTCTCTTTGCAGTACAATACTTACAGTGCAGACCACAGCGATGAAGCCCATAGTTGCGCCTGCAAAGATATAGGCCGCCGTGAAGCTGTAGTGATCGATGAGGTAACCCAAGAGCGGTGCCAGTAAACCTGGCCCACCTCTGCTTGCAAAATAATAGCTCCCCAGCACTGTAGAACGACCACGCTTTGGTGAATAGCTGATAATATATGCCTCTGTCACTGGCATGCTCATGTACTGCGTCATACCGAGCAGGAGCAATATCACCGATATGCTTACCCCAAGGGTAGCGTGGCTCAACAGATAGATCAACGGCCCGGCAATGATTCCGGTGAAGAGTACTATGGGTGTTTTGCCTATTCGATCGGAGAGGTAGCCGGCAAGAGGTCCTGCCCATAGTCCTGCAGAGTTTGCAATAGAAAGAAGCGCAGCTGCCGCCTCCTTGCTCCCGTTGAATTGATCAACTACATATAGAGGGATAAAGGATAGTGCCGAATAGATGAATATCTGGACACAAACGGCTAGGATCATCATCGGCATGACAGTGCGTATCGTGTCTTGTCCGCCTTTTGCAGCAACCTTGTCATCGGATTCATCCTTTGTTCGGGTTTTTCTAAATCCTAAGCGGTTCAACAGTAAGAAAAAGAGCAGCCCGTATGCAAGAGTGGGAACGGAAAGCGAGATAAAGCAACCGCGCCAGCCGATTACACGCGCAATAGCAACAGCTATAAGCGGGGCGAGAAAGAAGCTCCCTGTTCCGCCAACCTGATGGATTCCGAGTGCCTTACCCCTCACTTTTTCGTCCACAACAGATGAAATAAGAGGACTTGCTGAGGGGTGATAGCCTCCCCCCATAATGCCCATGAAAATGAGAAGAATCAGGAGCATTCTATAGTTTATTGAAAAGCCTATGAGAAGCCCACAGAGTGCTACACCGGAGATGCCTACTATTATGAGACGGTTGGGGCCCAGGTGGTCAGAAAGCCACCCCCCGGGGAGCTGAGCGATACCATAGGTGATGGTGAACGCAGAGACCAGCACGCCAGCCTTGGTGTAGGAGAGGGAGAAGTTGTCACGGATAAAGGGGAGTAGGGGTGTTAACAGAGAAGACACAATATGATGGCTGAAGTGGGCAAGAACAAAGAGGGGAAGGAGGATGAAAAATATTGAGCGACCTTCTAGCTTAGTGATTTGATTTTCCGCCTATGATTATGAGAAGAATAAAACAGTATAATTCTTTATGGAAAGGACTGTCCAATGATATACGCGACTATGATGATTTTCTTAACATTTTTCGACATTCTTCAGACCGAAAAAGTATATATCCGTGGTTCGCTTTGTCAGGGGGGAGGTGTGGCTCCGAGCTTTTCCACCTTCCCAATACCTGTAATGTTTTCAGTGACAGTTGGTGAACCGTAATAGTATACGTCTCCCACACCCGTGATAGTGACATCGAGACTGCCGGATACCCATAGTGTAAGATTTCCCACCCCGCTTAGATTGACCATAGCTGACGTGCTCTCTAAGGCTGACGCTTCGTACGTGCAGGTTCCGCTGATGAGGATATTCTGAGTGTCAGCCTGACCGGCAATTGTGCAGTCGGCAACGCCGCTCACTGTAAGGTCGAAGGTACCGGCAACACTCAATGCATCCGCATGTACTGTGCCAGCGCCTGAGAAAACGATACCGTTTAGCTCTATCACCACGACGTCAAAGGTAATGGTGTCACTTGGTTCCAGGCTTACTCCCTCTCGGAAACCGATTTTGAGGACATTGTTTTCTACCGAGGTCGCAATATACTCCATGAGGTTGTCGTCTGTGGTAATGGTCAGGGATTCGGCTGCTCCTTTTGTAATGTTCAACTCACCGGCGGCGGAAAACGAGATACTGTCATACCCGCTCACCGATCTTTCCTGTATTACAATGTTGCCGGAGCCCTGTATGGTCGATATGGTCGAGTTGTCGCATGACATAAAATTAACTGAGACCACGAAAAAGATGGTGGCTAGGACCAGCAGACCGTAGCAGTTTTTCACCTCTTTGCTCCTAGAAATGGAGTTTGACAACCATGCATTGACCACGTGCGCCGAAATCATACCATTTATCTTTCTTTATAACAACCTCCGCATTAATAAAATCTTATTCAGGGTTCTCCATTGTATTTTGGTACGTGCAGTTTACGCGCTTGGTCGTATTCTCATATGTCGAGCTTGACAAGATACTGTACGCATGATGTAATAATGTAATGCTCAGTAATGAGTTACGATCGGCTTACTATTGAAGAGTGAAATGTTCTTTTACAGAAAAGGTACATGGGTTTCATGTATGTATCTCTTTCACGCACATGAGCTTGCGTGAATGTTCGCAGAACGCCACATCCATTCAAAAAAACTCTTACCATTTGTCCAGGATTTCACGAACCACATAATCTCCTTCCAGGTTGTCTAACAATCATACGGCGTTCTATTGTTCATGCTGGGAAGCTAGAACCATTTATGTGTGCAGATATTCGAAATCAAAGAGTTTTGAGACCACAGTCGTACAAATGATATGAATGAGGGAGGTGCCATGAACATGAAAACCAGGGAATTGAAGTATGTTCTGATCTTCATTTTGATTTGTTTCACGGTTATTGTCGGATGTGCAACGACAATGAGGGTTGTGGAACCCGCCACTCCTGACAGTACAATGTTGTTGGGAAGAATTACATTGACGTGTAAGGACTTTCCATCAAATTGGCATGTAAACGGAGATCATACAGATGGAATCGTTGTGTATCTTGCAGATCTTTCAAAAGAAGAAATGATTTCCGTTAGGTCCCATGGGGCTGATGGGTTGTTTTACCTGATGGAACCCGATCCTGGTCACTACGTCATTGCTGGATTCATGCTGGAAACAGGAAGCTCTCGGATGACCATAAAAATGCAGCGCAGAGCTGAAGAAAATCCATATATCGTTATAGCAGGTAAAAGGGTAAACAACCTGGGTGATATTCGATGGCAGGAAGTGTATGAAGTTCAGGCATCGAAGGAGTACAGTCGCAAGGGCTCTCATCTCTCCTACGCCACAAAGGGTTCACATGAGTTCAAGCGTAATTATGGTGAGTTGCAAACCTGGTTTGAAGCAACGTATCCTGATAGTGACTGGAACGGACGGACTTGGGTCGATGTTGAGATTAATACTCCTTAACGCCTGGTATGGATGATCTGGACCAGAGCGATCTTACCACCCGGCATTCCGAGCAATTGGCCCACACCGGATTCACCGGTATGGGCCAGCCCCAAAGATACCGCCGCCCGAGTGCGGCGTTCAAGGGATTGCTCAGAGCCAGGAATTACGGCTGCACCACCAGCTCTGGGAAAGCTTTTTCCAGGTGCTCCACTTTCGGTATGTCCCAGTGCACTATGTACGGGTGGTTTGGGTTGCGGTCCATGAAGTCCTGGTGATAGTCCTCCGCCGGGTAGAACGCCTCCAGGGGAACCACCTGCGTCACGATCGGTTTCCGGAAAACCCTGGCACGCTCGAGCGTTCGGATGTACTCCTCGGCGATGCGTTTCTGGTGCTCGTCGGCGTAGAAGATCGCCGAACGGTACTCGCTCCCAATGTCCGGACCCTGGTAGTTCAGCTGAGTGGGATCGTGAGCTACGGAGAAGAAAACCTTCAGCAGCTCTCCGTAGCTGATACTCGACGGGTCGAAGGTCACCTGGATCGACTCGGCA
>SMTZ1_10007216_pt1 | contig 11145 bp, 6 predicted proteins | sample DeeMarSWOR136_30_FD_25667 | JGI IMG/M metagenome (IMG submission 25667)
CTCGATTCTTAAAAACCGAGATTTCATGCTGGTATGGGCAGGGCAAACGGTCTCGGTTCTGGGTGATAGCCTTTTCCAGATAGCTTTGATGTGGTGGGTTCTGGAGAGAACCGGCTCAACCGCTCTGATGGCTACGGTAGCGATATTGATCGCCTTACCCACGATTTTATTGGGTCCCTTTGCCGGAACCTATGCGGATAGGGCGGATAAGAGAATTCTTTTGATTTTCATGGATTGGGGAAGAGGGCTCTTGCTTTTTTTCCCGGCAGCTTTGTTATATTTTGAGAGCTTACAGCTTTGGCATGTGTATATATTGGCAATCCTTTTGTCTTCCATGACTGCTTTTTCAAATCCGGCAATCAACTCCTTTGTTCCCCTGTTGGTTCAAAAGGATTCCCTGACCCGGGCCAATTCGCTGATCCATTCTTCCAGAAACTTAAGTGGTGTATTGGGACCGGCTTTGGGAGGCATTTTGATGGCTTTGTTTGGAGCTGGACTGGTTTTGTTTGTGGATGGTTTAACCTTTCTTTTTTCCGCAATAGCCTTAATCTTGGTAAGATCAAGCCAGGTGAAGAAAACGGATAAATCTGAGAACCAGCATTTTTTTACAGATCTTTGGGATGGATTCAAATACATAAAAAAAGAGGGTGTTATATTCGGAACCATGGTTTTGTTTTCGTTGATTAATTTTTTCATCGCACCAATGGCGATTTTTCTTCCGGTTGTGGTTAAGGATGTATTGATGATGGGACCGGAGGGGTTTGGTTTTCTGATGTCCTCCATCTGGGTGGGTATGCTTTTGGGCACCATGTTTTTGGGGATAAAAGGGGAGATCAAGAAAAAGGGTCCTTTTATTATCGGGAGCATAGTTATAGTAGGATTAACCATAGCCATCTTTGGAATTTCCACTGACTTTCTGGTGTCGATTCTGGTCTTAGCCTTGGCTGGAATCTTTTTCTCCTTTGTGAATACCTTAGCCATGGTGGTGTTTCAAACCCGGATACCTCACGCCAAGCAGGGAAGGGTTTTTGGGACCCTGAACACTGCGGTATGGGGTCTGCGTCCGATTTCCCTGGGTTTAGCCGGGATTTTAGCGGAGCTGTTTCAGATTCAGTGGGTGATCTTTACAAGCGGAGTACTGGTGATTTTGGGCGGAGTGGGAGGCTTTTTCGTAAAAAGCATAAGGAGGATGTAGCCGGAGGATTCATTTTTTTTGTTCTGTGATTTTTGATCAGCAAAAAAAATTTTAGAATTTAGGTTGACATTTAAAAATTATTGTTTATTTTATACAGCCGAAAAAAAGAGGTGAGGTGTAAAGGATGAGAAGAGGAAAAACCTGGGTTATTTTTTTAATTGTGTTTTTGATCATAGTTTCACTGTTTTATCTTTATCCCAGTATCAAGTATTATTCCCTTTCGGATAAGGAAAGGGATGAGTTCAAGCTGGAGGATCCCCAGGGGCTGGTTAATCTGGAGAAAAAGGCGATAAAGCTGGGTCTGGATCTCAAAGGTGGGATGCACGTGGTACTGCAAGTGGATAAGACCAAGCTCTCGCCTGAGGAGTCCAAGGATGCCGTGGACCGGGCTTTGGAGATAATCAGGAACAGGGTTGACCAGTTCGGGGTGACTGAGCCAGTGATTCAGAAACAGGGTGAGGACAGGGTAATAGTGGAGCTGCCCGGCCTGGAGGATGTGGAGAGAGCTCAGGAACTGATAGGAAGAACTGCACAGCTTGAATACAAGCTTCTCCCTACTCCGGAGGTGACCATGGAGGTGATAACCCAGATAGATAATGCCATAGCCGGGAAAAAAGAGGGGGAGAAACAGAAGGAAGAACCGAAGGAGAAAAAAGAAGAAAAAGTTGAGGAGCCAAAGAAAGATGAGGATATTTTCGCATTGGATCAGGATACCACAGAGGATGTTTTTGAGGAGGAGTATGCAGAGGAGGAGGATCTTTTCGTTGATCAACCTTTTTCCTCCCTGCTGGAGCCTTCCCGGTCTTCCTTTTTCTATGTTCCGATGGAATACAAGCTAAAGGTTGACCAGATACTGGAAAAGCCGGAGGTGGGGAAAGTCATTCCTTCTGACCTTGAGTTTGCCTGGGCAACCAAGATCGAGTGGATAAGAGGTATCGAGTATCAGAAGCTGTACCTTTTAAAAAGGAAGGTTGAGTTCTCAGGCAAATATCTCACTGATGCTCAACCAGCAAGGGATGAGTTTGGCAGGTTCCAGGTGAATTTCACCCTAACCAAGATGGGAGGGAGAAAATTCGCCCTGTTAACCGGAGCTAATATTGACAAAGCCCTGGCCATAGTTCTGGATGGGAGAGTTGAATCAGCACCGGTGATTCAATCCAAGGTCCGTGATCGGGGACGCATAACCATGGGGGGTGAAAGCACATATGAGCAAGCCAGTGATTTAGCAATAATCTTAAGGGCTGGGGCATTACCTGCTCCGGTTAAGATCGTGGAGAACAGGGTAATCGGACCCTCCCTGGGAAAGGATTCTGTAAATAAAGGAATGGTATCAGTGATAATCGGGTTTGGTGCAGTTCTGCTCTTTATGTTTATTTACTACAGGGTCTCCGGACTTGTGGCTGATTTCGCCTTGTTTTTCAACCTGTTTTTCGTGGTATCTGCCATGGCGGCTTTGCGAGCCACCTTGACCATGCCGGGAATAGCAGGTCTGATTCTTATCACCGGAATGTCGGTTGATGCTAACGTTCTGATCTTCGAAAGGATAAGGGAGGAGCTGAAGAGTGGAAAAACTGTGAGGGCATCCATCGATGCCGGTTACCGGAGGGCTCTTTTGACCATCGTCGATTCCCACGTGACCACCTTGATAACAGCATTGGTTCTATTTCAGTTCGGAACCGGCCCGATCAAGGGATTTGCGGTTTCCTTGAGCCTTGGTGTAGTGATAAGCCTTTTCACCGCGGTGGTTATCACCAAGACGATTTTCGACATCAGAAAGCAGTATAAGAGCTTAAGCATTTGAGGTAAAGTAAAATGATGCAGATATTACCCAAAACCAACATCAATTTTGTGGGAATAAGAAAATACGGTTTTCTAATATCCCTGGTCTTAGTTATATTTGGGATTTTGGCTTTTGTAATGATTTTTTTGGGAAAGGCAAGTCTGGGAATAGATTTTGCTGGTGGGACTATGATTCAGGGAAACTTCGAGAAGCCTATTTCGGTTGGGGAGATAAGGAATGCCTTATCGGAGATTGGTTATGGTGATGCGGAGATAAAGGAACTCACCAGGGATGTTTCTAACTCTTTCATGATCAGGGTGAAAGCCTCGGTGGAGGAGATAACCCAGGTGGGCGAGAGCATACTGGCAAAACTTGATAGCGTATTTCCAGATAATCCCTTTCACAAGGATTCGGTGGATGAGGTGGGTCCGGTGGTGGGTAAGATACTTCAGCGCCAGGCAAGGCTGGCGGTTATTTTAGCTTTTTTGGGAATACTGATCTACATCTGGATAAGATTTGACTTCAGGTTCGGCGTTGCTGCAACTATCACCACCTTTCACGATGTTTTAGTGGTCCTGGGGCTTTTGTTCATATTCCAGAAGGAGATTACCCTTTTGGTGGTCACAGCCTTATTAACTTTGGCAGGATATTCTTTGACCGATACGGTGGTGGTCTTTGACCGGATCAGAGAAAACCTGAAACTTTTTAGAAGAAAAGGTGATTTTAACTCTATCATAAATTCGAGCATTAACGAGGTTTTGAGCAGGACTGTTATAACCTCGACCACTACTCTGCTTGTTGTTCTGACCCTGTTTATATTGGGGGGAGAGGTTATTCATGACTTTGCATTCGCTTTGATTTTGGGGATAATAATCGGGACCTATTCCTCGGTTTTCGTGGCCTCCCCCATTATAGTGGAATGGGAGAGAAAGGCACCCAAGAGGTTTAAATAGATCTGTCAACCGATTTATCAACGGATTTGTCAACGGATTGAGCGGATCAAACGGATCAAGGGGATGATTTTTTGGAAAGCCTTTGTTTTTATCAAAGGTTTTTTTGATTAGTGTAATCTCGAACCTAATTACCAACAGATTAAGCAGTTAAACAGATAAAGATAGACAACTTGATCCTTTATGATTGAGTTTTTTTAAGGATTTTAACCTTTAGATGAAAAATTGGTTCTTTAACTTCTTTTTTGTAAATCCCGTTGACTTTTCCTTTGTCGGAGATAATTTTAAATAGGGGCTTGGACAAATAAGATTTTAAGGTTTTTTGTATATTTTAGTGGAATGAAGCTTTTAACTTTTTTTATAGTGGCATTTTTGCTTTTGTTTTCTTGCGCCTTTCTTTTAGCTCAGGAGAGGGTAAAACTTTTTGGCTCGGACGAATACAAAGATCCTAATTCTTTTACCATTGCCCGGATGAAATATGGTGGAGGGGGGGACTGGTACTGGGGTAGATCTGCTGTGCCCAACATGCTCGATTTCTTGAAGGAGAACACCAATATTTCTGTGGGGGAGGAGGTTTTGGTGAGTATTATGGATAAAGAACTTTTTGAGTATCCTTTTCTTTTCATCACCGGTCACGGGAATGTGTTTTTCAATGAACAAGAGACAAAAAGGTTAAGGAATTATCTTACTTGTGGTGGATTTTTATTTGTCAACGATTCCTACGGGCTGGATGGGGCTTTCCGGAGAGAGATTAAAAAGGTTTTTTCCGACAAGGATTTGGTTGAGCTTCCCTCATCCCATGGGATATATCATTGCTTTTATGATTTTCCAAAGGGTTTACCCAAGATTCACCAGCACGATGGAAAGCCTCCCCAGGGATTCGGTATATTTCATGAGGGAAGGCTGGTTGTGTTTTACGTATATGAATCGGACATTTCAGATGGCTGGGAGGATCCTGAAGTTCACCAAGATCCACCGGATAAAAGGGAGGCGGCTTTGAGGATGGGGGTGAACATAATTACCTGGATTTTGGGGTATTGAGTAAATTTTGACGATTTTTCATAAAGCTTAGGACGAGTTTAATTATGCGAAAAGATTTTCCCGAAGAATCAAATTATCATAATACCATAAAGAGGCTAAAGGATCTTAGGAATTCCTATATTCAAACCAAGCTTGTTTTCGGCATCCTTTTGCTTTTGTCTTCTGTTTTCGCTTTGTGGATTTTTGCATTTATTTTAAACTCTATCTTTGTTCTGCCAACATTTATCAGGCTGATCTATTTGGGATTTTTCTTTTTGGTTATATCTGTTTTGATTTCCTATTTTTTTCTCCGGATTTTGATTTTTAAACCTCCCCTTGAGAGTCTGGCTATAAAGGTTGAAGAAGAATTTCCCCAATTAAAAAACAGATTGATCTCATCTTTGCAGCTTTATACTGCTATTTCAAAAAATCCCTTTGGATACTCAATTGATATGATAAAAGCGGTTATAAAGCAGGCAGACGAATTTTCATCTAAGAGCGATTTGAAAAAAGTCGTGGATAAAAACCCGTTAAAGAAAATCTCAAGAGTTACAGTTGGTCTGGTTTTAATCTTTACATTATTTGCCTTTGTTTTCCCCAGCACTTTCAATTTCTGTTTTTACGTTTTCTCCCATCCCTTGACCCAAATAGAAATTCCCCGGAAATTCGTTCTTGAGGTTTTCCCCAAAGATCAGGTGGTGTCGAAATTCTCTGAGGTTGAGATTATGATAAATGCAGTTGGAGAGGAAAAACCGGAGAAAATGGACCTTTTCTGGAAAAACGAAGGAGGGAGCTGGGATAGGGAGGAATTGAAAAGAAAGACTCAAGATGCAAGAATCAAGATGCAGGATGAAAGTGAAGGGGATTATGATTTTGGATATACTTTCAAGGAAGTTAAAAGGAGTTTTTACTATTATGCTGAGTCTGAGGGCATAAGCTCCTCTGAATACAGGATAACCGTGGTTGACAAGCCCAGGGTTACCGGACTCAAGCTTTTGTTCGATTTCCCCTCTTACACCGGCCTTGAGGATGTTTTATTGGATGGAAATGATGGTAACATAACTGCGATCTATGGAACCAGGGTAAAATTAGAAGCCAGGGCTAATAAAGATCTGGATAGTGCCTTTCTGGTTTTCGAGGATTCAAAAAAATCCCTGGAGGTGAAAAAAAATAAAGCCATAGGTGATATGCTTGTCGAGAAGGACAGAACCTACCACATCGAGCTTACCGATAGCTCCGGGTACCAAAACGAGGAACCTATAGAATATCAGATAATCTCTATCCCGGACCAGTATCCGGAGATTCAGGTAATCGAGCCTGCCCAGAATCAGGATTTAAACGAGAGTATGGAGCTTTATCTGGTCACCAGGATCTCAGACGATTACGGATTTTCCTCCTTGAAATTAGTTTACCAGATTATATCCGGAGGAGTGGAGGGGCAAAACAGAACATCGGATATCCCTCTCGATGGAGTAACGGGTAAAGATACTGATGTCGGGTACCTGTGGAATCTGGACCGGATGGATCTTGTTCCGGAGGATGTGGTGAGATACAGACTGGATGTGTACGATAATGACGTAATCTCCGGGCCGAAGAAATCCTCCTCGAAAACATACATGGTTCGGCTCCCCTCCTTAGCGGAGATACTTGCGGATCTGGACCAGAAAAGAGAAAAGGAGATCTTTGATATGGAGAAGGTTTTGAAGGAGGAGAAAAAACTTCAGGAGGAGCTTGAGGATTTTGCCAAAAAGATGCTTTCCCAAAAGGAGGTGGACTGGGGAAAGAAAAAGGAGATGGAGGAGTTTTTGAAAACTCAGGAAAAGATACAAGAGAAATTGAAAGATCTTTCGGAAAGAATCGATCAGACCGGAATGGAGCTGGAGGAGAACAAGCTTGCTACCCTGGAGCTTATGGAGAAAATGGAGGAGCTGAAAAAACTTTTGGACCAGATAGCTTCCCCGGAGCTCAAGGAGGCGATGAGAAAGCTTCAGGAAGCACTGGAAAAACTCGATCCTGAGAAGGTGAAGGAAGCCCTGGCCCAAATGGAATTCTCCCTGGAGGAGATGATAGAGAAGATCGACAGGACTATCTCCCTTCTGAAAAGGCTCAAAGCGGAACAACAGCTGGAGAACCTTCTGGAGTTGGCAGAGAGATTATCTGAAAAGCAAAAACAGATAAATGAAAGCCTCGGCACCTGCAACAAAGAAGGGTGTATGAAGCTCTCTGAGGACGAGGAGGATCTTTTAAAAGAGCTGAATGAGATGGATGAGGATCTAAAGGACTGGGGGGATTTGATGAAGGAGCTTGCTCCTGATCTGGAAAAACCAATAGACGAGCTTTCGTCTTCTCTGGAGCAGGGAGGTTTAAAAGAGGATATGAAAAGTTTAAGTTCAGCTCTTTCTCAATGCAACAAACAAAAATCCTCACAATTGGGGAGCATGTGCGAATCCAAGCTGGATCAGCTATTAATCAACATGAAATCCTTCAAACAGCTTTTTCAACAATGCCAGATGGCAGAGCTGACCAGCGAGATGAGAAAAATCCTCTTCGACCTTTTCTACTTATCCGACAAACAGGAAGGACTTCTCGAGGAGACAGAGGTCTACCAGAATACAGATTTCGGATTAAGGGATATGGCTGAGGATGAACAGGATTTAAAATCAGGTGCTTTAAGGGTTGATAAAGATTTAGAGGTACTTTCCAAAAAAAGCTTTTTTGTTACCCCGGATATAAGAAGGCAGATGAGTTTGGCTTTAGCTTCGATAGAATCTGCAGTGAAAAGACTGGATGAAAGAAACAAGGATGCAGCCTTTTTCTCCCAGAGAGATGCTATCTATAACATTAACCAAACCGCCAAAAAGCTTCTGGAGGCTTTGGGCTCTGCTTCCAGTTCCTGCTGCGGTTCAGGTCTGGAGCTTTTGTTTCAGAAGATGGAGAAGTTAGCCCAGAGCCAGGCGATCATAAACGAAAAGACCTTTGGCTTTGAGAACCTTTCCGAGGGGTTAAGCCAGGAACAGCAACAGGCTTTACAGAGGCTGGCTGCTGAGCAGGAGGGAGTGAGAAAAAGCATGGAGGAGTTAGCCAGGGAATTCGGGGACAGAAAACAGATTATGGGAAGTCTGGAGGATCTGGAGAAGCAGCTGAGGGAGGTGGTCAAGGACATGGAAGGCAGAAACATCACCGACAAAACCTTAAGGGTTCAGGAGAAAATCCTGTCCCGGCTTCTGGATGCTGAAAAATCCCTTGCCCAACGCGATTATTCCAAGCAGAGAAAAGCTGAGGCTGGTGAGGATATCTTTGGCATTACTCCTGAAGCATTACCTGGCGATTTGGCTGAAAGGGACAGGATTATTAAAGAGAATCTTGAAAAGATTTTGAAAGAGAATTATCCCAAGGAATACGAGAAGTTAATCATAGAATATTTCAAAAGACTTTCTGAAGCGGAGGCTCTGAAAAGATAGCTTTGAAATAAATCGTTATTTCGGGGTACCCTTACCCCGAAATTTAATATGGTCAAGGGTAAGGGTACCCTTGACCAACGATCGATTTTACGTATAATCATAAAAAAGAGTCAAGGGTAGGGGTACCCTTGACCAACAGACCAAAAATAATTTCAAGGGTAAGGATATACTTGGTTAACGGTTCTGGTTATTATAATATTGCGTTAAAAAAAAGATAAATCTGTGTAGTCTAGGTTACCCTCAACCTGGGTGGAATTGTTATTTCGGGGTACCTAACCCTGAAATTCAAAAGGGTCAAGGGTAGAGGTATTCTTTACTAACAAACCGAAAAAAAGGTCAAGGGTAAGGGTACCCTTGACCAACAGACCGAAAAAAATGTCAAAGGTAGGGGGTACCCTTAACTAACATTTGAACTTTACTCTTAATCAAACATAATCTTTATAGATTCGATATAGTTTTAGAACCTTTGAGGTATACCTATGAAAAAGCCTGTTTTTTTATCTGTTATTCTTTTTCTGCTAATTTTTAACCTCTCATTTCCCCAATCCACAGATCAGTATCTCAACGATTTGAAAATGGCTGAGGCTCTGATGAATCAAGGGATGTACCAACAGGCGATAACTATGCTTGAGCGCTGGTATGAGTCCTCTCCTCAGGATCAGTACCTGGTCTCGCTTCTGAGAAGAGGATATAACGAAACCAAATCATACCTGAAATTAAAAGACCTTTATTTAGAACAAACACAGATAAATCCCAAGGACTGGATGGCCTGGTGCATTGTGGGGGATGCCCAGATTAAGTTGGACCAGCTGAATTCTGCGGACTCAAGCTTTCAAAAAGCAATTGAGGTTGCCAAAGACCTGCCGGAAGTCTACCGGATAATTGCCAACTTCTATCTTTTAAACGGGATAACCTACAAAGCCATTGAGATTTACTTTGAGGGCAATTCTAACCTGAAATCCAAAATCTTCTCCCGGGATATCGCTCACCTTTACGAGGCTTTAAGGGATTATGGATCAGCTGTAAAGATGTATTTCGAGTTCATGGGGAAGGACACCACCAGATATAATGCGGTTGAATCCCAAATCTTAAGTTTAATTGATGAGGGTGAGGATCTGGAAGGGATAGAGCTTGCCTTAAAAGACGTAATGGAGAAAAAGACTCTGGATAAGTGGGTCTATCCCCTGTACGGAGCTGTGTTTTTGAAAAGGGGGGAGCTTGAGCCCGCTTTTCAGATTTACAAAAACATAGATCATCTATGGGAGGGGAGAGGTAATTACATTCTGTTTTTTGCCAAAAAGTGCTTTCAGGAAAAAGCCTACGATCTGACAATTACGATATGCGATTATATTCTTTCCAGCTATCCCCAAAGTCCTCTTTTGGCTCAAGCCCTTCTTGTTAAAGCGAAATCGAAAAAACAGAAAGAAGACTATCCCGGTGCTATCTCCGAATACCAAAAGATTATAGGGACTTACAAGAACTCGCCGGAGGCTTCTGAGGCGATTTTTCAGATAGGGGAGATAGAATTCGATTACCTGAAAAAAACCGCTGAGGCAAAGAAATGGTATACTGAAATACTGAACCATCCGGAGTCAGGGAGATTCGGTGATGCCATGATCCGAATTGGCGATTGCTTTCTGGTTGAAGGAAAGCTCGATTCCTCATATCTCTGGTACGGCAGAGTGCAGGAGGAGAAAGGGGCTAAAGACAGGTGGGAGGAGGCGAAATTCAAGTCAGCGGAGATCGACTTTTACCGGGGGAAATTCGATCAGGCTGAGAAGGGATACAACACGGTGGTTTCAGAATATCCCAAAGGGTTTTTGGTCAACAACAGCCTGGAGAGGTTGGTCCTTTTAAGGGAGAATATGGGTTCGGATGCAACTTTTCTTCTGATTCTAACAGAGGCATTGCTGGAGAAGGCAAAAAGAAATTACGACAAAGCCAAAGAGTTATTTATCAGGATCATAAATTTTGAGAACGAAAAGCTGTCGGATCTGTGTTTGCTGGAGATCGCACTGATACAAAAAGAGAAGGGGGAATTTGAAAACTCGGTTTCCACTTTGGAAAGACTTCAAGAGAATTATCCTGAAAGTCCATACTCTGCTTTGGCTCAGAAGATGATCGGAGATTTGTTTTATTATCATTTAAAGGACAAAATCCAGGCAGAGAAATCCTATCAGCTACTTCTGGAGAAGTATTCCAATTCCATGTTCGTTGAGGAAGCCAGGGAGAATTTAAAAGAGCTTAAAGATATCAACTCACCTTGACTTTTTGTTCCTCATAGGCTCTGAGCTTTTGCTCCAAGGTACTTATCCGGTTTTCGTAGAATTCCCTTTTAGCTTCCCTGATCTTGGTGCTGATTCTTACCAGAAGCCCCAGGGATATCAGCATAAAGAAGACGGAATTCACCGTTCTGAATATCTCCCCGAAGGTGAAAAGGGTGTCAAGAAAAGCTGCGACTCCCAGAAAGAAAAGAACAAAACACCATACTAACATAACTCCTCCCTTTTTGATTTTTTATCGGTCGAAATGGAATAATATTTCAACTAATTTATTTTATTTTTTAATTGAAATAAAAGATAATTTGTTATATTTATAGTCTAATTTCTTAAAGGAGGCGAGATTTGAGAGGCAGTATAAGATTGTGGTGGAGAGGACAGGATCGGTTGAGTTTGTTATTTTTATTATTGGTATTTTTGATAAGTTTCGGGGTATATCTCTATACCATGGCCCCCACGG
>SMTZ1_10007955_pt1 | contig 11145 bp, 9 predicted proteins | sample DeeMarSWOR136_30_FD_25667 | JGI IMG/M metagenome (IMG submission 25667)
ATCAGGGCTTTGAGGTGCATTTAGTTGAGAAAACTGAGAAACTCGGCGGGAATCTGCCAAGAGTCAAGAACACGGTGGAGGGATTCAAGCCGCCTGAACTGCTCAAGGAACTTCAAGGACAGATAGGCGGAAACAAAAAGATAACAGTGTACACGAATTCCAAGGTCAAAGAGTGCAAGGGTTTTGTGGGCAATTTCAAGAGCGTGATAGATAACAACGGCACCGACATCGAAATTGAGCACGGGGTGGGAATTATAGCTATCGGCGCGCATGAATCTAAGCAGGATGAATATCTATACGGTCAGAATGAGAAGGTCCGAACACAATTGGAGCTTGAAGAGCAGCTCGAGGTTGAACCGGACTATGCCAAGGGCCTCAATGAAGTTGTTATGATTCAGTGCGTAGGCTCCAGAGAGCCGGACAACAGGATGTGCAGCAGGGTCTGCTGTACCGAGGCAATCAAGAACGCCATCGCGATAAAACAGGCCAATCCAAAGGCCAATGTTGCGATACTCTACAGGGATGTCCGCACTTACGGTTTTAAAGAGAAATACTATAACAAGTCCCGTGAGCTTGGTGTTCTGTTCTTCAGGTATGACCTGGACTGCAAGCCGATTGTTTCGGAAGATAGCGCAGGCAATCTTGAGGTCCGCATGCGGGACTTAAATTCGGGGCTGGATTTGAGCTTTTCCCCGGATGCGCTCGTCCTTACAACAGCTATGGCACCTTGTCGATTTTGCATCAGAGGGCCTGTACCTATGCGGTTCCTGTCACAGCCCCAAGTTCATCGACGAGAGTGTCGCCCAGGCACAAGCGGTTGCGGCAAGGGCGATGCGGATTCTTTCGGCTGAGGTCATGGAAATAAGCGGCGTTGTCTCGGTGGTAGATCCGGATAAATGCGCCGCATGTCTGACCTGCGTTCGGACATGTCCATATGATGTGCCTCGGATCAACGAAGAGGGCGTGGCCGAGATTGAAGTCGCCATGTGCCACGGGTGTGGCGTGTGTGCGGCCGAATGCCCGGCAAAGGCGATTCAATTGATGCACTACAAAGATGCACAGGTCATTGCAAAGACCAAGGCGCTTCTTAACGAGACAAGTGAATTGGTAAGGAATGAGTGATTTCGAACCCAAGATAGTGGCATTTTGCTGTAACTTCTGTGCGTTCGCAGCGGCGGACCTTGCCGGCGCGATGCGTGTGCAGTATCCTCCGAACGTGAGGATTATCCGCCTGCCCTGTACTGGCAAGGTCGACGCAATTCATCTTATGAAGGCCTTCGAGGACGGCGCCGACGGCGTATTCGTTGCCGGGTGTATGGAGGGTGAATGCCACTTCCTTGAGGGCAACCTGCGTGCAAAAAAAAGAGTCGCATACATAAAAAGGCTGCTTGAAGAGGTTGGAACGGATCCGAATAGAGTCGAAATGTTCAATCTTTCCTCCGCTATGGGTGGTCGGTTCGCCGAGATTGTGGAAGAGATGACACAGAGAATAAAAGAGTTAGGCCCTGCCTGCAACAACGGGCAGAAGGAGCCGAAAGAGTAATGAAAGTAGTTAAACAGGAAGATATAGAGCTCGATAGCAGTTTTGCAAGGCAAATCGCCAAGCGTAGCGGCGAGAACGTATATCTTTGTTATCAGTGCAAGAAGTGCGCTTCGGGGTGTCCGAGCAGGATGTTTATGGACAGCACACCGACTGAACTGATGCGATATGCACAACTCGGCATGGTCGACGAGGCGATGAAGAAAAACACCATCTGGTACTGTCTTTCATGCCAGACCTGCTCGACAAGATGCCCGCAGGATATAGATATTGCTCACGTGATTGATACGATGAGAATCATCGCGCAGGAAAAGAAGCTCAAAGCCGACAACAATAAGCTGCCGCTTTTCAACCGGCTTTGGATGACGATGATCAGGTTCATGGGCAGGGCGTATGAAGCCGGCCTTGTAGCTTCACTGAATTTCTTCTCCGGCAGACCTACAAAGGATATGATGCTGGGGATGCAAATGATGAAAAAGGGCAAGCTCAAGCTGTTTCCTTCCTTCAAGAAGCCTTTAGCCACGATGAAGATGTTTTCAAGGGCCAAGAAATTAAAGAAATGAAGTTAGCATATTATCCAGGTTGTTCTCTGCATTCGAGCAGTGTCGAATACGACATTTCGACCAGGAAGGTCTGCGGGGCGCTCGGCATAGAGCTGGTCGAGGTTAAGGATTGGATTTGCTGCGGCTCGTCTCCGGCACACCAGTACGACGACCTGATGTCTGTGGCTCTGCCGGCCAAGAATCTTGCACTTGTCCGCGAGACTGGCGACTTGAAAGAGATCTGTGCGCCTTGCGCTTCGTGCTACTCAAGATTGAAGGTCACACAGCAGCGATTAGAGGATGAGGACCTCAGGAAGGATGTCGAAACTGTTATCGACTCGGCATATCCTGAGGACATTGAAGTTCTGCACATACTCGATGTAATCACTGAAAAGACCGGTATCGACGCTGTTAGTGAAAAGGTCGTCAAGAACCTTTCCGGCCTGAAAGTGGCCTGTTATTATGGCTGCCTTATGACAAGACCGCCGAAAGTAACCGGCAAGAAGCGATTCGAAAATCCAACTCAAATGGAAATGCTCATGGATGCTCTCGGGGCCGAGGGCATCGATTGGAATATGAAGACCTTCTGCTGCGGGGCCGCATTTGCATTGACACAAACTGACGTAGTGCTTGAACTGACCAAAAAAATCCTGGCCGATGCCGAATCTGCCGGCGCCGATGTAATTTCAGTCGGTTGTCCACTTTGCCATGCCAATCTCGACGGCAGGCAGGGACAGATTAACAAGAAGTTCGACACGGATTTCCATATTCCCATATTCTACTTCACCGAGCTGGTGGGCCTGGCCCTCGGAATCGAAGCCAAAAACCTGGGCATACTCAAGCATATTACAGATGTCAAACAGTTCCTAAATGAAAGGGCACCCGTATGATTGTGGCTGACAGAAAATCCCTCGATGAAATACTCGAATCTATAAAGGATTATAAAAAGATTATGCTGATGGGCTGCGGCGGATGCGTAACTATTTGCTTTTCCGGAGGCACAAAAGCAGTGGAACTGTTATCGTCACAGATAAAAATGGCGAGAAAGAAACAGGGCAAAGAAATAGAGATAATCGAGCGCACACCTGAAAGACAGTGTGAATATGAATTCATCGATGAATTTAAGAAGGAGCTTGAATCGGTCGAAGCGGTGTTATCAATAGCCTGCGGGGTGGGCGTTCAGACGATGTCAGAGAGGCATCCGGATACGATAACGATTCCCGGCCTGAACACAAAGTTTATGGGCTATCCTGTGGTTCACGCACTCTGGGAGGAAAGATGTGCCGGCTGCGGGGATTGTGTTTTGGAATGGACGGGTGGTATATGTCCCATCGCCCGCTGTGCCAAAAAGTTACTCAACGGTCCCTGTGGCGGCTCAAGCGAGGGAAAGTGCGAAGTGGACAAGGATGTGGACTGCGCGTGGCAGTTGATTTACGACAGGCTAAAAAAGCTCAACAAACTCGACAATCTTACTGCTGTACGAGAAGCCAAAGACTGGCGAACGAGTACGAACATGGGACAGCGAAAGATAAAATTTGAAGAGGCGATGCTATGAAATCAGGAAGTAGACTCGAGAAGGTCCTTACGGCGGATAAGTTTGCGGTAACTGCCGAGCTTGGACCGCCACAGAATGCAAATCCTGAAGCCATTAAAAAGAAAGCACAATACTGCCTCAACAATGTCGACGGCGCGAACATTACAGACAACCAAACGGCAATAGTGCGAATGTCGAGTATAGCAGCCGCTTCCATCGCAATATCGTGCGGTGTCGAACCGGTCGTACAAATGGTATGCAGAGACAGAAACAGAATCGCAATGCAAAGCGACATCCTCGGGGCGGCGGCCCTCGGAGTCAAAAACTTTCTCTGTCTATCAGGCGACCATCAAAAATTCGGCAACCATCCTCAGGCGGCTAATGTTTTTGACATTGATTCAATGCAATTAATCGCGATGATCAAGAAGATGAGGGACGACAAGCAGTTTCTCTCGGGCGATGCGATAAAGGAACACGAGCCGAGACTATTCATCGGTGCCGTTGAAAATCCATTTGCGGACCCGTTCGAATTCAGGGTTTTACGGCTTGCCAAGAAAATCGAAGCAGGCGCTGATTTCATTCAGACTCAGTGCGTTTTCGATGTCGATAAGTTCAGCAAGTGGATGGAACTCGTGGTCGAGGCGGGCCTGCACAAGAAAGTATACATACTTGCAGGTTTGACTCCTGTTCGTTCGGCCAAGGCACTAATTTATATGAAAAATGAAGTGGCCGGAATGAGCATACCAGACGAGCTTATCAAGAGAATGGAATCCGCAAAAGAACCTAAGGAAGAGGGAATCAAGATTTGCCTCGAAATGATAGAGAGTGTAAAAAAAATTGATGGGGTTTCAGGCATTCATCTTATGCCTATAGGATGGGAGAGCATCACGCCTGTCATCCTTGAGCGTGCCGGCCTCCTTCCGCGCCCACAGGTATGAGCCCATAACAATAAAGAGTGACAAAGCACGGACAGTTCATAACGGCAAAAATTAGACAATAGAAAATCACCGGCTAAACGGGTTGCATCGTTTTGTTAAGGGCAGCGGCACACACCTTGAATTCCGGTATCTTGGCCGTCGGATCTAACGCATCATTGGTCAGCATATTAGCAGGACCTTCACGGAAATGAAAAGGCATAAAGAGCCAGCCTTTTTCAATATTGCCGGTTACCCTTGCCAATGTGGTTACTTTCCCACGCCGCGTGCTTACCTCGACGTTATCCCCACTGCTGATTTCAAGTCCGGCTGCATCATCGGGATGTATCTCTACGTACCCTGTCGGTGAAACCTGATTGATGACGGCCGATTTTCTTGTCATCGTTCCGGTATGGAATTGATACAGCTGCCTGCCGGTCGACAGTACAAAGGGATATTTTTCGTCGGGAAGCTCATCAGCGGCTTTAAACTCGACTGGGTGGAACTTGCCCTTACCTCTCTTGAATGTTCCCTCGTGAAGAAACTTGGTACCAGGATGGTTTTTATCCAGGCACGGCCACTGCAACCCAACCGAATCTATCCTCTCAAATGACATGCCACCGTAAATGGGAGTGACCGCAGCGATTTCATCCATTATCTTGTCGGCACCTTCATAGCCCATCGGATAGCCCATCTTCGTTGCAACATCACAGACAATTTCCCAGTCAACTCGTGCCTGTCCCGGCGGTGCAACGGCCTTTCTTACACGCTGAACCCGACGTTCGGTATTCGTGTATGTGCCGTCCTTTTCTGCAAAGCAGACGGAGGGTAATACAACATCGGCATATTCAGCCGTTTCAGAAAGGAAAATATCCTGCACGACGAGAAACTCGGCTTTCTCCAGGGCTTTTCTGGTTCTGTTCAGATTCGGATCCGAAAGGGCGGGATTCTCTCCCATTATATACAAGGCCCTGATTTTATCCTCTTCCACGGCGTGCATCATCTCGACGACCGTAAGTCCCTTTTGGCCGGACAGCTTTTGCCCCCACGCCGATTCGAATTTGGCCTGCAATTGTGAATCTTCAACGGACTGATATCCCGGATACACATTTGGCAGTGCCCCAAGGTCACAAGCCCCCTGTACATTGTTCTGGCCACGCAAAGGATTCACACCCGTCGATGCCTTTCCGACATTACCCGTAAGCATTGCCAGATTGGCCAGTGAAAGCACATTATCAGTGCCTGTGGTATGCTGAGTAATGCCCATACTGTAAATAATACTGGCGGTATCCGCCTTGGCATAAATTCTGGCTGCTGTTCGAATTTTCTCTGCGGGAATTGTCGTGATAGCTTCAGCTTTTTCGGGAGTAAAATCTTTCAGTACAGATTCAAGTTTTTCAAAATCCTCTGTCCGCTCTTCGATAAAGGCTTTGTCGTATAATTCTTCACTTATAATGACGTTCATCATCGCGTTGACAAGCGCCACATCTGTACCGGGTTTTTGTGCTATATAGAGTTTTGCGAACCGGGTCAGGTCAATTCTGCGAGGGTCGGCCACCACTAATTCGGCCCCATTTTTCATCACCGCCCCTTTTATGTACAGGCCAATCACCGGATGAGCCTCGGTGGTGTTCGAGCCGATGACGAAAATGCAGGCTGCATTTTTGATTTCATCTATCGAATTGGTCATGGCCCCGCTGCCGAATGCTCTGGCCAGACCGGCCACCGTCGATGCGTGACATAATCTTGCGCAGTGGTCCACGTTATTGGTACCGATGCATGCTCGTATGAATTTCTGGAAGACGTAGTTGTCTTCGTTCGTACACTTTGCAGATGAAAGACCGGCGATGCTGTCCGGCCCATGGGCGGCTTGAATCTCCGTTAGTTTGCTCACTACAAAATCAATCGCCTCTTCCCAAGTCGCTTTTACAAATTTGCCGTTTCTCTTTATTAGCGGGTCGGTCAGTCTTTTATCACTGGCGATGAAATCCATGCCGAATCTTCCTTTGACGCACAAGTTGCCATTGTTGGGAATACAACCGACTTCGCTTGTTACACGGACAATTCTACCTGTCTTTGTACTTATATTCAGGTCGATTTGACAACCCACTCCACAATACGGACAGGTTGTTCTTGTTCGCATAAGGTCTTTACACTGACCCTTGCCCTTTGCGGCCCGTTCATATAAGGCCCCGGTGGGACAGCTTGAGATGCACTGGCCACACAGTTCACAGGTCGAATCGTTCAAAGGTATATCGAAGGCGGTGGTAACCTCCACGCTTGCCGCCCTTGACTTGAACGTAAGTGCGCTGTCGGCCTGAACTTCCTCGCAGATTCGTATACACCTTCCGCAACGAATACATTTGTTCGGGTCATACTCCAGAGCCTCATTGCCGGTTGTGTAATTTTCAAGCGGCTCGCCACCTGCAGGTTGCTGAAAGATATCATCACTAAGCTGATATTCGTACGCATATCTTTGCAGCTTGCAGTTGCCGTTTTCGTCGCACGTGGTGCAGGCCCCGCGATGTTCGTAAAACAAAAGCTCCAGAATCGTCTTTCTTATTGCCCGTATCTCTTCGGTCTCCGTTTTCACAATCATTCCGGGCTCTATCTGGAAAGTGCACGCACAAACCGGCCCTTTCTGTCCCTCCACGTCTACCACGCAAAGCCGGCACGAGCCACCTGGTTTCAACCTGGGATCGTGGCACAGATTCGGTATCTCAATGTCGTTTGCAAGGGCCAGTTCAAGAATGCTCTGCCCGGTTATCCCAATTAGCTCAATGCCGTTGATATTTACTAACGGTTCGCCCATAATCTTAACCTTATTATTTCTCAAGGTCACACCTAAAACACCTTTGTGCCTCGCCGACCGCCTGTTCCCGGTCAAGGCCGAGCACCACCTCCGCAAAGCCGCGTTTGCGTTTGTCGAGGGCAATAATCTTTTCTTCAGCCCTTGGAGGGGCTTTCTCCAGCGTCTCATCGTCTGGCTTGACAAATGAAAATCCCACATCGCCTGGAAGCTCTCCGGTTCCACCAAGCAGCCTGTCAATATGAACAGCGGCTTTCTGTCCGCTTGCAATCGCCTCTATTACGCTTGAAGGACCACTCACGCAGTCTCCACCGGAGAAAATTTCTCCAACTGTTGTACTATAACTGACGGGATCGACCTTTATCGTGCCCCAATCCGTTAATTCAGGACCGCCGCTATACTTTACCGCCTCTGTGGATGCGACCTGTCCGATAGCCGGTATCACCATGTCACATTCAATCACGCTTTCGCTTCCTTCCACGGGTACCGGCCGACGCCTGCCGTCAGCCTCAGCCTTGCCGAGTTCGGCGCGAATAAATTCAATGCCGCTTACAGAACCGTTTTTGCTCAGGATTCGTTTTGGAATGCCGAGCGTTATAACCTCAATTCCTTCCTGTATGGCCTCTTCGATTTCTTCTTCGTAGGCCGGCATTTCCTGCCGGGTCCTTCTGTAGAGTATCGTTACCTTCTTCGCACCAAGACGAACAACCGACCGGGCCGCGTCCACTGCCACATTTCCGCCGCCCAGTACTACTACGGTTTTACCCTCGCAGTTCCGCCCTTTACCCAAAGCCCTTTCGCGCAGAAGCTCAAGTGCATCAAACACACCATCAAGCTCAATTCCCTCAATATCAATCCCTTTGCCAAATTGGGCCCCCGTTGCTACAAATACCGCTTTGAATCCCTTGTCAATCAATTTCTTGACATTTTCAATCCTTGATTTTATCCTAAGTTCAACACCATGTGAGAGAATGAAATCTATTTCCCTTTGTAGCGTTTCCTTTGGCAGTCTGAATTCCGGTATCCCCAGCGCAAGCATCCCTCCGGGAATCGGTTGTGCCTCGAATATAACCGAGGATCTTTGCATAATGGCCAGAAAGTACGCACAGCTAAGACCGGCAGGCCCACTGCCTACAATCGCAACTTCAGCGGGCTCCTCAACACGACGGGCCATAAGGGTCTCATAGTCATCCATGTTGTCGGCGATGTAACGCTTCAAGGCCCGTATCGCAAGTGGACGGTCGATTTCACTTCGACGGCACCTTTGCTCGCATGGATGGTCGCAAACACGACCGCAAACGGAAATGAAAGGATTTCGCCGCCGGATTAAATTTGCCGCTTCATTGAGCTTGCCCTCAGCAGCCAGAGCAAGATATTCAGGAACATTCACACCGGCAGGGCACGCATGCTGGCAAGATGCCCTCACCAGGCCTTCACATACCGCCGCCCGGCAGGTCTTGAGTACAATATGCTCTACGTACTCCTCCCGGAAATGACGCAGTGTGGAAAGAACGGGATTCGGGGCCGTTTGTCCAAGGCCGCAGAGTGACGCCTCTTTGACGTGTTCGGCCAGATGTTCGAGGTAATCCAAGTCTTCTACTTTGGCTTCACCGCGACTGATGGCCTGAAGCATCTGAAGCATCTTTTTCGTACCCACCCTGCAGGGTGTACACTTGCCACAGGATTCAGACTGAACGAACTCCAGAAAATACCTTGCCACATCAACCATACAGGTATTTTCATCCATTACAACAAGTCCGCCGGAGCCCATTATCGCGCCTATCTGCTGTACACTGTCATAATCAATTTCACTGTCGAGATATTGTGCAGGTATGCAACCTCCCGATGGCCCGCCCATTTGAGCAGCCTTGAACTTGCGTCCCTTTGGAATCCCTCCCCCAATGTCGAAAACAATTTCACGCAGGGTAGCTCCCATCGGCACTTCTACCAGCCCCGTGCTATTGACCCTGCCTGCAAGTGCAAATATCTTGGTTCCCTTGCTCTTCTCGGTGCCTCTTTGCTTATACCAATCCACACCATGTTTCATCACCAGAGGGACATTCGCAAACGTCTCAACATTGTTGATGTTCGTAGGTTTGCCTAAGTAGCCTTTTTGCGCGGGAAACGGCGGTCGAGTGTTTGGCATTCCACGCTCACCCTCAAGCGAAGCGATAAGAGCAGTCTCCTCGCCGCAGACAAATGCCCCTGCACCCATACGGACTTCTATGTCAAAGCCAAAGCCCGACCCGGCTATATCGTCGCCTAATAAACCCAGAGCACGGGCCTGCTCAAGTGCGATATTAATATGCTCTACCGCGATGGGGTACTCAGCCCGCACATATATGAATCCCCGGCAGACACCGATGGCATAGGCGGCCACAATCATTCCCTCGATTACTCTGTGCGGGTCACCCTCCAGCAGCGCCCTGTCCATAAACGCGCCGGGGTCCCCCTCGTCGGCGTTGCAAATGAGATATTTTTCCTCGCCCTCTGACTTTCGACAGAAATTCCACTTCACTCCGGTTGGAAAGCCTGCTCCGCCGCGACCTCTCAGGCCCGATTCCGTTACCTCATCTATAATCTGCTGCGGCTTTTTCCGGGTGATGGCCTGCACTGTCGAAAGATATGCTCCGCGCTCGATCGCGTCTTCAATTCTCCTCGGGTCAATCCGGCCGCAGTTTTCCAGCACAAGCCTGTTTTGCTTCTTGTAAAAATCAATGTCCTTTATCCTCGGCACAGGCTTGCCGTCCTGAACCACTGCCAGACGCTCTACCGCTTTACCGTTTTGTATTGTTGTCGAGATAATCTCATCAATATCTTCTTCACTGACACCACCATATAGATATTCATAAGGCTCAACCAGCACAACCGGTGCACGGGCGCACATCCCTATACATCCGGTCTCGACAACGTGAACCTGCTTATCAAGAGAAAGACTCTGCAGCCTTTCTCTGAATTTGGCCGCAACACCCTGGGCCCCCAACGCTCGACACCCCGTCGCACAGATTAGAACTCTGGCCTTGTACTCCTGCCGTCTGCTCAACAAGTCTTTCTGAAGCTTTACAAGCTCATTTATTGATTTTATATGTTGCGACGACATCAATTCTAACCGTACCTTTCGAGTATATCCTTTACCTTATTCGGAGCCAGGTGACCATAGTAATCGTTATTAACCATCATCACCGGACCAAGAAAACACGTCCCAAGACATGCAACCGTTTCAAACGTAAACAGCATGTCTTTGGTCGTTTCGCCTTCCTCTACACCAAGGATTTTTCGGATCGCCCGGATTATATCCCGACCGCCTTTCACATGACACGCCGTTCCCCGGCAACACCTAATCGTATGTCGACCGTGAGGCTCAAGATGAAACTGCTCGTAGAAAGTTGCCACCCCGTAAATCCTGCTTGCTGCAATGCCGGTGCGGTCGCTTACAGCCATCAAAACATTTGGCGGAAGGTAGCCATACACCGACTGAATTTTCTGTAAAATGGGAATAAGATCGCAATTACCGGCGTTCGGTATTGATTCCAAAATCTCACCCAACGGTTCCAGGCTCAAGGAATCTTCTTGAATCAAATCCATATTCACTTCCGTTAGGATGCTCTAAGTAAAAAACTACTGTTCTGGCTTCAAAAAAGCCATATTGTATGCCCAGTCTCAACCAAGTCAAGACAAAACCGATATGAAGAGCTATGTTGGTAGCAGGAAGTGTTTTTTCACCGTCCTTTTAACATAGAAATCCCACAGGTTTTCGAAAAGACAGCAAAATGAACATGTCCTCTGACCCAACAATTATTGGCTTG
>SMTZ1_10011962_pt1 | contig 11145 bp, 9 predicted proteins | sample DeeMarSWOR136_30_FD_25667 | JGI IMG/M metagenome (IMG submission 25667)
TCAGGCGAAAAGGATTCCATACATTAATTAGTGCTTGGCAACTCATGGATCAATCCAAGCAGGAAAACACGCTGCTTATCGCCGGCTGCAACAGTGATGACATAGCACAAAAAACGGGAACCACCGTAAAGAATGTGGTCGCACTCGGATATGTGGAAAACCTACTACCTCTTTATGCCGCATGCGATATTGTTGTATTACCAAGTTTTCATGAGGGCCTGCCCTACTCGCTTTTAGAAGGCGCAGCCGCCGGCAAAGCTCTTATTGGAAGTAATGTTCCAGGCATCGATTCAGTAATAAATAATAACAATGGCAAAATTAGCTGAAGCATTCTCTTTTCTTCAAAATAATCCTGAGATAAGACGAAAGATGGGAAAGGCTGGTCGTAATCACGTAGAGAGGTATTTTAGACGTAATGATTGTTTGAAACAAATACTCGACTATTATTGGCGAATAGGCATTAATAGCGACAATACATAAAATCATAATTCATTATTGGACAAGAAAGTTGCACAGAAGCTATCGTGGTGGGAAAAGTTGAAGCAGCTTTTTGTTTTCTGCGCCTTCAGCGATTCCTATTGAAAGGAGATAATGGCGTGAGTAAGGATATCTTAAACGTTGCAATCGTCGGAACTGGTTATTGGGGCAAGAATCTTGTCCGTAACTTTGCCAAAGCTCGAAGATGCAGTTTGAAATACGTGTGCGATCAGAATGAAAAGTTGTTAGCTGTGCAAAAAGAGACCTTTCCATTCATTGCAACCTCAACCAATTTGGAGGAGGTTTTGCGTGATAGTGAAATTGATGCTGTGGCAATTGCTACTGATGCAACCACACATTTTGAGATGGCCAAGAATTCCATTATGGCAGGTAAACATACCTACGTAGAGAAACCTTTAACTTTAAAGGCTTCTGAAGCCAAAGCCCTGATCGATTTAGCCAAACGAAAGAGAATAAAGCTTATGGTAGGTCACTTGTTAGAGTATCATCCCGCCGTGACATATATTAAAGATCTTATCGAAAATGGAGAAATCGGCAAACCTCTTTATATGTATACACAGAGGCTTAATCTTGGCATTGTTCGTCAAGATGAAAACACCTGGTGGTCATTAGCACCACACGATATTTCTGTTATCTGCTATCTTTTCGGCTCAGAACCGGTGTCAGTAACTGCACGTGGTCAATGTTATTTACAGACAGATATTGAAGATGTTGTTTTTGCAACTATCGATTTTGCCGATGGTAAGTTTGCTAGTATTCACTGTAGTTGGCTCGATCCACATAAAATAAGAAAAATGACAATAGTAGGCTCTAAAAAGATGGTAACTTTCGATGATATGGAACCTACCGAAAAGATTCGCATGTACGACAAGACTGCTGAGATTAATCACGAAGCCAATACATTTGCGGAATTCATATCACTTAGATTCGGAAATATTTTGATACCCGAAGTGAAGAGCGAAGAACCCCTTGCAAAAGAATGTGCGCATTTTATTGACTGTATACTTGATGACAAACCGGTACTCAGTGATGGGAATGACGGTCTGCGTGTGGTACAAATTTTAGAGGCGGGCCAAAAGTCTTTGAAAAACAACAGTATTCCAGTTAACTTGGGAGGCTTTGAATGTTTGAATCGAAGGAAAAGGGATATTTTATCCATGAATCAGCGTACATCGATCAAAACTGTCAAATCGGCAGCGGGACAAAAATCTGGCATTTTTCACACATAATGAAAGATGTACAGATTGGGCAGAATTGCATACTGGGTCAGAACGTACATGTTGCAAGTGGTGTAGTGATCGGCAACAACGTTAAAGTACAGAATAATGTCTCGATTTATACTGGAGTGGTTATTGAAGATGATGTATTTCTTGGCCCGTCTTGTGTTTTGACAAACGTTAAAAATCCAAGGTCACAGATTGTTCGTCACAGTCTCTATGAAAAGACGATTCTTCGCCGCGGCACAACTGTTGGCGCGAATGCAACTATTGTGCTGGGTAAGTATTGCTTTATTGCCGCCGGTGCGGTTTTAGCCAGGGATGTTCCGGATTATGCGTTAATGATGGGTGTGCCCGCCAGGCAAATTGGATGGATTAGCCGCCATGGCATTCGTTTGACTGAGCCCGGCAGCGATGGAATTATGGTATGTGCTGAAAGCAGTTATCGATATAAAGAAATTGAACCTGGTATAGTTAGATGCCTCGATTTGGATGAGGATGAACCACTACCGACAGAAAAGGCTATTGACAACCTCTCATACGATCAATTCAAGAGATAGAACTCTCTGCTTAACACTAACAGGAGAATAAACATGCAGGTACCTCTTTTGGATTCGAAAGCCCAATTGTCGGCTGTTTCAGGGATTCTAACGCCTCAGTGATGCATAGGAGGTGCTAAGGTTGCTCTACGTTGTAGAAACGTTGCTCAGATCGAAAACATTATATATGAAAACTTAATAAAAAGTCTATGAAGATTGCAAGTATCATTGGTGCCAGACCTCAGTTTATAAAAGCAAAGCCTATTATTGACGAATTAAGAAGAAAGAAAATTGAACATATCTTAGTTCATACTGGCCAGCATTATGATTATGGAATGTCAAAGATATTCTTCGATGAGTTAGATATACCTGAGCCCAATTATGATTTAGGAGTTGGTTCCCATACACACGGAAAACAGACGGCGTTAATGCTTGAAAAAACAGAAAAAGTTTTACTAAAGGAAAAACCAGATATAGTTACAGTTTATGGAGATACAAACTCAACATTAGCAGGAGCGTTAGCCGCGGTAAAATTAAGTATACCTGTAGCTCATATTGAAGCAGGCCTAAGAAGTTATAGATTAGATATGCCCGAAGAAGTTAATAGAGTTTTAACAGATCGAATTTCTAACTTTCTATTCTGCCCCACAAAAACTGCTGTAAAAAATCTGAAAAATGAAGGGATAGTAAAAGGAGTCTACTTGGTAGGAGATGTGATGTATGATGCTTTTTTAGATAGCCAAAAACTCTTAAATAAGAGAAAAATTCTCTCTATGCTAAAGCTAAAACCAAAAGAATATCTTTTACTTACAATTCATCGCCAAGAAAACACAGATAATCTGGAAAACCTAAAATCAATATTAACTGCTTCCGTAGAGACTAAGGAGAGAGTAGTCTTTCCTACCCATCCTCGTACTAAGAAAGCAATAAAAAAAAATGAATTGGGAAACCTTGAAAATCTTATATTTATAGAACCTGTTAGTTACTTGGATATGCTTTCTTTGGAAAAAAATGCTAAAAAAATTCTGACTGATAGCGGAGGCATCCAGAAGGAAGCCTATTGGTTTAACATTCCCTGTATTACATTAAGAAATGAAACAGAATGGGTAGAAACGGTGGAGGCAAGATGGAATGTGCTTGTTGGATGTAATCCAGAGCAGATTGTAGAGGCTGTCAAAACGACTCGGCCCGGTTCAGAGGACAGGGCTTCCTACTGCGACGGACGGGCAACGCAACGGATAGTGAAGGAACTGCTTAAGTTTGGAGAGGTAAAAGAGCTATGAATGTATGGCTATTTCAAGGACGCATGGGTAGATGGTGGCTGATAGTTTTAGCAGTGCTTCTTATTGGTGCTGTCAGCGCGACCATCTTACATGAATCTATTCCAGACCAGCAGATTGCGCAATCTGATACAGGGGGTTTCCAGTTTGACGTCTCTTCCTTCCTACATGCAAGACGCATTGTCGATTACGAGCAACCTGCTCCTGAATTAGCTCGTGCCATTTCAGCTGTCTATAGCTCATCGGATAAGGATGTAAGTGTGATACCTGAGAGCAGCAAAGGGTTGGATATTGTCTTGATTGATAATGTTCCATTTTACCACTATTGGCAAGACGAAGTAAAAAGGTACGTCTTTCACCCAATGGCCTATGGAAGATTTCTGGCACGCCTAGACTGTAACGAACCGGTTGAAAGGTACGTCGATGCGGCGATCGCAATGGCGCAAGACCTGCCGAAGGGAGGACTACTCTGGTATTATCCTAATAACTATCGGCTCAATCGCTTTCTTGGACCGGATCTCTCGCCAAGTGCGATAAGCCAGGGTCAAATCTTGGGCGCGATCACTGGCCTTGACGAGCGCTGTCAAACAGATCTCTCGGAGATAGCCCGTCGCGTCTTTCTTGGACTAAGCTTTGATTACTATGATGGCGGAGTCAATCTTGAAGATAGGACTCTATTGGAGATTCCGCTATTTCGTTCTGCTCCCGAAATCATTCTAAACGGCTGGCTGCATGCACTTCTTCACCTCAATAATTATGTAAAACATTACCGAGATCCCCGAGCTGAAGAGTTATTGGCATCCAATATACAGTTTCTTGCCAAAACTTTGGATAATTTCCATGATAAGGAAACTGGACTCAGTCTGTATTCAGACCTTTGCCCGTATCGGGTTAGAGTACACCATGAGACTGAGGAACTGCATCGGTTAACAGTATTCTACAAGGCTCGGAGCAGCGATCTTGACGCCCTCGCGTTCGATCTGAAAGTCATTGGACATGACACCCAATCGCCGTACGATAACCAGATAATTCGCGAAACACAGTCGTTCACGGATATATGGATCAATTGTAGCCAGAATTATGAGACTTATCTGGTAAGCGATAGACCGGTTACCGTGTCGTTCAGCACAGGGAAGTATTCACCCTACAGGTCAACGCCCGGAACAGGGGGTGAACGTATCGAACTTGAGTCGGAACAAGTAAGTGATTACCATGTGGTGCACATCACATCAGTACGCGACAAGCTCTTCTGCGGGTATCCGACGAATTTTTCAAAAATGGGAGAGAATTATTACCATACTTATCATGTGGTTGCGCTAGCCTGTCTTATCGTCGCTGCTGATATGCCAAATGAGACACCTGCCACTTTAAGAACTTGGATGGAACGATGTATCAGAGCGATTGAATCGACCGATCATCCAGAGGGGCTTGCATTCGCAAGCTACGACAAGATCTTGAATGACTTGTTCAAGCACAAAGTGTTCACCCTAACCGACGATTGGGATACTCTGTGGCGAATGGCACGAGAAGCGGGTCGATGAATGGCTTAAGATTGAGAATATGTCGTAAGTGTGAAATAGCTTATGAAGAGAAGACCGAATACGAACAAGATAAAAGTGTGCATTGTGTGCAGGAATACTATCGCTAACGACCGAAGGACAATAACGGAAGCACGAATCCTCGCCGAAGCCGGCATGGAAGTTGTTGTCATCGGGTTGTTAGGAGCAAACCAAGATCCGCTTGAACAAAGGAATGGTTTTTGTATCAAAAGAATAAGGGCATCTTTACAGTTGATCCCTGTATTCAGGAATCCGTTATTACGATGGTTAAATCAACCCTTGAATACACTAACTACTTACGTGCAATTGTTTAAAGCAATATTGGCCGAGAAAGCTGACTATTACCACGCTCATTTCCCTGCTCTTTTAATGTTTTTAACTTTTCTAACAGCGAAATTAAAAAGTCGTCGTTTTATAGCTGATTATAATGATATACTTGTTTTGGAGCAAGGCGTTAAAGGGAGCGGTTATTATGAACAGGGAGTATTATGGGGGGGGGAGCTAAGTGAACGAGAGCAATCAAGGGTCAGCTCAACGATGAAGCTGATCCCCAAAGGGGTAAATAGTCTCCTTGATATTGGTTGTGGTGATGGGCGTCTCACTAATAAGCTAGCTGAGGTTTATCCAAGAGTCACTGGATTAGACATCAGCGAAAAGGCCTTGCAGTATGTCAGGACTGAAAAGACAAAGGCATCGGTAGAAATCCTGCCTTTTGAAAATGGTTCTTTCGACCTTGTATTGTCCACAGAATTGATAGAACATTTGCCACATTGTATTTATCAAAAAGCAGTTGCTGAGATGAAAAGGGTTGCAAGAAATTGGATCCTTATTGGAGTGCCGTGGAAAGAACAGCTCTCAATAGCTCAGGGGTGGTGCATTCGATGCAGAGTAAAATTCCATGTTAATTACCACTATAGAAACTTTAACGTCACAAGACTACGTACTGTATTTGCCCCCGAGTTTGCAATAGTGACTTATCAACATGCAGGAGCCTCAAAAACTTATTACGCTCCTTGGCTACTGTGGATTAAGCGCCATTTTGGTGGCATCTGGACTCGCACTCCTATGGCGATATGTCCCCGCTGTAGAACCCATATATACTCCGGGGGATTCTTTGAAAGAAACGCGGTGAGCAAGTTTTGTGATGAGTGGAATGAAAGAACAAAAGGAAGGAAGACATTGCCGATGAGTCACGTTGTCGCGTTATATCGAAGGATAAAAGAGTAATGGCATTGAAAGTCTGCATGTTTGTCTACAACAATATGAAACACGATTCCAGGGTTTTAAAGGAGGCAAAAACTCTGGCAGGTGCTGGTTATGATATAAGAGTCATTGCTGTGCTTGACGAGAAAACAGCACCTTATGAAGAGCAAGACGGCTTCAAAATTATTAGAGTAATCAAAAAACCGCTTCATTATAAAATTCTTCAAGGGGTAAGAAATTTTGGATTGGCTAAATTTTTGCGGCGCTTTGTGCATGTTATTTTGAAGCGGCCACTTATCTCCGCCAACCGGGCTTTGTGTCTCCTTTTTCGTCCCTTTGCCAAATCGAGGCACGCAAAAACCAAGAGCAGGTCAACTCCCTCTGTTTATTACTGGCTATTTGGTAAATTAAAGCAAACGTTCCGAGATATTCACCATGGAACCACTGAAAAGGGAGCTAAAGAATATTGTAAATACATCATACAGGATTCCCCATGCTACTTCTTCACCGTCGGTTGGGCTTTTTTGTTGTGCTATTACACTTATCGCCATGCTCGGAAGTCTTTTTATTGGATTGTTCGTCGTCCTTCACGGATTATCTGGTTTCGTTATATAAAGAAGTCTTTTTATTGGGGTCTTCGTCGTCCTTTGCGGATCATCTGGGCTCGTTATATAAAGAAGTCTTTTTATTGGGGTGTTCGTCGTCCTTCGCGGATTATCTGGGCTCGTTATATAAAAAGGTCTTTTTACTCGGGAGAGCGTGCGATTAAAAACTTTTTTTACCACAGACTTAAAGCTATTTTGATGACTTTTCATAGGCCTCTTTGCTTCCTGGACTACTACTATCGGAGCTTTCGATTAGTGAGGAACGAGCCGGCAGATATCTATCATGCTCATGATTTGAATACTCTGCCGGTAGCATATTGGGCAAAGAAGAGAATGAGCGGGAAATTAGTGTATGACTCGCATGAATTATTTACCGAGACGAGTACACTTTCAAACATTGAGAGAGTACTCGCAAAAGTTTCAGAGAAATATCTGATCCGTAGGGCTGATAGAATCATTACCGTTAACGAGTCTATCGCAAACGAACTATCAAAAAGATATGGAATCATTCCTCCTGCTGTTATCATGAATTGTCCGGTAATAAACAATCGATTGAATAAAGCAGAAAACAACCTTTTAAGACAAGCACTAAGAATAGATAAGGAGACTCCCATTATCCTCTATCACGGAGGATTTGCGCCCAATAGAGGACTTCAAAATCTGGTTATATCAGGAAATTATCTGGACAAGGGAATAATTGTCTTCATGGGTTGGGGGAAACTTGAGCAGGAGTTGAAAGATTTAGTATTAGCAGCCGGTTTAGGTGATAAAGTCCAATTTGCTAAGCCCGTTCCTCAAAGAGAGCTGTTAAATTACGCCACGTCGGCTACTCTGGGAGTTATTCCCTATCAATTCATCGGATTAAACAACTATTACACCACTCCTAACAAACTCTTTGAATACATAGCTGCTGGGCTACCAGTAGTAGGTAGCAACTTCCCCGAATTAAGCAAGGTCATCAAGAAGTGGAACCTGGGAAAGACCTTCAATCCTGATGACCCAAAAGATATCACTGTAGCCATTGATTATGTGCTTTCGGATAGAGATAGGTATAATGAAATGAAGAGAAATGTATTGCAGGCAGCTAAGGTCTTTAATTGGGAGAATGAATCAAAAAAACTGTTGGAAATTTATAGAAGATTATAAGATGAACTCAATTTTGCATCAAATTAAAGAACTCTGGAACTATAGGGAATTAATAAAATGTTTAGTAGGCTCAGACCTAAAAGTTACTTATAAAAACAAGCTGCTCGGCTTCCTGTGGACAATATTAGACCCCCTGATGATGATGGGGGTATATATATTACTCGTTCGAGTAATATTCAAGAGAGGAGGGCCACAATTCCCTGTCCTTTTATTCTGCGCCCTGTTAGCCTGGAAATGGTTTACTTCTTCCTTATCAGATTCTGTAGTTGCCATAACCGGAAAGGAAAAACTAATCCAGACCGTATATTTTCCCAAGGCAGTGCTGCCTATTAGTAAAGTGCTGGGGGGGCTGGCGGAGTATCTTTTTAGTCTGATAGCTTTGGTTCCGCTCCTTTTTATATTTAGAGCAAAGATAAGCCTTATGATTTTTTGGTTACCTGCGCTTTTACTTGTGCAACTATTGTTTACTATTGGCGCTTCTGTGCTTTGCGCATGTTTTGGCGTATATTTTCGCGATCTCCAAAATATTCTCCGATATTCCTTAAGGTTCTGGTTTTATTTGTCGCCGGGACTTTATTCTGTTAAAGACAGAATTCCGGTTAGGTTTCAGCATATATATATGCTTAATCCCTTTGCTGCTCTGTTTACGTCTTATAAAAATATCTTGGTGAGAGGAGAGGCTCCAAGTAATTACATGCTTATTGTTGTCCTGATTGCTTTAATCATATTAATCGTCGGCTTTATAGTCTTCGATGAAAAAGAGGCGAAATTTGCCAGGGACATATAGTAGATGAGAAACAAAGATGGCGGTTATTGAAGCTAAAAATATTGGTATAATGTTTAAGCTTCGTCACGAGAGAAGACGAACTCTCAAAAAATCTGTTATGAATATCTTTAAAAAGAAACTATCTACCCATAACTTTTGGGCTTTGAAAGAAGTAAGTTTCAGAGTAAACGACGGGGAAAGTCTGGGAATTATTGGAAAGAATGGTTCTGGCAAAACTACCTTGTTAAGAGTTATTGGAGGCATATTTAAGCCCGATGAGGGTTCTATCAACGTTAGGGGGAAAGTTTCTACTCTTTTATCTGTAGGCGCAGGATTTCAACCAGAGTTGAGCGGCTTGGAAAATATATATCTAAATGGAACGATTCTTGGCTTAAAGAAAAAGGAGATTGATGCTATTGCAGATAGTATTATTGCGTTTTCTGAACTAAATAATTTTATTGATGTCCCAGTTAAGACTTATTCTTCCGGAATGCATGCCCGCTTAGGTTTTTCGATAGCCGTTAATATTGAGCGGGATATAATGTTAATCGATGAGATCTTAGGGGTAGGTGATAGACACTTTCGAGAAAAATGTGAGAGGAAAATGAGCCAGTTTAGAGAACGAGCAAAAACTATAATTTTGGTAAGCCACAATACGGAGGCTATAAAAAGCTTTTGCAACAGGGCCATTTTGCTGGACAAAGGGATTATGATAGCTGAGGGACAACCTGAAGACGTAGTTGAACAATATTTGAAGTCTTAAGATTATCTTGTGCGTACAACCTGAAAAACCAGCCGCCACTAATACAGTGAGAGTATAACGAGAAGTGGAGAAGCTTCTTAAAACTGATAATAAATACCCGTTAGTTTCCATTATCGTCCCTTGTCGAAATGAAGAGACTTTTATTGGACAGTGTCTCGACTCTATTATTGATAACGACTATCCAAAGGACATGTTAGAAATCCTGATCGTTGATGGGATAAGCGAAGATGGAACAAGAAAGATTGTGAAAGAGTATAATAGAAAGTTTCCTTTTATTATTCTCTTGGACAATTGCAAAAGAATTACTTCATCTGCGTTAAATAGAGGAATCAAAGCTGCAAAAGGTGACATCATTATTGTAATGGGATCACACAGCACATATGAAAAAAATTATTTGTCACAATGCGTAAGTTATCTAACTAATGGAGATGCCGACAATGTAGGGGGGATATGCAAAATACTTCCGCAAAATAACAGTTTAATTGCAAGGTCTATAGCATACGCTTCGTCCTCTTCTTTCGGGGCAGGAGATGCCTATTACAGAATAGGGTCAGAAAAAACAAGGTATGTCGATACTGTTTTTGGTGGATGCTACAGGAAAAAGATTTTTGATGTCGTCGGTTATTTCGATGAGGACTTATTGAGAACCCAAGACTCTGAGTTTAATGCGAGATTAATAAAAAATGGAGGAAAGATTTTATTGGTCCCAACTATTGTTTCATACTACTACGCGAGAAAGTCTTTATGGGAGCTTTTGAAAATGAATTTACAATACGGTTATTCTAAGCCTTTAGCAGTTAAGAAAATAGGGAAAGTTTATACATCAAGACAGTTGCTCCCCCCTATTTTTGTAGCGAGTTCAGTTATTTCACTGATATTGTCATTGTTTTCAAGTCGTGAATTTGGGATACTCATTGAAAATTTCCCTCAAGAAAGGATTTAAATATTTTCTCTTCCTTCCAGTTGTTTTTACAACTGTGCATTTTGGTTGGGGCATTGGCTACTTAAGGGGTGTTTGGGACTTCATTATTTTCGAACACCATAAAAAGAGAAAAGTCAAAGACATGCCTCTCACAAGGTAAAGGGCATCTGGAAAGAGTAAGGTCTCCATTATGAGCGTGCAACTGATTTTACTTATAGCAAATGCTGTTCTGATCAATCTTGGTTTCCTTATTACCTTCTTGATTAGATATGGCTCGTTTCCTGAAAGTAATTTCCTGCCGTACAGGAAAAGCTTTGTATTTCTTACCCTGATATATATCTCAGCGTTGTCTTTCTTCAGAGTTTATAAGAGCAGGTTCAAGTCTTCGTGGGACTTGTTCAAAAGAGTCTTTTTAGGATTGTTTTTCGGGACATTATTAAGTGTAGCTTTTGTTTATGTCTTCAGGGCCAGATGGAGTGCTTTCCCAACGAGTGTTTTTGCCCTTTCGTTTGTTATAAACCTTCTTCTGATTTTTAAAGTGAACCAGTATGTTTTAAAAGCCAAGAATAAAATCAAAAGGAAGGTCATAGTAATCGGTGAAGATGACATAGAAGACATTGTAGGAAAAAAGGCTGTCGTAGAAAGAT
>SMTZ1_10012800_pt1 | contig 11144 bp, 10 predicted proteins | sample DeeMarSWOR136_30_FD_25667 | JGI IMG/M metagenome (IMG submission 25667)
GACAACCAGATCGAACATATCGCTTCTTGAGTAGGAGATACGCGGATTAGATTTTGTGTCTTTCCTGCAAGGCATGCGAGGAGTTATAAATCCCCGTGAGAAACTCATCATACTGATGGTGGAAACGTGCCGGTCAAGAGAAAAAGCCGCGGAAGATCAAAGGGCAGCAAGGGAAGAAGCACGCATGTTCAGTGCTGCAGCTGTGGTCAGCTTGTGCCTCGAGATAAAGCCAAGAAGTCTACTCGCCGCGTCTCCCTCCTGAATCCCGTGTTGGCTAAAGAGCTTCGTCAGAAGGGCGCATACATATCCAGCCAACGTGACACAAAATACTATTGCGTCTCATGCGCTGTACATCGCGGCATAGTAAAGGTACGGGCAGAGGACGAGCGTAAAACGGCTCGCAGACGAAGAAGATGACCTGAAAGATACCACCTGGTTGATGCTGAAGGCTTCACTCTCTACTTTTGGATGCTCTGAGAAAATAGATCATGCGCTGCAGCACAGTCAAGCTTGAAAGCAGAGCTAACACAATTACTGCCCAAGGCAACGTTTCTAGCCAAATGAGGCTGAGAAAACTTGCTACAGCGAGTATGATCAACCGTTCAGCCCGCTCCGCCACACCAACACCCTCCATCTCAACTCCCAAAGCCTCCGCCCTAGCACGAGCATAACTAACCATAAGTGATCCTACTAGCGCGACAAAGCCCCACCTCAAATCGCATAATCCACCAATGATTATGCCAGAGAGTACAGCCGCGTCTGCAATGCGATCAAGCACAGAGTCCAAGAATTTCCCAAAGGTTGTGGTTTTCCTGTGGATCCTTGCGATTGCCCCGTCCAATGCGTCGCAGAATCCCGAGACTAACAGGAAGATGGGAGCTGCTGCCAAGATTAGCAGGTGAAGATGTGCATATGCGTATGCAACTGCTGAAAACGCTGCGAAGATCATTCCGAGTGCACTGACACGATTAGGTGTCAACCCTATACTATGCGCCAGTTTCGCTTCTGTGGCAATCCATGACTGAACTTTCTCTTTGAGCTTCGTGAGCATTCTTTTTCTTCTCTGTGTGATTAGGGAGTCTGTCTAAGGGTTTTGCTGTGGCCACACTATTAAAAAGCTTCCAAGAAGCATTATGAGAGGATGTCAGCATGATACACGTAAATCCACTGAAGATAGAAGACAAAACAGCATTGGGCGTAAGAGTGGACTTGCCCGAGTCTCCACCGCTCCTTCTAGTGATAGGAGAAAGAGGGTTTGTGATGTGTGGTTTCCTCAACATAGACGCTGCGGACAAGCTGAAGGTGGCAGCAGTCATGGTAAGCGGCGTGCAGAGTTTTGATGACGTGCTCAAAGCTGAGGTTAGAGCAGTTACATCGAAAGCCAGTAAGATAGGGATAGGACTGGGAATGACTGGAAAAGAGGCCATCAGACTTCTTCTCTAGTGCCAGCATCCACACGCCCATTGGGTAAGAAACTTTTAAATAGCCTACGCACGCACTTCCATGAAGTGGTTGCCATGGGTGACTTTGTTCCACACCGTTGACTTCTACGACACCCATCCTAGCATAAACCCCAGTTTTTCAATCAAAAAACACCAAGAGAGGAAACAACTTGTCAGAGTTAGGAATCACCGTTAAGAAAGCCGAGCAATTCTCAGATTGGTACACTCAAGTCATACTGAAGTCGGAGCTAGCAGACTATGCACCGGTCAAAGGCTGCATTGTCTTCAGAGCAGATTCCTACGCTATCTGGGAGAAAATCCAAGACTTCTTCAACAAGAAAATAAAGGAAACAGGACACAAAAATGTGTACTTCCCCATTTTTATTCCTGAGAGCTTCCTGAGGAAGGAGGCCGAACACTTCGAGGGCTTCGTCCCAGAGTGTGCTTGGGTCACTATTGGGGGGAGCAGTGAGCTGGAAGAGCGGCTCGCTTTGAGACCTACATCCGAGACTGTAATGTACTCTATGTACAAGAAGTGGATACGCGGTTGGAGAGACCTCCCCATCAAACTGAACCAATGGTGCAACATCATACGATGGGAAACCAAAGCAACAAAGCCATTCCTAAGAACCAGAGAGTTCCTCTGGCAGGAAGGCCATACGGCCCACGCAACAAAAGACGAAGCGGACAAGGAGGTCATGGCCATCCTGAACATCTACAAAGACCTGATAGAAAGTCAACTGGCCATCCCTGTGCTGGTCGGAATGAAGACCGAGAACGAGAAGTTCGCTGGAGCCCTCTATACCACGACTCTAGAGGCGTTGATGCCAGACGGAAAGGCATTGCAGCTTGGAACATCGCATAATCTTGGACAGAACTTCTCGAAAGTCTTCGAAATCACATTCATCGGGGAGGACGAAGAAGAGCATTACGTGTGGCAGACCTCCTGGGGCGTGTCCACGCGATTGATCGGCGCGGCGGTGATGGTTCACGGAGATGACAGAGGACTGGTACTACCGCCCAGAATCGCCGCATGCCAAGTTGTGATAGTTCCAATACCCTACAAGAATGTCGGAAGAGAAATCATTCTGGACAAGGCGAGAGAGGTTCTCGAGAAGCTGCAGGACAGAGGAATCTCCGCCACATTTGATGATAGAGAAGAATACACGCCGGGATGGAAGTTTAACCATTGGGAAGTGAAAGGCGTACCTGTAAGGATAGAGATAGGGCCGAGAGATGTTAAGAAGGGGCAAGTGACCACCGTGAGAAGAGACACGCTCGAAAAGGTTGCGGTGAAGGACGAGAAACTCGCTGACACCATAATTGAAATGCTTGAAGAGATCCAGAACAACCTCTTCAGTAGAGCCAAGGAGGCTCTGAGCAAGAACACAACAGAAGTGGAAACATACAGTGGGTTCAAGGAGGTTCTCAGCAAAAAGGGCGGATTCATCAAAGCCTGCTGGTGTTCAGAATCAACATGTGAAGAGAAGATAAAGGAAGACGGGAGCAACCATCAGACTAATTCCTTTCAGGAAGGAGAAGGTATTCTCAGACTGCATCTACTGCGGCAAAGACGCAGATCAGGTAGTGCTCTTCGCTAAGGCTTACTGAATCTAGAAGCGCAACACTAAACCTGGATTTTGGCTTGGACTTGCCTGAAGCCAAAGAGGAACTGATCGAACTCAAATCAACGTTGGGTTGATGAGAGGCCAGTCGAAACGTGCATGACAGTGAACCGTTAACGTTACTCACCATCACGTCAATTCATGAGCGATTTCCGGAACTAAGATCGGAGATACATGCTATTTCTAGCGCGCATAAAACAACAACATCCGTGGCTCGCAGTTGTGGTGGTGCCCGGGATTTTCTCTGCACCACAACTGCCCCTAGGACGCGCAGTTGTCGTTGTCCCCGCGGCTCCACACGACGACAACTGAAGTGAGCTGAAAACAGCTTGAGTTTGTACTGAACAGCTTGAAGCCAGCTGCATCAGTTGGGCACAGGCGCAGACAACTAAGACGCCTCGCTCCGACGAGGATATACCCTCTATGCATGCATGGGATTGCACATAACTTACAATGAAGCACGCAATTACGACTCTACGAAAAATTGCCGAGAAATGTTTACCAAGGAAGTTTAGGCGGTTTGCATAAGACGGAGAATTGAGAAAAAAGAAGGAAAAGGTGCGTGAGCCATGCGGTGCATACGTTTGTCTGCCTTCTATGGTTAGGCATCAAACTCAGTGTAGAGATACGTCCTTGACAGAGGTATATCGTTGATGCGCCCCAGGTAGTTGTAGTTGTCGTCATAGAGACTCAAAGATGAAAGGCGGTTTGGGTTAAGGGTTTGACTGTAGATCGGGGGACCGTCAAGCTGAAGATAGACGAATTGCGTTCCGACATCGAGGTATGCTGAGCCGCTGCCCCACGCCCAAATGAAGTTGTCCAGCTCGTCGAGCAGTGTATCCGCTTCTACAATGTAGGTTCCCGCTTCAGAAACCTCAATCTGTACGCCGATTTCTAGATAGTCAAATTTCCCATCAGGCGGGTCGTCAGTATCAACTCCTTGATCGGTTATGAGGCCTGTCAAAGAAGCTCCAGGCGTGTCGAATTCGGTGTACGAATACTCCGTAGATAGTGGAACGTCCTGTGCGACGTCAAGAGTGTGGAGGTATTCGTCCCATAGGTTGATCTGGGCAACGAACGATGGGTTGATCTCTGAAGCATGAATAGTAGGTCCATTGAGGGTGAGATCCACTATGTGTGTCCCCACGTTAAGGTATAAGGATTCGCTGTCCCTGACATTGACGTGGTTGTAGTATAGGTCGCGAAGTTGCGATGCATCAACGACGTAGTTCCCTGCTTCGGACACCTCGACTTCGACCCCTACTTCCAGATAGTCGAAGGCCCCATCGCTATCCACGTCAACTCCCCCGTCATAGATCGTGCCAGTAAGACTGGCTGGGGGAAGATCGAATTCGGTGTAGGAATATTCCCGTGACAAGGGAACATCAAACAGATCACCAAGCCAATTGTAGTAGTCATCGCGAAGGTCAATGAATGTCACGCTGGCGGGGTCAAAGCCTGAAGCGTAGATGCCAGGTCCATACAAGGAAACGTCGACAACCTGAACGCCCACGTCAAGGTACGTGAAGTTTTCATTCCAGACGCTGATGTAGTTGTACGCTGAGTCAAAGAGCCCATTTACAGTCACCAGAAACATTCCTGAGGAGGTGACACTAACCTCCACCCCCACCTCCAAGAAATCGAAGGTTCCATCGCTATCCACATCAACTCCCTCATCATAGATCACACCGGTCAAGAAGGCGGCAGGTCTTTCGAATTCTTCGAAGGAATATTCTCTTGACAGCGGGAGTTCACTCATTGATCCGAGCAAGTTGAAGGATTCGTCGTACAGGTCGATGGAGGAAACCATTGAGGGATTAACTCCCGAGGCGTAAATGGTCGGGCCATCTAACACGCATTCTACGAAGTGGGTCCCTCGATCCAAGTAGAGAGAATTGCTACCGTAGACATTGATCAGGTTGTAGGAAGCGTCCAGCAGACCAAAGGCACTCACGGTGTAGAACCCAGGAGTTCGAACACCGACCTCTACTGAAAGAACCAAGTATTCATACAGCAAGTTCTCATTAGTGTCCAGTCCGTCGTCGGCGATGGTCCCGGTCAGGAGTGCTGATACGCGCCCTCGAGGCTGTGGCGGCGGTAATAGCTTCTGCAGCAACACGTCTGGAACGAAGTCGACGTACCTGATGATAGTGTGGTACTTGGTTGTGCCCAGTTCGCCGTAGAATTTCAGCAGGGTATGCATGCTCATTAGTCCGTCCTTGGGCATTGGCATGTATGGAGGAAGCCCCGGAAACTCCAGCGGGGTCGGCACGACTTCAAAGGTTCCAACGTATCTGCTGCCCTGGGATGTAATTGAGATTTGGCTATCGTCCCCAAAGAGTCTATCGTGCTCAAAAGAGCTGGTTTTGACCCAGAACTCACCGTTAACCGGAATCAACTGACCAGAATCATCCGGCCATTCTAGGTAATCCGTTGGCTCAACGATCCATTTTATGATCCCAGTTACGTGGGAAACGAAGTACACAGTAGTTCCATCTATAGCGTATGAGCCGATCACGGTGTCCATCATCTTCGTGTCAGGCTTTTTTGCCAGGGCTGGAGTCGCGCTGAAAGACAAGACTAGCAGCATCATGGTCAACACCGTCATTAAGGTGGTTCTAGAAGGAGAAAGTCTCACTTTTCGTTCTCTCTTGCACGCGTCTTTTTCATTCATTCTTTCTTTCTCTCCTTTTCTTCTTATCATGTATGTATGCATGTTAGATACTCGAGAACACGCATGTATTTAACGGACGCTCACGATAGGTGAGTCTTGTCTTGCAGAAAAGAAAATAAACTGTGAAAAGTCAATTGGAATATGCACGTTCTTACTCTGATCTTGGCTGAAGCTGTTTCAGCAATACTCTGCTTTGCACTAGTCAGGTTTATGATGAAGCCCTATGAGGTTTTAGGTGAGAGCCGATACATCGGTTTGCCCCTTGGATTTGGCTTTCTAGGCACGTCGTACATTTTCATGGGGCTCGCCTTGTATTTTGAATCATTTCCCTTCATTGAAGAGATCAAATGGCTGCAGCTTTTCACGCAGGCTTATGCATTTGCTTTTCTCGCTACAACATACTATTTCTCGAAAAAACCCTACGATCGCACGCGACTGTGGTGGAATATTGCCTACGCAGGGTTGGCTTTTGCCACAGTCATCTCGTACTTAATCGCGTTCGAACCTCCAATGTTCGAGTTGCCCAGCTACAAAACAGTAGACGAATACTTCAGACTCTTTAACACCATCTGTCTCACATACATTACGGTTCACACACTGAGAAGCCATACGTCACAACCTGACCCCAAGACCATCTGGATTCCCCTCAGCTATCTACTGCTCGGCTTCAGTCAATACTCTCTGTTAATCTGGTCACTTGATTCAAGCTTCTCCGCGTTTGTGGGTGCACATCTGCTTCGACTGACAAGTTTGCTGGTCTTCCTGTTCGTGGCCTATCAGGCATTCTACGGTACGCGTGCTGCGCCCCTAGCAGAAGGGATTTTGGATGAGGAAGCTTCCTCGCAGAGATAGATTGAAGATTTACGGGGACTTGCTTTCCATCCTCTACAGTGAAACAAGGAAGGAGAAGGTGATTCTCACGCGTGTCCAGCTCAAAGCAAACGTCCCCTTTGATCGGCTAAAAGCCTACATCATTGAACTGAAGGAGTTGGGGTTGATTCAAGATGAGACCTCACCAAAACTGACGGAAAAGGGCAAGGTATACCTTCGAGAGTACGAAACCGTTCTTGATTTCATGAAGCGTATGGGCTTGACCTATCAATAGAACAAATATGTTCTGGCACAATCGCACAAAAGAGAAGAGAATTGACAAGCGGTTAAAGAGATCCTTCTGGCAAGCTTCAGCGACATGCATGCAAAGCTTTGTCGTTTGTCTTCCTTTGCAGGAAGGCACTCACGTATCGTGAGCGCCGCTTAAATGCAGCGCACACTAAGATGTTTCTTGCTGCACAAGCAGTTATGTAAAAGGAGTAAAAGGAAAATGAAGTATGAGATTAAGTATAGTCCCGCCTATTCGCTTCTCGATGTCAGGTTAGATCCCAATGAGGTCATCGTCGCAGAAGCCGGCGCCATGGTCTACATGACCCCTCACATCAACGTTAAAACGCGGAAGAGGGAGGAAAAAAGCCTCTGGAAGAGCATCAAGACAACCCTTCTGGGCAGTGAATCCTTCTTCGTCAACGAATACACTGCAGAGAAAGGCTCAGGAACGGTCGGCTTCGTTCCAGCGCCCGTGGGGGACATCCGCCCGTTTGAAGTCAAAAGCGGAAAAGGCCTCATTCTTCAGAAGTCTGCCTATGTAGCGTCGACAAAGGACGTTCACTTGGACACGGAATGGCAGGGCTTCAAGAAGGGGCTCTTCGGTCAAAGCCTGTTCATGCTGAAGGTTTCTGGCGAAGGCCAAATGTTCGTGAACGCCTTTGGCGCCATGGACCAGCACAGCCTCAAGAGCGGGGAATCCTTGGTCGTCGATAACTATCATCTGGTGGCCTTCGACGACACCTGCAAATATGACGTCAAGAAGTTTGGTGGACTGAAATCTGCCATACTGGGAGGAGAAGGATTAGTCACCGAAATCTACGGTCCGGGAGAAGTATGGGTACAGACGAAGAATCTACGCGAATTTACTGATTGGCTTTGGGAGCTACTGCACCAGAGGGTAGAGAGTACCGCCAGAAGAATCGCCGAAGAAAGAGGACACAAGGGCGGATTCCAGTTCGGCAAGTAGTCCCAGAGGATGCACGCATGACATTCTGAAGGTGTAAGCGATGAGAACGGATGGAAATAAAATCATAACAACAATATTAATGGCTCTCTTATGCATAGCCACATTTTCTTCATTTTTTGGAACACGATTACTTGGCGAAGAGGCTTATGAAGCTGGAGCGGTCTTAACGGGCGTGACATATGATCAAGGCATTGACACCGACGAAGATGGTGCTTATAATTATTTAGAAATCGGAGTTGAGGTCAACGTCACTACTGTGGGATACTACAATCTCCAAGCAAACGGTTTAACCAACGATCTCGGATACATAAATGTCTGGGCTAATCCATCAACCTTTCTTGTCATTGGCATTCAAGTGATCGACTTTCGTTTCGAGGGCGTAACGATTTACATTTCAGGTCTTAATCCAGCAAACATCTCCAGTATCATTCTATACGATGCAAATTATGTGACACTTGGGGAGCTTCATGAAGTTCCCCTTTCCAGAGCATACTCCTATGCTGAGTTCGATGCTCCTGGAGCCATCTTGACTGGAGCAATCTATGATAAAGGAGTCGATAATGATGACAATGGTGCTTTTGACTTTCTAGATGTGGGTGTAGAAGTTGATGTTACTGAAGCAGGGGACTACAACATTCAAGCTTACAGCATTTTACAGGAGGACAGCATTTTACAAGAGGGCTATAGACCCATAGATGTTAGTGACTCTCAATCGGCATATCTTGATTTTGGTATTCATGTGGTGCATCTCCACCTTGACGGGGCGAAGATTTTTTCTTCAGGCCTAGGCATAGCACGTATTTCGAGTATCTATCTATATGACAAAGATTACATCTCCCTTGGGGAACTCCATGAAATCCCACTCTCAAGGGTATACCTCTATACCGAGTTTGACGCACCTGGAGCTTCTTTGACCGGCGTGATTTACGACCAAGGAGTAGACACCGACGGAGATGGCTTCTTCAACTTTCTAGAGATAGGTGTAGAAGTTAGCGTTGCCGAAGCAGGAGAATACAATGTTCAGGCATATGGGCTTCTAGCAAGGGGGTTCGGATACATACCTGTTGGGGACTCTCAATCCGCGTCCCTTGAAATTGGCACTCTGGTGATATACCTCCGCTTTGATGGCGCCACGATTTACTCCTCAGGTCTCGACCCAAATTTCGTTTCCAGTATTTCTCTATATGGTGCAGATTTCGAACCTCTTGGAGAATTAAATGAGATCCCTCTTTCGAGAACGTATTCCTATTCCGAGTTTGGCGAGGCGATCCCAACTTCGGTTGGTGTCAAGGCTGGCGATTGGGCAAAATACAACTTCACCGGTACATGGCAGTCTACAGATCCAAGTGCAACGGAGCCTCCTCAAATTGAGATGCTTAGAGAAATAGAATGGGTTAAGTTCGAAGTGCAGAGCGTCTCCAACACTTACATTACGATTTTGCAGAGGCATCACTACAAGAATGGGACAGATCAGTCCACTCCGCCTATGTCCAGTGACATTGCAGCACAATTTATCACAGCTGTCATCCCCAGCAACCTTAGTGGAGGCGATGTGATTCCTGGAACAGCCGCTCCCCTAAATAGTACTATTTCTCGAAGTTACGCTGGATCGAACAGAGTTGTGAACTGCATGGATTATTCCGGATCTTTGTTCGGAATGAACACTACTCAAACTATGTATTGGGACAAAGCTACGGGAATGCTCTGTGAGATGTTTATGGAAATCTCGATGCCAACAAATAGTTACGTAACTACAACCTCGACATCATTGGTGATGATAGAGACTAATTTATGGAAGATTGCGACTGAGCTTTCCTGTTCTGTCTCAAAAAGCGCAATTATAGAAGGCGACAGCATAGTGGTATCAGGCTCATTAAGGGCCACTCTTTCAGGGAAAACAGTGACATTGACCTATAGAAGACCTGACGGTTCAACATTGAACAGAGCTGTCACAACTGGTTCAGATGGAAGCTATAGCGACTCCTACACTCCCGATGCAACTGGATCGTGGAGCGTAGCTGCGTCTTGGGAAGGAGATTCCACTCATAGCGGTGCAATTAGTTTATCGAAGTCTTTCTCAGTAACCCCCAAATCATTCATCGAGACTCCTTTGGGTATAGCAACTATAGGCGGCGGAATCACTGCAGTAGTAATCATAGCCATAGTCTTGATATTCAGAAAAAGAAAAGGAAAGCGCACATAGGGAGCTTGAGGCATGTGCATGCATGCATGCGCACATGAGGGGGTGTCTATGAGGGTTTCCGGAAAATGTTGGATTCGGTTCAGAATTCTCGGCTGGACCCTTATGTTTCTGTGGTTTTTCTTCTATGAAGTGCATCTTCTGGTGTATCCACTCAACCATCAATGGGTGAACGTAGCGGGTGGCTTTGTTGGGGCTGTTGGAACGTTTCTTGTGCTTCTGGGCTACTACAAACTCACAAGGGACGAAGACACTTCTCACGCTCGGCAATAGGACAAGTCAGACTTTGCCTGCGAGACTTGAGATTGCCACGTAGCATCCCAATTCGCCCTATCCCTCATTGCCTTTCGGTACTTCCTTGGGTATAATGACTGATAGTATTCGGCGTCTCCGCCTGTGTTGTTTGTATATCGGGATGACATCAAGTCGCGATGGATCTACATTCGGTTTAGATTTTAACCAATCTGCGAATTCACTGAAGTCTTCGATGTTCTTGAATTGGGTTTGCACTAGGACGTCGTGAACCGCAGCTGGAGTAGCTTCGTCCACTTCAACTACATTTTTGTGGTTGAGTAATTCTGTGACCAAAGAATCGTGGTCTCGAAGAACAGCGATGGAAAAGATCACTCTCCAGATTGAGGGGTATAGCTCAGTCAACTTCTCTTGGTTGACCGATATCGTGAAGCGCTCGATTACCTGGCGATCCATCAGTCTTCTTATTCTTTTGCGAACCGTGTCCTTGTGAATGTTCAATTTCTCAGAAAGCTGAACGTGTGTCTGACTGCTGTCCTCTATCAGGAGCCTCAACAACTCGATATCTAACCCATCCAAAGTCTTCTTTCGCACACTTGATCCTCCCTTTGTAATGAAGTTTTGTAATCTGCTTTCCTCTTTGTATGGCATTTCTTATGAATCTTGCCTCGAAAGCTGCAGAAATGTTATAAGTAGTCAGCATCTAATACACTGAAAGGTGAGTTTATGGCAGCTAAGAAGGAAGAACCCAAAGTGGAGGAACGAAGGACCAGCGCAAAGAAGCCAGAGGAGTTCGGGGCAGAAATGTATCTCGAATCTGCAAGGGCCCTACGGCAAGTGGGTGCTAGAGTCATCCTTTCAATCGGGGCAGCGATATTGATCT